>Ga0265303_10002930_pt1 | contig 10666 bp, 11 predicted proteins | sample Helome_2_FD_192494 | JGI IMG/M metagenome (GOLD analysis project Ga0265303, IMG submission 192494) | Marine sediment microbial communities from subtidal zone of North Sea - Hel_20160317 (Illumina Assembly) | ecosystem: Environmental > Aquatic > Marine > Subtidal zone > Sediment ... | reverse complement strand
TACCTACAGGAAGGCGGTTATTCATGAAAGTCAGTTATCCAGTCTACGCGGCCATTCTTATGGCCGGCATTGTCGGGTGCAGCCAGCAAAATGGCGAGCCTGAAGAAACCACCGAAGTCGCCGAGATCGTTGAGGAGCAGGCCGTGACCGAAGAGACCACGAACGAGTTTGATACCCTGGAAATAGCACCGGGCCTTTCGGCGAGAATTCTGCAGAGCGGATACGGACGGGTAGCCGAGGCGGGCGATTATGTCGAGGTCCACTACACGGGCTGGTTGTATGACGAAGAGGCCGAGAGTAAACGCGGTGACAAGTTTGATAGCTCTGTGGACCGCGGCCAGAAGTTTCAATTTACGCTGGGCGCGAACCAGGTCATCAAGGGCTGGGACCAGGGTGTTGCCGGCATGTTTATCGGCGAAAAGCGCGAGCTGACATTGGCGCCTGAAATGGGCTATGGAGATCGTGGCGCCGGTAACGTGATTCCGCCGGGTGCGACGTTGATATTCGAGGTGGAATTATTCGGCGCCGAAGGGCCAAGCGACTCACAGTAAGGCTAGCGCAGCTCGAACTCGATGCGACGATTCAGCTCGCGGCCGTGTGGCGTCGAGTTGTCAGCGACGGGCGCCGAGGAGCCGAGCCCATTGACGATCAGGCGCTGCGGATCGATGCCGCGTTGCACGATATGATTCGCGACTGCCTGCGCACGAGCCCGGCTCAATTGCCGGTTCCATGACTCGTCACCGCTGGCGTCGGAGTGGCCGGTAATTGCGATCGTAATGTCCTGGCAGTCGTGAGCAAAGTCCGTTAAGCGATCCAGCGTGACAAACGAAGTTTGTCGAATCTCTGAACTTGATTGCTTGAATGACACAGGTCGCAACACGACCTCAGAAAACGTCCGTTCACAAAGCTCGTCGAAAGGCACTGCTGACCTGACGACGAAAACGTCCGTGCTGAGTTGAATCTCCTTCGGCAATGCTTCGCGCAGGAATTCGATACGGGCCGCAAAAGCATCGACGTCGGATGTAACACCGCGAATGCTTATCGATCGTCGGTCCATTTCGGCTTCAGCCGAGCTCAAAGTAGCGAGTGTGTACAACAAGCGATTGGTAGCGGTCTCCCAGTGCTCGCCCACGACCACACCCGGACGAAATTTCGTCTGCATCTCGTAGCCTCCTAAGTGCTCAGCTGCGAGTTGCAGAAGTGCGGCCTCATGCGCTGCTGATGTGGATGTGCCGCCGATTTGCAGATGGCCATGCCTGGCCGTGATGGAAATCTGAACTGCATCCAACGCCGACAACTGTGGCGACACGTCTGCGTCGTCCCGAGTGCCACGATTGATGCTCGCAGACAGCAATACGCCGCAGGTGAGCACCAGGATTGCGATGGTGGCCTGAACGTTGCGCCGTGGCACTGGCTTAATGCTGGCCGCTTACCTTCTGGTCGCGCAGGTCTCGTGCCTGACCGATCCAGTCTTCACGGTAAATGCGGCTGCGGAAACCCTTCAGGCGATGTGCGACGCGGTCGATGTCGTATTCGCTCATCTGTGCGATTTGATCGAACCGTTTGATGCCGAGTTCGTTGAGCGTCTTTTCGATGGCGGGGCCAACACCCTTGATTAGCTTGAGGTTGTCGTGTGGCAAGTCGTGCAGATCAGGGTCTTCTGTGTCCTCAATTTCCTCGGCGTCGTCGGACGCTTCTATGTCTTCTTCTGTATCGTCGCTGTCGTCGATAATGGCTTCCGCCCCAAGCAGCTCCTCGATGTCGTCCTCAACGAGTTCTTCTACCTTGTCGATGATCGCCTCATCCGGAGTTTCGTCGTCATTAGGATCATTCGATGCGTCCATGCCATCGCTCAACGCGTCAGGGTCAACCGGCTCCACCCGTGTCTGATCCGATCCGACCATGCCGTCGAGAGCAGCAATTCGCTCCAGCGCATCGGCCAGCTGCGTTTCGAGTTCTTCAGCCTCTGCATTGCGTTGCTGATAACGCTCGATCAGGGGTGGCAGGCGGTCTTGCCAGTTTCTTAACTCGCTATCGAGTTTCTCGATTCTGGCATCTTTGTTTTGGAGCTCCTCGGCAAGGTCATCTGCGGCGGTGCTGCGGCGCAGCTCATCACGTTCGGAGACCGCTGCTTCGAGATTACCGCGTATGTCTTTCATCTGCCGCTGCAACTCGTCGCGCCGCTCAAACGCCTCCTTCAGAGCATCGGACAGTTCACTTGCGCGCATCTTCGCGTCTTTGTTTGATGCCTGGTACTGGCTGTTTTGATCCATCAGGCTCTTGTTTTGATCGAGCAGACGTTCGTGCTCGTTGCGTTGCGCCTCGAGTTGCTCCTGCCAGCCTTCATTGATGGCCGTCTTTTCGCTGGCTGAGCGGCTACTGCGCACGATCCATCCGAGAATGATGCCGACAATCAGCGCACCGGCAACAACAATGATGTGGGTGACAGTAATCTCTGGCATGCCCGGACCCTACGAAGCCAGCCGCAGCTTGTCGATTTCTCCCAGGACTTCGGCAATCTGGTCGACTGCCCAATCGATCTCCTCCTGGTCGATAATAAGTGGCGGTGCGAGCCGGACCACGGTTTCGTGTGTTTCCTTGCTGAGCAGGCCGCGCTGCATGAGTAACTCGCAAATCTCGCGTGCACTGCATAGCGCGGGGTCGACTTCGATGCCGATAAACAGGCCGCGCCCTCGAATATTCTTGATCAATGGCGTATCAAACTCCCGAAGTCTGCCCATAAGATACTCGCCCATTGCGGAGCTCTTCTGCGGTAATTCGTCCTCGATGAGGATGTTCAGCGCCTCAAGCCCAACGGCTGCCGCCAGGGGATTGCCACCAAAGGTACTGCCGTGGTCGCCCGGAGTGAACACGCCCATGACGTCGCGACGGGCGAGGAACATCGACACTGGCAGAATTCCGCCGCCGAGTGCTTTGCCGAGTATCAGGCCGTCGGGATGCACATCCTCATGCTCGCAGGCGAGCAGCTTGCCGGTGCGGCCGAGCCCGGTCTGGATTTCGTCGGCGATCAGCAGCACGTTGTTCTTGCGGCATAGCTCGGCGGCTGCTGTGAGGTATCCCTCGGGCGGCACGACGATGCCTCCTTCACCCTGAATCGGCTCTACAAGAAATGCCGCCGTGTTCTCATTGATGGCCGCCTCGAGCGCGTCGATGTTGCCGTATTCAACGAGCAGGAATCCGGCAGGATATGGCCCGAAGCCCTCCTTGTATTGCGGCTCGGAGGACATGGCCACGATTGTCGTCGTACGACCGTGGAAATTGCCGGTGCAGGCGATGATCTCCGCCTTGTCCTTTTCGACGCCCTTGACGGTATACGCCCATTTGCGTGCCGCCTTGATCGCGGTTTCGACTGCTTCGGCACCGGTGTTCATCGGCAATGCCATGTCCTGGCCTGTCAGCGTGCAGGCCTTCTCAAGAAACAGGCCGAGCTTGTCGGTGTAAAAGGCACGGGAGACAATATTGAGTCGCTCCACCTGCTGTTGTACGAGTTTGACCAGGCGTTTGTGGCCGTGGCCATGGCTTACAGCTGAATACGCACTCATCATGTCGAGGTACTTCTTGCCGGCCTCGTCCCAGACGTAGGCGCCCTCGGCCCGCGTTAATACGACGGGCAATGGATGGTAATTCTGGGCACAATAGCGTGCCTCAAGATCGATATGTTCACTCATGGCGAAATTTTACAGCAATAACATCCACTTAAGCCAACTCAATTAGCAACATTTACGAACAGATTGCTACAGTCCCGGAAAATACGAACCGATTAGAAACCATTGTGAACAAACTGCCACAGTCCCAGAAAATTTCAATCCGCGGTCCGGTCGGCGAACTCGAAGCGATTCTCGAATCACCGGGCGATGCGGGGATCCATGGCGTCGCTGTGGTCTGTCACCCGCACCCGCAACACGGCGGCACGATGCACAACAAGGTTGCGCACACGCTGGCGCGTTCCTTCGTGCGCTCGAATTTCGCGGTATTGCGATTTAACTTCCGAGGCACGGAAGGTAGTGATGGGGTTTACGACAATGGCGTTGGCGAGCTTGAAGATGCACTTGCGGCCATGGCCTGGATCCGGCAGCAAAAGGCCGAAGGGCCCTTGTGGCTTGCCGGCTTTTCATTCGGCGCTGCGATCGCGGTACGTGCCGCGGTGGCCCGCGACGTTGACGGCCTGATTTCTGTCGCTCCCGCGATCTATCGATTTGCCGGAAATCTCGATGCCCAGCCGGACTGTCCATGGCTCATTATCCAGGGCGATGAGGACGAACTGGTCGAAATAGACGAGACCGTCGAGTGGGTTGATAGCCTGGACCCGGGACCCGAGTTGCTGGTGATGCCAGGCGCCGAACATTTTTTCCACGGCCGGTTGCATGAACTGCGAGAGGCGGTCATGGCGTTCGTTGCCGACAATCGATAAAAAAAGCCGGGACAAGCCCGGCTTCTTCCCCAATCACCGTGAGTGATCAGACCATGTCTTTGAGGGCTTTCAAGATCGTTGCCTTGACTGCCTTCGATGCTGGCTTCGCCTTGAACATCATCTCTTCGCCCGTAAACGGGTTAACGCCCTTGCGTGCTTTGCGTGCCGGCTTCTTCACGACGCGTAATTTGAGCAGGCCTGGAATCGAAAACATGCCCGGCGCGCCACGACCGCCGAGGTTCTTTTTGATTTGACCGTTCAGTGAATCGAAGACTGCGGCGACGTCCTTGCGGGTCAATCCGGTATCTTCAACGATCTTCGCGTAAATTTCTGATTTGGTGGGTGGCTTCTTGGTATTCGCTGCCATGAAAAACTGACTCCTGAAAAAACAAAAGCGGGCAGAGCCCGCGCCCAAAAAAAACGGGCCAGGCCCGCGTCAAATGCAGCGCGACGATAGCACAAGTAATGCGAGCGCGTAAGCGCCCAACGGACCTTTTTAACGGCTTTTCAAGCTCTTTTTGCCCGCGCAGGCCTAGTCTGTAAAAAATTGGCGCTTGAAGCGAAGATCTGACGGCGAGTTGGCACCTTCGGGCGTTACGCTAATATCGAATATTAGTGTTTCGCGATTCGCAACGGCGACTTCACCTATGTAGTAAATCGCGTTCTGCTCATCGATCTGCCGCATTGTGATGTTCTTGAGTTGCCCCGTAAGATTGACTGCCTTGACCGTGACACCTGCTTCGACGGCCGCATTGTCCGAGGCTCTGAGTACGGACACGTTGAGCATAGCCCGGTTCTTGCTGCGAACGATGTTATAGGCGCGCGCGACCTGCGGCGGTAGCTGATCTGTTGTCTGTGCACTGAAATGCACGACATGGTCACCGATGTTCTCACTGGTCGCACCAGCGGGCTGCGCTTCGGGCGCGACCGCAGATTCACCCGGTCCGCCACAGGCAGATAAAAGACCAAGCAATGGCAGGGCGATCAATATTTTTCTGATTGTCATGATACTTGTCCCTCTCCCGATACCCTGACTATAAACCATTTCCCACGCTAAATCGGAAGCGGCCTGAGCGTGGCAACGAATATGCCCGCTGCATGCAGTGCAATGATCGCCAGGAGCGCTGATAGGTCGAGCATGCCGATCGGTGGTATCAGGTTGCGAAACGGCCGTAACACAGGCTGCACTATCATCGCGATAAATGCCGATGCCGGATTGTAAGCGCCGGCAGCTACCCAACTCAAAATGACGTAGATAAAGATCAAACTTGAACAACTGCAGTGTCAACAACACGAGGTCAATTATTGCTGTTAGCGCAATTGTGGCAATCGACGCCGAGATTCCGCTCATTGTAAGTATGACGAGTATCGTCAGGTACTGAAGGGCAAATGCGATAACGACCGTTGCTGTATCCAGCCGTCCAATCGGTGGAATGACGCGCCTGACCGGAACGATCAACGGTGATGTGATGCGCAGTATTCCCTGCGCAATCGGATTTCGAAAGTCGGCCCGCAACAAGGGCAACCAGAAACGCAATAGCATGACAAACAGAAAAAGCTGCGCAAACGTGCTGATGATGAAGATCAGTGCGGGTTTCATTCGCTGGAACTCTCGGCCAACTGGACGGCGCGATCTCTCGCGGCCGTGAAGGCCTGGGCAAAGATATCACGGACGTTTTTGCTGTCGAATACGTCGAACGCGGCGGCTGTCGTCCCCCCGGGTGAACGTACGTGTTCGATCATGGCGTCCATGGTTTCGCCGCTGATCGCTGCGAGCGCTGCCGAGCCTTTCGCCGTATCCATGACAAGTTTGTGCGCCGCTTGCGAATCCAGTCCGAACTGCTCGGCCGACCGAATCAACATATCGATCAGAAAATAGAAATAGGCGGGGCCGGTACCAGATATCGCTGTAACGGCATCGATGCTGTCTTCATCGTGAACGTGCACGACGCTGCCCACCGCGGAGATGATCTCGGTCGCCCGGTCCCGCTGTTCATTGCTTGTCAGTTCGTTGGCGTATAGACCCGATGCACCCTGGAGCAGCAGCGCCGGCTGATTCGGCATGACCCTGACGACGGCAAGCTCTGCGCCCAGCCAGTTGTCGATGTCACGACTATGTGTGCCGGCTGCGACAGAAATTATCAGTGGTCTCTTTACCTGTACAGACTTCGCGAGTCCTGTGCACACGTCGTGCATGAGCTGTGGCTTTACCGCAAATACGAGACAGTCGACGCTGCTCGCGACAGCGTCATTAGACACGGTCAATGCAACGCCCGGCAGGTCGTGCGTCAGCGTGGTGCGGCGCTCGGGATCGGGGTCAGCTATCATCAGGTGGTCCGGCGGATAGCCGCTCGATATCAAGCCGCCGGCCAGTGCCCGGGCCATGTTTCCGCCGCCAATAAAGCCCACTTTGTAACTGCTCATTGTTCTGTTCTTGCTCCGAAAATGGCTGTTCCCAGTCTCACCATTGTACTGCCTTCAAAAATCGCGGCGCGAAAATCAGCGCTCATGCCCATGCTTAGAGTGTCGGTAGGGATTCCGGTGGCACGAAGCTGATTAGCCAGGCGGCGCAGCGTCCGGAACGGCTTGCGCTGCTCTTCGAAGTCGTCGCGAATGGCCGGTAAACACATCAAGCCGCGTAATTTGAGCCGCGGCAGTTCGAGTATCTCCCTGGCGATGTCCAGCGTGTCGTCAATGGTGACGCCGGCTTTGCCAGGTTCGTTGTCGACATTTACCTGTATGCACACGTTGAGCTCCGGAAGACCTGGCGGCCGTTGGTCGGACAGGCGTCTCGCGGTCTTGAGTCGGTCGACTGAGTGTATCCAGTCGAAGTGCTCTGCGACGGCCCGGGTTTTATTGGTCTGGAGATGGCCAATGAAATGCCATACCAGTTTGTCATCGGCGATAGTCGCAATCTTTTCAATACCCTCAGCGACCTGATTTTCGCCGAAATTTCGCTGACCGGCGGTGGCGGCCTCGATGATGCTCGAAAGAGGCTGTTTCTTGCTGACGGCAAGCAATTGCACCGCCTCGGCGCTACGGCCCGCATCTACAGCAGCTTTCGCCAGCAAATCTCGGATTTTTCGCAAGTTTTCCGTGACTCTAATCACGTTTTGCTCCCGGTGCTTCGCTATACTAGGCTCAATTCCGAGCCGGGTTATGGTAAGTCCGGCTGTCCACTATGAGGGAAAAATATGGCCGTCGACGTTGCCCAGCTACTGTCGTTCACGGTAAAAAACAACGCCTCCGACCTGCACTTGTCAGGCGGTGTGCCGCCGATGATTCGTGTTGATGGCGACATCAAGCGTGTCAACATGCCTGCGCTGACCCATAAAGACGTCAATAGCATGGTGTACGACATCATGAATGACAAGCAGCGCAAGGACTACGAGGAATTTCTCGAGACGGATTTCTCGTTTGAAATCCCGAAGCTCGCTCGTTTTCGTGTGAACGCCTTTAACCAGAATCGCGGCTCCGCTGCCGTCTTTCGTACCATTCCCTCGGAGATCCTGACACTCGATGATCTGGGCGCACCGGCAATCTTCAAGGATGTCTCGATGCATCCCAGAGGAATAGTGCTCGTAACCGGCCCAACAGGCTCGGGTAAATCGACTACCCTCGCAGCGATGGTCGATTACATCAACGACAACAAGCCGGACCATATTTTGACGATTGAAGACCCAATCGAATTTGTACACGAATCCAAGAAATGCCTGATTAATCAGCGCGAAGTGCATCGCGACACGTTGGGCTTTAACGAAGCGCTGCGCTCAGCCCTGCGCGAAGATCCGGACGTGATTCTTGTCGGCGAGCTACGGGACCTCGAGACTATTCGGCTGGCGCTAACAGCCGCAGAAACCGGACACCTTGTATTCGGCACGCTGCACACGAGTTCGGCCGCGAAAACCATCGACCGTATTGTTGACGTATTTCCTGCCGCTGAAAAGGAAATGGTTCGATCGATGTTGTCCGAATCGCTGCGTGCCGTTATCTCTCAGACGCTACTCAAAAAGGTCGGTGGCGGGCGAATCGCGGCGCACGAAATCATGATCGGAACACCGGCCATTCGAAACCTGATTCGCGAAGGCAAGATTGCGCAAATGTACTCTGCCATTCAGACAGGCCAGGCCGCTGGCATGCACACGCTCGATCAGAATCTTGCGGAGTTGATGTCAAAGGGACTTATCAATAAGGAAGAAGCTCGGTTCCGCGCGGTGCAGAAAGAGAATTTCTAGGAACAGCAACAGGCTGTTCTTAACGGAGATAGGGTAGATGGAACGCGAACAAGCGATACGACTGACGCAAAATCTGCTCAGGAAAATGGTCGAGCGCGAAGGCTCGGACTTATTCCTGACCAAGGGTTTTCCGCCGGCGATCAAGGTCGACGGTACGATTCACAAGGCGACCGATAATCCCCTGAGTTCTGATCAGGCGGCCATTATGGTTCGCGCGATCATGAACGATAGGCAAATCAAGGAATTCGATGCGACGAAAGAGTGCAATTTCGCGATCGCGCCGCAAGGCATCGGCCGTTTCCGTGTTAGCGCTTTCATTCAGCAAGGTCACGTTGGTGCCGTTCTTCGGACCATCACCACTGAAATTCCGACGCTCGAAGATCTCGAGCTACCGCCTATTCTGAAAGATGTCGTAATGAACAAACGAGGTCTTTGTATTGTTGTCGGTGGTACCGGATCAGGTAAGTCGACAACGCTTGCCGCGATGATCGGGCACCGCAACGAAAACTCGCGTGGCCATATCGTTTCGATTGAGGACCCGGTCGAGTATGTCCATCCTCACAAAGGCTGTGTCATTACGCAGCGAGAGGTCGGGGTGGACACGGAAACCTGGCACGCGGCGCTCAAGAACACACTTCGTCAGGCACCGGACGTCATACTGATCGGTGAGATTCGCGATCGCGACACGATGGAGTATGGCATTCAGTTCGCAGAAACCGGCCATCTGTGCCTCGCAACTCTTCACGCGAACAGCGCGAATCAGGCACTCGATCGAATCATCAACTTTTTCCCCGAGGAGCGCCGCCAGCAATTGCTGATGGACGTCTCGCTGAATACCAAGGCATTTATCTCGCAGAGGCTCGTGCCAAGAGAGGGCGGCGTCGGTCGTATTGCAGCAATGGAGATCATGCTCAATACGCCGCTGGTAGCCGATTTAATTTTCAAGGGTGAAGTCGGCCAAATCAAAGAGATCATGGCCAAGTCAACACGCCTCGGCATGCAGACCTTTGATCAATCTTTGTTCGACCTCTATGAGCAGGGCATGATTTCCTACGAAGAGGCCATGCGTAACGCTGACTCGAAGAACGAGTTGCGCCTGCGCGTCAAACTTGAGAGTAAGCGCGACTCTTCGATTGCCGACCAGCAGTCAGAGAGCCTCAATATCATGGAAGAGGACTCTGCTCAGACTTTCTGAGCCTCACGGACGATGACCTAAATGAACGTTAAGCCGCTATTCAAATTAATGGTAGAAAAAAAGGCGTCGGATCTTTTCTTCGCTCCGTTTTCTCCCGCGAAAATCAAAATCGACGGCAAGATCATGCCGGTCAACAAGCTCGAGATGACACCCAAGATGGTCAAGCAGGCGGCCATTGAACTTATGACAGAGACTCAGCTTGAGACTTTTTCACGAGAGCTCGAGGTCGATTTCGCGATATCTGAGCCTGGACTAGGTCGGTTTCGCGTCAACGTTTTCCACCAACGCAGTAACGTTGCGATGGTGCTGCGTTACATCACGTCAGAATTGCCAACTCTCGATGAACTCGATATGCCGGAGCAGCTCAAGGACCTGATCATGCTGCGTCGCGGCCTCATCCTGATGGTGGGTGCGACCGGTTGCGGCAAGTCAACGACGCTTGCAGCAATGGTGAATCACCGCAATGAGAAGACGTCTTCGCACATTATTACGATTGAGGACCCGATTGAGTTCCTGCACCCCAACAAGAAGTCGATCGTCAACCAGCGTGAGGTCGGACTGGATACAAAGTCATACGGACGTGCGCTGAAGAGTGCGATGCGCGCCGCGCCTGATCTGATTCAGATCGGTGAGGTTCGCGATACAGAATCCATGCAGGCTGCGCTGGACATGGCCGGTACCGGTCACCTGGTCGTGGGCACTCTACACTCGAACAATGCGTCGGAAACGCTCGACCGCATTATTAACATGTTCCCGCAGGCACAGCATGGGCAGGTGTTCATGGATCTCGCGCACTACATGCGC
>Ga0265303_10002929_pt1 | contig 10666 bp, 7 predicted proteins | sample Helome_2_FD_192494 | JGI IMG/M metagenome (GOLD analysis project Ga0265303, IMG submission 192494) | Marine sediment microbial communities from subtidal zone of North Sea - Hel_20160317 (Illumina Assembly) | ecosystem: Environmental > Aquatic > Marine > Subtidal zone > Sediment ... | reverse complement strand
GCTATTACGTGCAATTTGCGCCTTGAATCTGAAAATTCTCGAGCGCAATCTGCTTCGCCCAGAATTAATCAGAGGTTCCTTAGGTAATCGCGCGCCTTGGACTTTTCCGGCACCTGCAGCGAATCCTCGGCCCTCGGCCCCGTTCGGGCGTCAGCCCGGATGAACATCCACCTGATCGCCGTCGGCGAAAAGATGCCGCGCTGGGTGCAGGACGGCTACAGTGAGTATGCCAAGCGACTTCCAACCGAATGCGCCCTGCGCCTGATCGAGGTCCCCGCCGGCAAACGCGGTAAAAATGCTGACGTTGCCCGCATCATCCGCGAAGAATCCGAACGTATGCTGGCCGCCATCCCGAAGGGTGCCAACGTGGTCGCACTGGAGGTCGGTGGCAGAAGCTGGTCGACCGAACAGCTGGCGCAGAATCTCGAGGACTGGATGGGTAGCGGCCGGGATCTGGCACTTCTGGTGGGCGGGCCCGACGGCCTGGGCGACTCGGCCAGGAAGGCGGCCGGGCAGCTCTGGTCGCTGTCGCCTCTTACCCTGCCGCACCCGCTGGTAAGGGTTGTGCTGGCAGAACAGCTCTACCGAGCCTGGAGTATTCTGCGGAATCACCCCTATCACCGCGCCTGATCACCGTCTCGCTCTGCAACGTCGGTTATCGTTGGTGGGTATAACAAGGCCAGAAAGGCAGCTTCCGGCATGATCATCCTCGCCTCCCAATCTCCGCGTCGCGCCGAACTGCTCGCCCAGATGGGCATCGACTTCCATATGCAGCCGGCACAGATCGACGAAACCGTGCATGCCGACGAGCGCGCTGCCGACTACGTCGAACGGGTCGCGATCGCCAAGGCTCAGACAGTACATGCAGCGTTTCCTGATCTTGCTGTTCTGGGTTCGGATACCGTCGTGGTACTCGATCAGGATATCCTCGGCAAGCCGCGCGACCGCGATGATGCCATCCGTATGCTGCTGTCCCTGTCGGGCCGTCCACACGATGTCCTGACCGGCGTCGCCGTCGCCACCAGCGAGGCGACCCGCTATCGGCTCAATGTCAGCCGGGTATTTTTTCGAGACATCAATAAGCAGGAAGCTGCCGCCTACTGGACCACCGGAGAGCCCGCAGACAAGGCGGGCGGTTATGCCGTACAGGGACTCGCCGCTGCATTCATCGAACGCATCGAGGGCAGTTATTCCGGGATTATGGGATTGCCTTTGTTTGAGGCCATGCAACTGCTCGGCGAGATCGGGGTGCCCGCTCGCCTGCCGGTGTAAGATGTTGCAATGAGTGAAGAGATCCTGATCAACGTCACGCCCCCCGAGGTCCGTGTTGCCGTAGTCGAAAACGGCGTTGTTCAGGAAATGATCATCGAGCGCACCGCCAAACGCGGTCTGGTCGGAAACATCTACAAAGGCAAGGTTTGCCGCGTGCTGCCGGGGATGCAGGCGGCCTTCGTCGATGCCGGCCTGGAACGCGCTGCATTTCTGCACGCCTCGGATATCCATGCCCCGGAAGGCGAACGGTCCGGCCAGATCACCGACCTGGTGCGTGAAGGCGGCGAGGTGATCGTGCAGGTGGTCAAAGACCCGCTCGGCACCAAGGGTGCGAGGCTGACCACCAATGTCTCGATCCCGTCGCGTTTCATGGTCTTCATACCCGACGTGAGCAATGTGGGCGTCTCGCAGAAGATTGAGGATGAAAACGAGCGCTCACGCCTGCGGGAAGTCCTTACCCAGTATGCGGAGGCAAACGATATCCATGCGGGGTTCATCGCCCGAACCGCCGCCGATGGCGTATCCGAAGAGGCACTGCACAATGATATGCGCTTTCTCGTGCGCCTCTGGAGCTCGATCCGTGAGCGTGCCGCCGCCACACCGGGCAAACAGCTGATCCACGAGGACCTCCCGCTGGCGCTGCGCGCGCTCCGCGATCTGATCAACCCGGAGGTCGAGAAGGTGCGGATCGACTCACGCTCGACCTGGGAAAAAGCACAACAGTTCGCAACAAAGTACATCCCTGAGCAGCGTTCCTCGATCGAGTATTACCCGGGGAAAAGGCCGATCTTCGACTTTTACGGGGTTGAAGATGAGATCCAGAAGGCACTGGAAAGAAAGGTCGATCTGAAATCAGGTGGCCACCTGGTGATAGACCAGACTGAGGCGATGACGACAATCGACGTCAATACGGGCGCCTTCGTCGGCCACCGAAACCTCGAAGAGACCATCTTCAAGACCAATCTCGAGGCCGCCCAGGCGATCTGTCGCCAACTGCGTCTGCGCAACCTCGGCGGCATCATCATCATCGATTTCATCGATATGACCGACGAGGATCACAAGCGCCAGGTCATCCGCGCGCTCGAACGCTGCCTGGCGCATGACCATGCCAAGACCCATATCTCCGAGGTTTCGACGCTGGGCCTGGTGGAGATGACGCGCAAGCGCACCCGCGAATCACTGGAACATGTGCTGTGCGAAGCTTGTCCAACCTGTGGCGGACGAGGCATGCTGAAGACAGCCGAAACCACCTGCTTTGATATCTTTCGCGACATCCTGCGTGAGTGGCGTCAGTTCGATGTCGAGCAACTCCTGGTGCTGGCCTCGCAGGAGGTGGTTGACCTCCTGCTCGACGAAGAGTCGCAAAACCTGGCCGAACTGGAGCAGTTTATAGGTCGGCCGATCAAACTTCAGGCCGAGGAGCTTTACAGCCAGGAACAATACGACGTGGTGCTGATTTAACCTCGCGGGGCGGCGAACACGCCAGGAAATTGCATTGCGTATCTTGAAGAATCTGCTGTTCTTGCTGGTGATCGCGTGGGGGCTTCTCGCCCTCATGGTGCGCTCAGCCACGCCCTTTATCGCAGATTATCGGGACCAACTGGCCGGACTGTTGTCCACGCAGCTGGGTGTGCCGGTCGCCGTCAATGAGCTCAGGGCGCGCTGGTACGGCATAGCCCCCCTGCTCGAATTGCGCGGGATGACGGTCGGCGAGGGCCCGGAGGCCCTGCAGATCGATCGCGCATCGCTCAACCTGGCGCTCGGCGAACTGCTTGCGGGATCACCGCTGGATGCCCTGCGCCTGACCATCGACGGCATGCAACTGACCCTGGTGCGGGAGGCCTCCGGGCAAATGCACCTCGAGGGCATCGGTCTGATCAACCAGGATGCCGACCGGACCGGCATGGCGCCGCCGCTGCCAAGCCGCCTTCGCCTGGTCAATACGCGCGTGGTGTGGATAGACCGCAAAGCGGGAAAGCCCCCGTTCACGGTCGACAACATCGATATCGTACTCGATCGCGACGGCAGCCGGCTGGACCTGCGTGCCCGGCTTGAGACTGCATCGGGCAACGCCGACCTGTCGGCGCGACTGGACGGTTTCTTGTCCACCCGGGACTGGGGAGGAGAGACCTATCTCAAGCTCGACAATCTGGATGTCGCCGACCTGTTCGCGCACTACCTGCCGACGCACTACGGCCTGCACGGCCTGCAGCTCGACCTCGAATCCTGGGGCCAATGGCACAACGCCCTCCCGGCCGGGGCTCAGGGAAGCTTCCAAATTCGCGATCTCCGACTGCGCCCGAAAACCGTGGATGCCATACCCCTGAACCTGCGCCAAGCCGGTGCGAACTTCACCATGAATCGCGGACAGAACGATCTGCAGATCGGTCTTAACGACCTGCTCCTGGTATTCAGGGACCACCAGTGGCCATTCGGTGACCTTGCCATCGAGCTGTCAGATCGACCCGATGGCGGCCGCAGGATCCAGGCCGCTGCGGACTATCTGCGCGTCGACGACCTGGTCAGAATTCTGCAGGTGCGCCTGCCCTGGCAGGATCTCAGGGAACCGATGGAACAGCTTCAGCCACGCGGTGAGATCCGTGATCTCAGACTCCTGGCCGATGTCGCGGCAGATCAGACCGACTGGCGGGCAAAGGCTGACTTTGCCGGGCTGACGACCGCACCCTGGGGCGATATCCCCGGCGTGGAAAACCTCAGCGGCAACCTGCACGGTCAGCAGGACCACCTGATATTGCAGCTCGACAGCCGCGACGCGAGCATGCGCTTCGAGGAACTGTTCCGCGACCCCTTGCAGCTGCTCGAACTCAATGGGCGCCTCGATGTCCTGCGCGATGGCGACCACTGGCAGGTGCTGAGCGACCGTCTGATCGCCAATACCCCGCATATCGGCACCCGCACCCGACTGGCCCTCGAACAAAGGCCGGAGCAGCCGCTGTTTCTCGACCTGCAGACAGATTTCAGTGACGGCGATGCGGCCTACGCCCTGCGCTATTATCCGACCGCCATCATGGGTGCCGAGGTGGTGGGCTGGCTGGATACTTCGATCAGGTCCGGTAGTGTCCCGGGCGGCACCGCGCTGGTCTACGGCTCGCTCGCTGACTTCCCCTACGAGACTCCGAGCAGCGGCACCTTTCAGGTGGTTTTCGACACCCGGGATCTCGAACTCCATTATTACGACGGCTGGCCGAAGCTCGAGCACCTTGATGCACGCGTCAAGTTCCACGGCAACCGACTGGATGTCGATGTAGAGAAAGCATCCGTCTACGACAGCCGGGTGATCGACACCAGAGCCCGGATCGATTCCCTGACGCCCGCCGGCCCGCTGCGCGTTCAGGGCAAGGTGGCCGGTCCCTTGAGCAATATCCTGCGCTTGCTGCAGGAAGACGCCCTGCGCGATGATTTCGGCGACATAGTCGCCCCCCTCCGCGCCGAGGGCGACGCCGACCTTCTGCTTGGGTTTGAGATACCGATGTCCGAGCAAGACGCATACAAGCTGGGGGGCCAGCTCCGGTTTGGCGGTGCAAAGCTCTCGCTGCCCGACTGGGGCTTCGCAATGAGCGATATCCAGGGAACCTTAAACTTCGATCTCGATGGATTGTCCGCAAAGGGGATCAAGGCGCGATCGCTCGGTGCACCGGTCCTGGTCGACGTCTCACCCCTGGACGGTGGGGGCACCCGGGTGCGGACGCGCGGCAGGCTGAAGCTCGAGGATATCAGCCGCCAGGTTCCGTCCATCCCGTTGCAGGTCGTAAGCGGCGCCTCCGATTTTGTCATCGATATGGATGTCCCACCGGCCAGCTCGCCCGAAGGAAGCACGGGCGTGCTGTCGGTAAACAGCGATCTCAAGGGGATTCGCATCGCTCTTCCGGCCCCGTTCGGCAAGGCCGTCGACGAGGCCCGGCCACTGGCAGTCCGGCTGCCCATCAGCGGACGACCGACCCCCGGCAGTCTCTCATATGCCGACCAGGTAAATGCGAAATTCAGTGGCAAGGGGGACCGCGTCGATATCGTCCTGGGCGGTGGCGAGGCCAGGCTCGCACCCGACCCCGGCATCCGGATCGGCGGGCAGCTTGGCAAGGTGGATCTGTTGGAGTGGAGCGAGGCCCTCAAGCCCCTGATGATCGAAAGCACGGGCGGCCCAACGTCTTTGAACCTCGATCTGCAGGTCGAACAATTGGGGGCCGAACGGGTCTTCATTGGCGACCTGCAACTGCGCGCAAGCCTCGCAGACGGTCTATGGGAGGGCGCCATCGAGGCCCCCAACCTGGCCGGAAAATTCGTCGTTGCGCAAGAACCCACTCAGGCACCTGTCCAGGTGGACCTGCAGCGCCTGAGCCTGAAGCTGCCGCTCGGCGATCATGATCTCCCGATGTCGCCCCTGCCCAACCCGGAAAGCGGACCGGATCCATCGACACTGCCTGGGTTGATGCTGAGTATCGCCGATCTGCGGGTCAACGATGCCAATCTGGGGCAACTGCGACTCAACGCGCAGCGTGCGCCCGAGGGACTGCGCTTTACCCAGGCCAGCCTGCGCGGCGGTCAGCTGGAACTCGATAGCGCCGGCCACTGGTCGGTCAACCGCACCCGCTACGAGACCGAGTGGGGCGGATTCGTCAGCGCAGCCGATCTGGGCGACCTGCTCGTCGATTTGGGTTACTCACGCCAGGTGGAGCAGGCTACCAGCAACATCGAATTTTTTTTGCGCTGGCCAGGCGACCCGGCGCAATTCCATCGCGCGACCATCAGCGGGAATGTCGGTCTGGACGTCGGTGGCGGCCGGATCGTCGAACTCGACCCGGGGGTCACGCGGGTGGTCGGACTGCTCAACCTGAATGCCCTGACCCGACGCCTGCGGCTAGATTTCAGCGATATTTACAAGAAAGGCTACAGCTTTGACAGCATAAAGGGCGATTTCAGTTTCGGCGGCGGCAAGGCCACCGCCAGCAATCTGCGGGTACTCGGGCCCACCGGGCGCATCGACCTGAATGGCGAGGCGGATATGGTTAACCGCACACTGGATCAGCGCGTCACGGTCACGCCCAATCTGGATGCGACCCTGCCGATCGCAGGCACCCTTGCCGGCGGCCCGATCGCCGGCCTGGCTGTGCTGGTCGCCCAGAAACTCATGAACAAACAGGTCGACGAACTCAATCGCTTCGAATACAGCCTGAGCGGCCCCTGGAACGACCCTGAGGTGAGGCAGCTCGAAAGCGGGGGCACCTTGTCCAAGATACTCCAGCCGTTCAGCGGCACGCCGGAACAATCGCCGGCCCAGGAAGATGCGGCAACAAACACCGAATCGCCGAAAACCACGAACGAGATCGAAACCACTGCGCCACCGCAGGCCAAAGCCGGAGCTGCGCCGAAACCAAAAGAGGAAGAAGAAAAGCCCCAGGAACAGGGGGCCCGGGGCGGAAACCCCTTCCGTGGTCTGCTCAACGTCCTCAAGAACAGCAAATCGCATGGAGCAGACATTCCCGGGACCTCGGACTGAGGACGGCCACCGCCAGCGGAGGAAATTCCCCACACAACCCCCCCCTTCTCGGCGCGATAACCCTTTGCCCTTCGAGCCCCAGGCAGTAGAGTTCATACCACGGACTTTCGGTATACAGAGCCATGCGCAACTCGAAAAAGACAGTAGCAGCCATTCAGCTGGCCTCGGGCAGTAACGTCAGCGCGAACCTCCTGGAAACCGCACGCCTGACGGAGGCCGCGATCGAACAGGGGGCACAGATGATCGTCCTGCCGGAGAATTTCGCCTTTATGGGCGGTAGCTGCGAAGACGCCAATGCCCTGCGCGAAGAGCCCGGCGACGGACCGATACAGTCTTTCCTGTCACAAATGGCAACCCGCCTGGGTGTCTGGATCGTCGGCGGCACCATTCCACTCGAGGCCGAGCACGCGGCAAAGTGGCGTGCCGCCTGCACTGTTTACGACGATCAGGGCCGGCAGGTCGCACGTTACGACAAACAACATTTGTTCGACGTTAACCTGGTCGAGAGTGACGAGCAGTTCATCGAGTCAGAGAGCATCGAGCCAGGCGACCGCGTGGTGGTCCTTAACAGCCCGGTCGGCAGACTGGGGGTCGCCGTCTGTTACGACCTGCGTTTCCCGGAGCTGTTCCGCGCCATGGTAGACCGCGGCGTCGAGGTGATAGCGATACCCTCAGCGTTTACCGCGATCACGGGGCGCGCGCATTGGGAAACCCTGGTCCGCGCCCGCGCGATCGAAAATCTCGCCTACGTCATTGCCGCCGCACAGGGCGGCTTTCATGTTGCCAGCCGTGAGACCTATGGTCACAGCGTGATCGTCGACCCCTGGGGCACGAAGATGGCAGAACGTGATCGCGGAAACGGTTGCGTGGTGGCCCAGATCGATCCGGAGTTCCAACAGACGACCCGGCGCAACTTCCCCTGTCTGGACCACCGCCGTCTGCATTGCCGCTGATCGCCATACCAGGGCACTCGCTGCCCGACCAGGAGTAACCATTTATGTCGCAGATTACTGCCATCGCGCGCGAGACGCTGCTCGATACGCCCGGGCTGAGTGAAGCCCATCTTTCACAGGTGATGGATCGCCTGCTGAGCCGGCAGGTCGATGCCGCGGATATCTACTTCCAATACGGCCGGCTCGAATCCTGGGTGCTGGAGGACGGCATCATCAAGGAGGGCAGTCACAGTATCGAGCAGGGTGCGGGTCTGCGTGCGATCAGTGGCGAAAAAACCGGCTTCGCCTACACCGACAGTCTGGAGCTGTCACGTCTACTGGACGCCGCCGGTGCTGCGCGGGCCATCGCGCAGGCCGGACAGCACGGGGCGAGCGCAATCGCCGGCGCCGCGGCGCCGCCCGCCCTGTACGCGCCAATCAATCCGCTGGATACCCTGAGTGAAACAAAAAAACTGGATCTGATGCGTCGAGCCGATGCCGAGGCCCGCGCGGTCGATCCGCGAGTACAGGAGGTGATCGTCAGCCTGGTCGCCGCGCACGACGTCATCCTGGTCATGGACAATGCCGGTCAGATCAGTGGCGACGTCCGTCCGCTGATACGCATGAACGTGCAGGTGATCGTCGAACAGGGCGGCAAACGCGAACAGGGCAGTTCGGGTGGTGGTGCGCGCAAGGCGCTGGACTTCTTTCTCCAGGACGACCGCGCAATGCGCTACGCGCGCGAAGCGGTGCGGCAGGCCCTGGTCAACCTCGACGCAGTGGCCGCGCCGGCTGGGATGCTACCCGTGGTACTGGGGCCCGGCTGGCCGGGCGTACTTTTGCACGAAGCCGTCGGGCACGGCCTCGAGGGCGACTTCAACCGCAAGGGAACCTCGGCTTTTTCCGGGCGTATCGGCGAACAGGTCGCCTCGCCGCTGTGCACAGTGGTCGATGACGGCACCCTGCCCGGCCGGCGTGGCTCTCTCACCATTGATGACGAAGGCACCCCCTCGGGCAACAACGTCCTGATCGAGAAAGGCATCCTGAAGGGCTATATGCAGGACAAGATGAACGCGCGCCTGATGGGCGTTGCCCCCACCGGCAATGGCCGGCGCGAATCCTACGCCCACCTGCCGATGCCGCGCATGACCAACACCTATATGCTTCCGGGCGAGCACAAGCCCGAAGAGATCATCGCCTCGGTCGAGCACGGGATCTATGCAGTCAACTTCGGCGGCGGCCAGGTGGACATCACGTCGGGTAAATTCGTGTTCTCGGCCAACGAGGCCTACCTGATCGAAAACGGCAAAGTCAGCCATCCGGTCAAGGGTGCTACCCTGATCGGCAACGGCCCGGAGGCCATGAACAGGATCAGCATGGTGGGCGACGACCTCGCACTGGATACCGGCGTCGGCACCTGCGGCAAAGAGGGCCAAAGCGTCCCGGTCGGAGTCGGCCAGCCAACCCTCAAGATCGATCAACTCACCGTCGGCGGTACTGCGGCATGAGTCAAGCCGAACAGATCTCACGATTGAAACAGGTTGTTGAAGACCTGCTGCAGGAGGCCCGCCACCAGGGCGTCGACGCGGCCGAGGCCGGCGTATCGGCACAGACCGGCCTCTCGGTTACCGTGCGCCTCGGCGAGACCGAGACCATAGAACATACCAGCGACAACGGGCTGGGCATCACCGTCTACTTCGGTCATCGCAAGGGCTCGGCCAATACCACCGACCTGCGTCCCGAGGCCATCCGTGAGAGCGTCGCCGCAGCCTGTCGGATCGCCAAGCACACCTCAGAAGACCCCGCCGCAGGGCTGGCCGACGCGGATCGCATGGCGCGCGACGTGCCCGACCTCGACCTCTATCACCCCTGGGATCTGGATGCGGATGAAGCGGCCGGCATCGCACGCGACTGCGAGGATGCGGCGCGCGCCGTGGACCCGCGTATCAGCAATTCCGAGGGGGCGACCCTGTACACGCAACGTTCCAGTTTCATCTACGGCAACAGCCATGGCTTCGTCGGCGGCTACCCGAACACGCGCCACAGCCTGAGCTGTGCGGTGATTGCTCAGCAGGGCGTCGAAATGCAGCGCGACTACTGGTACGACAGCAGTCGCCTGCCGGCAGAGCTCGCCCAACCGGCTGCAATCGGTCGCCGGGCCGCGGAACGCGCGCTGGCGCGGCTGAACGGACGCCAGTTGGGTACGAGGGAATGTCCAGTGTTGTTCCGCGCCGATGTCGCGCCCAGTCTGCTGCGCGGCCTGTTCGGTGCGATCCGGGGGCATGCGGTTTACCGCAAGTCGACCTTCCTTCTGGATCAGGTGGGAAAGCAGATCTTTCCGGACTGGGTCCGGATCAGCGAGGATCCGCTGCGTCCGCGTGGCCAGGCCAGTGCCCCCTTCGACAACGAGGGCGTGGCGACCGGCTACCGTGAACTGATCGCAGACGGCATACTCCAGGGTTATCTCCTGGACAGCTATTCGGCGCGCAAGCTCGGCCTGCAGAGCACAGCCAGCGCCGGTGGCGTGCGCAATGCGGGCATCGCCAACAGTGGCCAATCCTTTGATGAACTGCTGCGCGAGATGGATCACGGCGTGGTCGTGACCGAACTGATGGGACAGGGCACCAATCCGGTCACGGGCGATTATTCGCGCGGTGCCGCCGGTTTCTGGGTGGAGAACGGCGAGATCCAGTATCCGGTTGATGAGATCACAGTCGCCGGCAACCTCAAGGACATGTTCCGGCAGTTGCTGGCCGTAGGTAGCGACAATGACATCCCCGGCAGCATCGACACCGGCTCCTGGCTGATCGAACGTATGACCGTGGGCGGCGACTAGTGGGCCATGCGGGAAGTTCGGTTATTCACAGAGCGCCGCTGATGAGCCAAGGTAAGGCGCACACCGCAGGGAATGGCAGGCCCTTTCCAAGGGGTGCAACGCAACATTGGC
>Ga0265303_10002928_pt1 | contig 10671 bp, 7 predicted proteins | sample Helome_2_FD_192494 | JGI IMG/M metagenome (GOLD analysis project Ga0265303, IMG submission 192494) | Marine sediment microbial communities from subtidal zone of North Sea - Hel_20160317 (Illumina Assembly) | ecosystem: Environmental > Aquatic > Marine > Subtidal zone > Sediment ... | reverse complement strand
TCGTCGGGCATATCCACTACAACTCGCACAGATATGCTTCCATTGACGACATGGTTCGCGATGCTGACAGGATGTTTCTCAACCATGAGAGGCAGCTCTTACCCAGGGAGACCGACATCAAAGGATTTGTGAAGGAGATGGTCGGCTGGCGGAAGACGATTTTTTGATGAGGTCATGATGGTTTGTTGCCGGGCGCGGCACTCCGTCGTAACAGGTAGTAGACCACTTTAGAAAGCCCTTTATAATGACGACATGCGCACGAAGCATGTTTATGTGGTCATCCCTGTGCTCAACCGGTGGGAACAGACTCGCAAGTGTCTCGCTCACCTCACGGACGGCAGTTTCACTGAATTACAAATCATCGTCGTCGATCACGGTTCAACGGACGGTACAGCCGCAGGGCTGAAAAACGAGTATCCCGATGTCATTAGAGTGCGGGGAAGTAGTGAGCTCTGGTGGAGCGGGGCAACAAATCTAGGCGTCAGGACGGCACTGGAACATGGCGCATCGCTAATCATGCTGCTCAATAACGACTGTTACGTTTCTCGCGACACCCTGGAGGTTTTGGTCAGTCACAATACCGCACATCCGACAGCAATCATTGCCCCCGTGCATAGGAATCTGCATTCCGGCGAGATCATCACCAAGCGGGGCGGCACGCTTTTCTTACTGGGGTTTCCTACGTTGCTGCTTCCAGGTAAGCCCTTGTACAAACCGGGAACGACTGATCTCAGGCCTACGTCGCTTGTCATGGGTGGCCGGGGCACACTGATCCCGGCTGGTATTTTCGAGAGGATCGGCTTGTTCAACGATGTTGATCTTCCGCACTACTGGGCCGATCACGACTTCTTTCTGCGCTGCAAGAAAAACGGCGTCGCCCAATATATTGCGCAGGGAACAGCAGTCGATATAGACGAGAGCACAACCTCGTCGGCAAGTCAGCTCAAGCATATGACACTGCCCCAGTTTTTCGACACGTTCAAGAACCGTCGCTCGCATCGCAACGTCAGAGATCTGCGCTCCTTATTCCGGCTGCACTATCCGATCCCAGGCCTTTATCCTGTGGGCGTGTTCCTCAATATGGCTCGGTACACACTAGTTTATCTGTTCGTCAGGATCCGCACCCTTGTGACTCGTCGCTGAGAGCACTAGTTGCCGCTGACCCAACGAACATTGTTGCCTTGAGAATCTTCGTCGATTTCGCGATCTGTCGACACAACAACTGAACCTGAAGCGCCAATCGACAGTATGGTCGGGTTACGTTAGACTCCCGATCCGTAGCGATTCAAATCCTCCTGCATCCGGTCTGACGTGGAACCCGTCGATATTCGGCCAATTCGCTGGAGCAACCCGTTTTCAGGGAAACCGAGGATACTTGCGGGCATGTATCGACAGCTTCTGTCTCGCCGTAATGGCGGCCCAAAGTGGCCTTTCCGCGCAGCTCCGATCTCGAAACAATCAATCATAAACAAATGCCGCAGAGAAGCGCTGGCGTGAGAGTGCTTTTCGATCATCAGATATTCTGCTGGCAACTCTATGGCGGCGTGTCGCGATATTGCGTGGAGCTTGTCCGCCATCTCGCAAGACTGGACGATACTGATCCCCTGGTTCTTGCTCCGTTGTTTATCAACAGGCACTTGTGCGAACTCGATGCGTCCGCCGTGTCCGGTCGCTTCGTAGGCATCACACCCACCGGCATCAGCTGGTTTCTCTACTTCGCGAACAGGATGCTTGCGCCCGGGCGAATGGGTCGATTTGAACCGGATATCGTCCACGAAACCTATTACGCGGCTAAACCGGTCTTAGGGCATCACCATCACAAGACTGTCCTGACCGTGCATGACATGATCCACGAGCGATTCCCCGATGCTGTTGAGAATAGCCGTCAGACGGCTGCCGTCAAAGCGCGCGCCATAGAGAGAGCGGACCACATCCTCTGTGTTTCCGAGCAGACGCGCCAGGACCTGCTCGATATTTGCGACGTGGATCCCGCCAGCGTAACAGTAGTGCATCTCGGCGTTCATTCCGTCGATACGACTGACCTCCCCGGCGAGCGACCGCTTGACGCCCCCTATTTGTTGTACGTCGGGGATCGCAGCGGCTATAAGAATTTCTCGGGATTGATAGAGGCCTACATCCACAGCCCTGCGCTGCGCGACGAATTCTCGTTGGTGTGTTTTGGAGGGCCGCCGCTTGCGCAGGATGAGGTAGATCGTCTGAGCTCGGCCGGGATCGACCCTGGAAAGCTCGCCTGGATGAAAGGCGATGACCGCAAGTTAATGTGGCTTTACCGTAATGCCAGCGCGCTCGTCTACCCCTCGTTGTACGAAGGCTTCGGCATTCCACCACTCGAAGCCATGGGGCAGGGATGTCCAGTGGTTTGCAGTACGGGGGGCTCAATACCGGAAGTTGTGGGAAATGCGGGCGAGTACTTTAATCCGTATGAGTCCGAAGAGATCGCTTCGGCAATAGAACGGGTCGTGGGTGGATCGGATCGCGCTTCGGAACTTCGAGTAGCGGGCTTCGAGCGTCTCCACCACTTTTCGTGGGAAAGATGTGCGCAACAGACCCGCGACGCATACGCGAGCTTGCTGTAGGGTGCCGTACAGGGAGGCTTGGTATCGCTGGCATCGTGGATACCGTCCTGTCGCCGTGCGGTGGCGAAAACGTCAACAGTTCACGCAATTTCCTTAGCTAATTGCTTACGCTGAGCCAATGGTTAGCACGATACTGAAATCGATTCGGGACACGATCGGGCTGTTACGTTTCACGGCATTCGAAACCGACACCGAGGCAGGACGCTCGCAGGAGCGCCATCGGCATATTGCCTGGACAACCGTGACGGCCGCCGCAGCCAAGGGCGTGGCTCTGGCGGCGATGCTGATTTCGGTGCCTTTGACCCTCGGCTACCTTGGTCCGGAGCGATTCGGGTTGTGGATGACCGTGGCGGCGGTTATCGCAATGTTGGGTTTCGCAGATTTCGGGCTGGGTAACGGCATCCTGAACACCGTCTCCCACGCGAGTGGGCGAAACGATAACGAAACCATTCATAAGAGTGTTTCGAACGCCATTATCATGCTCACTTCGGTCGGCGCGCTGATCCTGGTTCTTTTTCTCATCGTCTACCAGCACGTGCCCTGGCCGGCGGTTTTTAACGTGAAGACCGAAAAGGCAGCTATCGAGTCGGGAGCCGTTGTTTTCGTTCTCGTCGTTTGCTTTGTCGTCACGCTGCCGCTAAGCGCAACGCACAAGATACAGCTGGGACTGCAACAAGGATACTGGGGAAACCTGTGGGAAGCTGTCGGCAGTGTCATTGGCCTGCTCGGTATCGTCGTCGCCATCTCGCTTGACGCCGGCCTGCCCTGGATCGCACTCTCGATGGCCGGTGCACCGCTGATATTCAGAGCGGTCAATACACTCGTTTTCTTCGGCCGCCAGAAAATCATGCTGCGGCCTCGCTTCGGTCATTTCGATTTCAGCGTAATCCGACGTTTGTTACGTACCGGACTCCTGTTCTTCGTGTTACAGCTGGCGATAATTGTCGGTTTTCAGTCGGACAACATCATCATTGCGCGAATATTGGGCGTCGAGGCTGTCGCCGGCTATGACGTGGCGCTGAAACTGTCCACAATGCCGGCAGTATTTGTCGGGTTCATGGTTGTTGCTCAATGGCCAGCGTATGGCGAGGCAATGACGCGAGGTGACTCTGCGTGGATCAGGCGCACATTCACCCGGACGATCCGATTGAGCCTGCTTTTTGCAGTTCCCTGCGCGGCGATTCTACTTCTCTGGGGCGACACACTGATAAGAATCTGGGCCGGTCCCGAGGTCGTACCTTCGGCGACGCTTTTGATCGGTATTTCGGTATGGTCCGTCCTCATGGTCCTCGGCACTGTGATTGCCGCGCTCCTTAACGGCCTGCACGTCGTCAAGTTCCAGGCGATCAATGCTGTGCTGAACGCAACAGCCAATATCCTGTTTTCCATATACCTGGTCGGAAAAATCGGTGTTGCCGGTGCCATTTTCGGTACGATTTCTGCGCACACGATCTTTACGCTGTTGCCCTGCTGGTACTATATTCGCCACCACGTAAACGTCTTTCGGTCCGCTGATTCGAATCCTCAATCACCGTAAATATCCTCTATGATTATCAGGCGTTCAGAACAGAAACAAATGTCTACGAGCAGCAACGAGAATGACAAATGTCGATTGTGTGATGGCTCGTTGTCGCACCGATTCGAAGTCAGAATTCTCAGGACGCACGATGTTCAGTATTTTGAATGCGCCAGCTGCGGCTCCTTGCAAACAGAACCACCTCACTGGCTCGACGAAGCATACGGAGCCGACAATCTTTCCAATCTGGATACCGGCGCTGCTCAGCGCAACATTCATAATCTGGCTGCGTGCTTTTCCATTTCCAGACTATTCAATCTTAAGAACGCTATCGATCTCGGTGGAGGCGACGGATTGCTATGCAGAATGTTGCGCGACCATGAAATAAACTGCTTTGTAAGAGACAAGTACGCCGCTCCAACCTACGCGCAGGGCTTCACCGAACCGAACTTCGACACGCCTGATCTACTAATAGGTCTTGAATTGCTTGAGCACTTTCCTGACCCAAAGTCGGATCTAGAAGACCTCTTTGAGTACAACCCTCGTGCACTACTACTCAGCACCGAGCTCTATACAAACGAGGGCAACGATTGGTGGTACCTCGCACCGGAATCTGGTCAACATGTGTTCTTCTACAGCAAGAAAGCTGTAGAACTGATTGCTGGTAAGTACAACTACTCTCCGGTGTTCAGTGGCGGCTTCATTCTCTTTTTGAGAGATTCTTCACCCTTTAAGAAAGCACTGGCCCGATTCTTATTAAACAGATTTGTCTGTCGCCTGATACGAGGAGTTGTTGTATTACTTCCTGCGCGCGGGGTATTGAAGGACCACGCACGCCAGGTGGAGAATTCGAGACACACGCAACAGCGAGGCTGACAAGACCCGGACATAGATCTACCCTCAATGAATTACGGGGGCGTTCTTCCGGCTTGATCCCAGGTCGCACGCCCGTCAAACAGGGTAAAGGCCATGCCATTGATGGCGGCGCCTTCCACACCCACCAGGCTGGCCGGGACTTCCAGGCGCACCCACTGACCTGTCACCGGCAACGGTCCCATGTAGCGCCGGCTGTCGGTGCCATCGATTCCCCAGTTAAGGAGATTGGCTCCCCAGTAAGCGCGGTGCTCCCAGCTGCCACCCACATTCCACTGCAATATCACCTCGCTCGGCGGATTGGCCGGGTCCAGGTAGACATAGGCGTACAGGGTGTCGCCCGCCTGCACCTGCATCGGTTCCGTAGCATTGCTGAAGTAGTGCTGGTGCACCCCGGCCGCCAGGTCCGACTGATGCGCCAGGCCACCCGAGTACGGCGTCGGATTCGTGCTCACCCAATTCCAGCTACCGCTCGGCACCGCGCCGGCCGGCAGCGTATCGTCGATCCAGGGAATATCGGTCTGGTCATTATCGGCGATCGTCAGCACGGCCTCCGACACGGCACCCAGGTCTGCACCGCCGGCATTGCTCAGGCTCAGCAGGACAGTCTCGTCCGATTCGATCAGGCCATCTTCGAGGATTGGCACACTGAAGCTCTGACTGGCCTCGCCGTCGGCGAAATCCAGGGTGGCGTTAGTGGTGGCGTAGTCGGCGCCGGCGACTGCGCTGCCATCGGCCGTTGCATAGTCGACCGTCACGCTGCCGCTGGTATCGCCAATGCGATCAACCGTAATGATCGCCTCGACACCCGCCTCGCTGACACTGTACGCGGCATCACTGAACGCCACCTTCGGATAAGGCGGTGTCGACGTGACCCCGGCCTGATCCCAGGTCGCACGTCCATCGAACAGCGTAAAGGCCATGCCATTGACGGCAGCGCCTTCCACACCCACCAGGCTGGCCGGGACCTCCAGGCGCACCCATTGCCCGGTCGCCGGCAGCGGCCCCATGTAACGCCGGCTGTTGGTGCCATCGACCCCGAAGGGTATGAGGTTCTCACCCCAGTAAGCCCGGTGCTCCCAGCTACCGTTTACATTCCACTGCAACATCACCTCGCGCGGCGGGTTGACCGGGTCCAGGTAGACATAGGCGTACAGGGTGTCGCCCGCCTGCACCTGCAGCGGCTCCGCAGCATTGGTGAAGTAGTGCTGGTGCACCCCGGCCGCCAGTATCGACTGGTGCGCCAGGCCGCCCGAGTACGGCGCCGGATTCGTGCTCACCCAGTTCCAGCTACCGGTCGGCGTCGCACCCGCCGGAAGTCCGTCGTCAAACCACGCGGCGTCGTTGTTGTCGTTATCGACAATCGTCAGCATGGCCTCGGATACATCACCCAGGTTCGCACCGGTTCCACCGCTTAGTATCAGCACAGTGACCTCGTCACCTTCAGGCAATCCATCCTCGAGGATCGGAACGCTGAAAGTCTGACTGTCTTCGCCATCGGCGAAACTCAGGGTGCCGCTCGTGCCGATGTAGTCGACGCTGGCCGTCGCGCTGAGATCAGACGTCGCGTAGTCGATCGTGAAGGCCCTGGTGGTGCCCCCCGTGCGACTGACCGTTATGATCGCTGCTGCATCCGCTTCGCCGACACTGTACGTCGCATCGCTGAAAGCAACGTCGGCAGGCTCGTTTGAACAGGTGTACACCCTGACATCATCCAGCACCCAGCCGAACGGCCCACTCACTGAGCCGTCTGTGCTGGTATGCCAGCGAAAGCGGACGCTCTGGCCTGCCAGGATGCTGAGATCCAGGCGCGTAGATACATATCCGTGGCTTTCATCACCGAAGGCCGCGTGGTTGGCGTTGGGATTTGCCGGGTTATCCTGAATGGTTGCGTTATAGGCCTGGCCGCTTTCGATCAGCGGTCCGGCATCGCTCCACGTCGCACCGCCGTCTGTGCTGTATTCGAAGAAACCGCCGTCCCAATACACCAACTCGAATGTCAGGAAATCCAGCGACGACTCGAAGGCGAAGGCATGCTTGAAATGCAGGTACGGCTTGGCATTCCCGGGCAAGGGTACGTCGACGTTCATCTCTGCCGTGCCGTCAGTGCTAACAAAGCTGTCGCGACCCCAGAGCATGAACTCTCCGGAAGCTGCATAACCAAAGTCGCGGAGCCACACGGGGGTTGAACTGCCCGAAACATTGACAAAGTTCCAGTTGCTCGCGCCAGTTTCGAAATCGTCGAAGAAGATGTCGTCGGGAGGATCACCACCAATACAGATGGGGGCATCGGGATTGAAGTTGAGCGGGTCGGTGGCCATTTCTACCGCGTCTATGGCGGCCTGAACGTTTAGGCAATCAGCACTGGTGATGCCGTCAGTCCCTGTGAGGTTCTGGCAGGCCTGGATTAATGCCGCGTGGAGATCAGCGTAGTCCGAGCCGGACGTGAGCAGATTGGTCTGTGCCTCATAGTAAATATCCGCGACTTTGCCTATTCCCAGGCCGTTGACCGTATAGCCGTTGAATGTGTCGCCATCGGTCATCAGGTAGGCGGCCTTGTTATTGATGCCGCTGTTGAAGTGCACCCCGCCGTTGTCGCCGGCAAAGGTGTAATAGAAGGGACTCGACATGGTATCGGGATCGCCGAACGCAGTCGGGTCAGCCATGTCGCGAATGACGCCGACACTGATTGGCAGATCTTCGCCAATTAACCAGCGCACAGATGGAGAATCGTCGCCGGCCCCGTTACTTAGATCAACGAATTCGCCCCAGATATCTGACAGAGATTCGCTGATGGCACCAGATTGATAGTAGTACAGCAGTTTCGACGTGTTCTCTGTAATGCCGTGGGTGAGTTCATGTCCCACCACGTCGTCCACTGCGAGCCCCGTGCAATAGACCATCTGTGAACCGTTCCAGAAAGCATTGGGGCAGAGAAAATCACTGTAGTGCACGGTAGACGTCAGGGTCTGCCCGGCTCCATCCAGGCTGTCGCGGCTGTGCTCCTCAAAATAGAAATCATAGGTGTCACCAGCAAACAGGTGAGCATTGCGTGCCTCGCTATCGCCGGATAAACAATTGGGGTCGCCTTCTTCATCGCAGACCAGCGTGCCGGGCAGGATGCTGGTGCCATTTGCGGTGTAGGTTTCGCGATTCTTTGCCCGCTCGATCATGTTGATGTGCAGGACAATGCCCGCGGTCTTGGCATCGATGAATAGCAGCTCGCGTATGCTGCGAGGTTCCTGCTTGTCGGTCACCTCGATGCGCCAGGCCAGGCTCGCATCCCGATCCCCGGGCTTCAGCAGCTTCGGATCGACGATCCACAGCTCCGGCGTGTTCGCCCGCAGCCGTTGCTTTTTCACGCCGTACCACTTGGCCACCGTTCGCAGTGCCCGCCCTCGCGCCTCGCCCGGTTTGACGTAGGGTCGGACATCGACATCGAGATCGATGCTGATCTCTCCGCTCATGGAGACTATGCGGCGGAATTGATCGAGGTTTACCAGGAGCTCGCCGGTGAGTACCGGTATCCCCTTGTGCAGCTGGCGGTAGCGATGACGGGTGCCGCCACGAGGCTTGGTCTCATCGCTTACCAGCCGCACGTCGCGTTTCGGCTGAGTGAGTCCGAACATCGGGCCAAAGTGCTCGACAGCCGCCATGCCCGCGACATCCGCACGGGTTACTTCGTTTACGGAGGGCACCATGAGCGGCGCTTGAGGCCAGGCTCCCATTAGGCGGACCGCGCCAGAGCGTGGGTGGGTTTCGATACGAACGTTTTGCGCCTTGAAATCGGCGATCTGTTCACTGAAGTCACTGGGCGGGGCAGCAATAGCGCTGATCATCAGCAGGCCTGCAACCAACCCCACGAGCAGTCGGATCAACATTTGCCTTTCCTTCGCCGCTTATCCGTCGCGTAAATTTACCATGTGAGTTCCTGTCGTTTGCGTCGAAATCCCGGCTTATGTCAGGTGAGGAGGCTTATTCCCCCTTGAGCAGATGAAACCCCAGGCTTTTAAAGACACCCGTGCCTACCATATTGGCGATGACGACGGCCGTTATCGTCGGGAATCGAAATTTGTCCGAGGGCATGAGGCGAAGTGAAACTGATTCGACAGGCGTACTATGCGGCCTGCCAATTTACGCTGGGCAATTCCCCGAGCGACCCCAATCGTGACAACGCACTGGCTTGCAACCAATCCTGCAGCTTTTTCACGAGCTTCGGATCACCGAAAACCATTATCTCGCCTTTGCTGACCGCATCCTTGAACGTCGTCTGACAGGTCCATACCGCTGTCATCGTGGCCAATGCACTCCTGATCACGATGTCGACCTCGCCACCTGGTTCGGTCAGGCAAAGATCGATTTCCCCCTCTTCCGACACCAGCCACCAGTCCGTTGCGCCTTGCGATGCATCCGGATACTCGAACTGCACGACAATCCGACGGTCGGGAAATACATCGGAACTGACGGTCCGGCGCATGTCCCACATCAACAGGCTTGCATCCAGATCTTCGACCACCAGCGACGTTTGCACCCAACGATGCCCCCATGCACCGAGCAGCTGCACGATTGGCGTCAGTTCCCGCCCGGCTTTCGTCAGCTGATAGACGGTCTTGGTGCCTGTCCCCTTCTTGGTAATCACGCCGGTCTCGCACAGTTGTTTCAGGCGTGTAGATAACAGTGTCGGTGACATCAGCGGCACGCCTTTTTGCAGTTCACTGAACCGCGTGCTTCCCGCGATGAACTCGCGCACCACCAACAGGGTCCAGCGTTCGCACAACAATTGCGAAGCTTGCGCCAGCGGGCAAAATTGACCGAATGATTTCATCAGGAATCCCTTTCCGGAAACAGTGACCATCATGCCACTTGTGACTGCTGCCGACACTACAGAATCTGTACTTCTTTGCGCTCGATCGGGCTGCTAGGTTAACGATGACTTTCAACGCACCGATACAGGGAGAGAGATATGAAAATCAGAATCAGGCGGAGAATCGTCGCGGTTACCTTACTGGCGATGTCCACGTTCTTCACGCTTGGCGTCGCCGCCGAAGAGGAAGCTGCAGCCCCGTCATTGTACGAGCGCCTTGGCGCCGCGGACGGACTAGCGCAGATCGTAAAGGACACGATCGCGCTGCATCATGAGAACCCCGACATCGCGCATTACTTCGCCGATGTTGACGATGATGTGCTCGCCGGGCACGTCATCGACTTCTTCGCCGCTGGAACCGGTGGGCCTGCAAACTACAAAGGCCGCGACATGACGACCTCTCACGCGTCGATGAACATGTCTGACGCCGACTTCGATGCAGCAGTGGCAGACGTCCTGAAAGCGGTCAAAGCAAACGGCGTGGATGCGGAGTCGACGGCCGAAGTAGCGGCGATCCTTGAGTCGTTGCGACCTGCCGTTATGGGAACAGCCGAGTCCTGATCGGATCGTTGCAGGCATCAGTGGCGGTAACGGGCGCTCCGTTGCCGCCTCGCCTGGCGGCGCGGACGGGCAACATCGCGGTAAAATCTACCGACGTTCAAATCCACTGGAGGGTAAAGCTCATGCCGAACGACCCCGACTTCATCCAGTACGTCTGTGACCAGCTCGACGACGCCTGCGACGTTTCGTACCGGCATATGTTCGGCGGCACGACGCTGTACTCGAGGGGAAAGGTGGTTGCGCTGATCTGCGACAACCAG
>Ga0265303_10002926_pt1 | contig 10675 bp, 9 predicted proteins | sample Helome_2_FD_192494 | JGI IMG/M metagenome (GOLD analysis project Ga0265303, IMG submission 192494) | Marine sediment microbial communities from subtidal zone of North Sea - Hel_20160317 (Illumina Assembly) | ecosystem: Environmental > Aquatic > Marine > Subtidal zone > Sediment ... | reverse complement strand
GTGCCCTCGCCGAGCGCATTGCCCGCCGGCACCGTGACGCTCCAGGTGCCGCCGGCCGTCGCGGTGGTGGCATAGGCCACGGTATTGATCACCACGTCGACGCTACTGGCCGGCTCGGCCGTGCCGGTCACCGTCGGCGTGGCACTGCTGGTGGCCTGGCTGTCGACCGTCGGCGGGACCGGCGGCGTGATATCGACCACACCGGTGGAATCCACCGGGTCGCTGTACAGGCCGAGGCTCGCAAAAGTCTGGGTCCAGTCATCGGTGTTGCTGTCGCGGACACCACTGAAATCTGCGTTCAGCGAGTTGGTCTGGGTGGCCGACAGCGCGACGAAGCGTAACTGGGTCGTCGGCGTGAACGTGATCCCTTGAGTCGCGAGGAACGCGTCGAGGTCAGCCACCTGGATCTGGAAGCTCACGAACACGTCGGGATTGGTATCGCCGAAGAGGTCCGTGGTGCCGTCCCAGTCCGGATCGTTAGAAGCCGACACGGCAGCGAAGTTGTAGTTGCCCGCACCCTGCGAATAGCTGGTATGTGGGCTGTTGGCTATGTCGGTGGTGCTGGGGCTGATATTCAGGCCGGTGCCCGCGTCCCAGATCGCCGTGGTGCCGGCGCCACTGCTGATGAAGCCGTCGAGGACATCGTCCGCATCGGCATCGAAGCCCAGGAAGACGTACGAGGAGTGCGTGGCCTTGGTCTCATCCCCGATCCGCACCCGCAGCGACAGGATGTCGTCCAGCTCGGGATCGACTCCACCCGTCGTGCCGGCGTCATCGTAGTTCGCGTAGGTCGTCGAATGGGCCACGTCGCCGACGATTTCGGTGCCCGCCTTGCTGGCCTGTGTGTCGCCGTCGGGATCGAACTGCAGGCCCTTGTGCAGGGCGGTCCACGCGCCGGCACCGACCAGGTCGGTGGTGGCGAGCAAAAACGGGTACTGGTCAGCGGAGCGGGCAAGCGGGGTGCTGTCGATCGGACCGCTGGCGACTTCCAGCACCCAGTCGCCACCCTGCGCAGGGCTGCCCGTCGCGTTTGCCGACGCGGCAACATCGGCGCGGGTCGCGGCCGACAGCGCCGAGACGAACGCGCGCCCGCTGCTGCCCTGCGCGACGTTGCAGCCATAGAGCAATATGTCGCCCCCGTCGGCGAGGCTCGCGCCGATGGTGGACAGCGCGCGGCGTCGACCGGCGAGCACGGTCGCGTCCAGGCGGCCGCTGCCCAGGGTCAAGGCGCCTGGCTCACCGTGCGCGACCACGTGAATCGCCTGCCAACCGCGGCGGGCACTGGCAACCTCGGCGATCCGGCGCAGACCATCCTGATGGCGCCTGACCACGATGACCGGGGCCTGGCGCGTGCCGTCGCCGAGGAAGGACTGCGGGTTCGGTACGCGCTCATCGACAAAGACGAGGGTTTGAGGCTGGGCCGCATCGAGCGCCCCGGTGTGAGCGCCCGGGCGCTGGGCAATGGTCGACTGGCCGCGAACAGACGCTCCGTCGCTCGCGGCCGCGAGCAAGGATGCGCCCAGCAGCCACGGCAGCAATGCCAGCGGCAATGAAGAAATGCCTGTCACGATCGCGACGACCCCAAATCAGCCCAACACAACAACAATGGGCTGCGCGCAAAACAGACCCCACCGAATTATGTAGAGAATCCTGAGCGGCGCCCGTGACGTGCCTCCCGAAATGCGCATCTGCGAGGCCACATGCAGTGACCTGGCGATCGAAACGCTACCCGGCCTGGGTCGCCAGACATGGCCTTTACCCGGCGACAGGATGAACGGCACACACGGGCACCGGAGCGCTCCGAGTTACGCCCTGGCGGATCGGTGTCTGAGTTCGATCGAGGCTAGGCGAGCTGCCTGATCGGCAGGTCGCGCACCCGCACGCCGACGGCCTGGTAGATCGCATTCGCAATAGCCGGCGCCACGCAGATCAGCGGCGGTTCGCCCAAACCACTCGGAAATTCGTCGCTGTCGATGAACTCCACGTCGATCGCGGGCACGTCGGCCATGCGCAGCGGCGTGTAACTGTTGAGGTTGCGGTCGGCGACCTGGCCGGCTTCGAAGGCCGTGCCTTCGTGCAGCGCCAGGCTCAGCCCCCACAACGCCGCGCCCTGGGCCTGGGCGAGCGCACGCAGTCGAAGCGGCTGTCGTCTTCGCGCGTGAACACCAGCTTGACCGGCTTGCCGACGGCTTTCGCCGTGAGGGCTGCAGGCACCATGTAGTCGCCCACCAGCCGGCGGCCGAAGCCGGCGCCCGCCGAAGCAGACGCCAGCGCCGCCATCCAGGCGCCGCCCTTCACTGCACGGCCGGACTGACGCCGATTCACCGCTGCGATGCGCGCCAGATAGCGGCCCAGGGATGTCATCAGCCTGTGGGCCGGCCCGAGGCCAGGCACGCCGGCGTCGACCCGCGCCCGGGCATAGCTGCTAAGGTATAGCGACACTGCGGAGCTTTACCATGCACAGGTTCACGCGCACCGTCTCTCTGATTGCCTTCGTCATGTTCGTCAGCAGTTCACCGCCGGCCGGCGCCGACTGGCTGGAAGACCTGTTTGGCAAGAGCGTCGACAAGCCCGCCGAGGCCAGCGGGTTAACGACCAGCCAGATTGGTGCCGGGCTGAAGGAGGCCCTGGAAGTCGGCACGGTGCGGGTGGTCGATACGCTCGGCCGCGAAGACGGTTTCAACGCCGACCCGTTGATCCGCATTCCGCTGCCCGACAGCCTCAAGACCGTGCAATCGGCACTGTCGAAAGTCGGCATGGCCGGGACGCTCGACAACCTGGAACTCGAACTCAATCGCGCCGCCGAAGTGGCCACCCCGCAGGCCAAGGCGTTGTTCATCGACGCAATTCGCGCGCTGACGCTGGACGACGTGATGGCTATCTACAAGGGGCCGGACGACGCCGCCACCCAGTACCTGCGCGGGCAGATGTCGGACCCGCTCGGCGCAGCCATGCAACCGATCGTGGACGACAGCCTGGACCAGGTGGGTGCCGCCGAGACGTATGAATCGGCCATGAGCCAGTACAACGCGCTGCCTTTCGTCCCGAAAGTGGAGGCCGATCTGACCACGTACGTGGTCGGCAAGGGCCTCGATGGCATTTTCCTGTACCTGGCCAAGGAAGAGGCCGCGATCCGCAACGATCCGGTCGAGCGCACCACCGAACTGCTGCAGCAGGTATTCGGGAGCCGGTAGACAGCGGTGCCAGGCACTGATTGTCTGCCGCCAGTGCAACGGGCCGCCAGATGGTGAAATTTGTCCGCAGGCTGCTGCTGGCGCTGGCCGTCACGGTCATTGTCGTGACGGGACTGATCCTCTGGAACCACTACGATGTGCAGGCGCGCGGCAACGGCGACTGGTACAACCCGGGCGACCCCGTTCTCCGCACGCCGGCTGCGCGCTTCGACGCGTTGACCGATTTTCCTTTTGCGCCGCACTACGTCGAAATCCAGGACCCGGACCTCGGCACGCTGCGCGTGCACTACCTCGACGAAGGGCTGGCCGACGGCCACGTGATCTTGCTGCTGCACGGGCAGGCCACTTGGAGCTATTCCTTCCGCGACATGATCCCGATCCTGACGGCGGCGGGTTACCGCGTGATCGCGCCCGACCTGGTCGGCTTCGGCCGCTCCGACAAGCCCGCCGACTGGGAAGCCTATACCTTCCAGAAGCACGTGGACTGGCTCGCGGCGACGCTGGCCGCACTGAACATTCGCGATGCCACAGGTTTCCTGTTCGACTGGGGCGGTTACTTCGGCCTGCCCGTGGCCGTTGCACATCACGAATACTTCGCGCGGCTGGTGCTGAACACCACCACCGTGCCGCGCGCGAACAGCGTGATGGGTGCAGCATGGGTCGCCGGTTGGCGGCGCTACATCCTGAAGCCGGACGTGTTCCCGATCAGCGGCATGGTGTCGGACATGACCACCCGGGAACTGGATGCAGACACACGCCGGGGTTTAGATGCGCCCTACCCCGACGAGTCCTACAAAGGCGGGCCGCGCCGCCTGCCGATGCTGATTCCGGCGACTCCGCTGAACCCGGCCCACGCGCTGAACAACCAGGTGTGGGACGCGCTGGCCGACTGGAACAAGCCCACGCTGACCCTGATCAGCGAAAGCCTCGCCACACAAGGCTTCAATCCGCGGGTATTTCACGACCAGATCCCGGGTACCAGGGGCCAGCCCCACGAGATTTACCCGGACAAGGGGTTTTTCCTGATCGAAGAAAATCCGCAGGCACTGGCCGCGAAGACGATCGAGTTCATCGAGCAGTCGTGAGCGAGGCCGCGCCGATCGTATCTACCATGACCTGCTGCCAGCGCTGGTAGCGCTGTTGCAGTGCCGGGTTGGCGGCGGGCGTGAAGTCGCTATGCCCGCCCGCTGTCGTCCACGTCGCCGCGCCCGGCGACAACAACAAGGCGAGCCCTCTCGCGGTGGCTTCCTTGATCCGCGGGCGCGTAACCGGCAGGCCACTGAGTTCGGCCAGCCGCTGACACAACGGGTCAACGGCCGCGAGACCACCGGTCACGACCAGGCGCCGGGGTTGCGGCGCACATTCAGCGAAGGCTTCGAGATTCACGATAAGCAGAAACGCGATGCTTTCCATCACCGCGACTATCTTTGCCGCGTCGTCCCCGTCACCCACGAAGCGCGTCGGAAAATCCGGCACCCAGTAAGGTGCGCCCAGGCCGCCGACGCCGTTCAGGAACAGCGGCGGATCCTGCACGCTCGCCAGCCACTGCGCGCTGTGCGCTTTCATGTAGTCGCGGTCCAGGCCGAGTTCGTCCGCCACGGCCAGCAAGGCGCCGCCGGCACCGTTCACCGTGCCTTCCAGTACATACATCGACCGCTGGTCATCCTGGTAGACGACGCTGCTCAACAGACCCGCTGCCGCCACGGGCTCGCCGCCCACCACCTGCTGCAGGAAGGCGCCTGTGCCGAGGTTCGCATACACGGTGTCGGTCGCGGGTTCGCCGAAACCAAAGAGTGCGGCCGACTGATCGCCCGTCACAATCGTCAACGGGCACTGGTGCGCACCCAGCGCGAGCGTGCCGAAGTCGTGCCGGCTGGGCACACTCATGGGCAGCGCGGCTTCGGGCACCCCGAATAACTCGAGCAGTTCGGGCGACCAGTCGCGGGCCCGGTAATCCCACAACAGGGTGCGCGATGCGTTGGCAGGATCGGCCAGCGGCGGCTGACCGTCAGTCAGGCGGTGCACCAGGAAACTCGACAAGGGCCCCAGCGCCAGCCGCTTCGCATCGAGCGCCGCGGCAACCTCCGGCACATTGTCCAGGCACCAGCGCAACTTGCTGGCCCCGTAGTGCGGCGACAACACCAGGCCGGTGATCGCGTGCACACGATCCGCAGCGGCCTCGAAGTCAGCCAGCCAGTCGGCCGCACGCCGGTCCTGCCAGGACAACACGTTGCACAACGGCCGGCCGCTGTCGCGGTCCCAGCACACGATGCTCGAGCGCTGGGTCGCCAGGCCGGCGACCTGCACGCGTTCGACGTCGCCACCCAGTGCACGCGCACTGTCGGCGATAACCCGGCGGGTGGCGTCGAGGAGCGCGTCGGGGTCGTGCTCTACCCAGTCGTCGCGCGGGCGCAGCGTGTCAATTTCGGCCTGAGCCCGCGCCAGCACGCCGCCCTGGTGGTCGAACACGATGGCCCGCGACGCGTGGCTGCCCTGGTCGATGGCCAGGTACAGCGGTTCGTCAACGCTGGCCACGCGGGCGCCTTCAGGGCCGGCGCAGCGGCAGCTTCGCGGTGTCAGCCACGGCCTCACGCCGCGGTAACGCCGGGCCGATACGCTGCATCGCTTGCTCCGCAATGCGCCGGTAGGTGGTCAGCTTGCCGCCGTAGAGCGTGAATACGCGCGGCGGGCCGTCTGCCGCCGGCCGGTCGGCGTGCATGATCACGTCGCGCGAGCGCTGAAACATATGGCCTTTGCCTGCCTGCAGTACCCGCACGCCCACGCAGGTGCCCTTGATGTCGGCGGGTTTGAAATCCCGGTAGGCCGGAAAATAGTGGCCGAGCACTTTGCACAGGTAGCGAATCTCGGTGGCCAGCGGTCGCACGCTGTCCGGGTCACCGTGAAAGCGGGTTTCGGTGGTGCCTACCAGGATGTCGTCATACCACGGCATCACGAACACCGCGCGGCCGTCGCGGGGACTTTCCACGTAATAGAAACCCTTGGTCAGCCGGCCGGGCACCACGATGTGTGAGCCCTGCACCAGCTCGATCGGCATGATCGGCACCGCGGGCTGGATGTTCGCCAGCATCTCGTTCGCCCAGTGTCCGGCCGCATTCACCAGCACGCCGGCCGTGACCGTATGTTGCTGGCCGCCGGCTTCGTACACCACCTCGGTGCTGCCGGCCGCAAGCTGCGCGCCAACGAAACGCGCGGGGCACACCAATTCGGCACCGAGTGTCTGCGCGGAATGCACCACCGCTTCGGTCAGCAGGCGATCGTCGGTCTGCGCGTCGTGGTAATGAAACACGGCCCGCAAGCCGTCTGTCCTGATGCCATCCAGCGAATCCCATTCGCGGCGGGGCACGGTGCCGTAGCGCGCCGAGCGGTTGAAGCCGCTCAGCGCGTAGTAAAGGGTGAGCCCGGCATGCAACAACAGCGGGCCCCGGCGCGTCTCGTGATACACGGGAATATAGAAATCTTTCAGCTGCACGAGATCGGGCGCAATCCGGCACAGCAAGGCGCGCTCCTGCAGGCTTTCGCGCACCAGGCCGAACTCGTAGGTTTCGAGATACCGCAGACCACCGTGAATCAGTTTGCTGGAGCCCCTGGAGGTACCAGCCGCAATGGCCCGTTTCTCGAGCAGCAGCACCTTGTGCCCCGCAGCGGCGGCCGCCTGCGCGACACCGGCGCCGTTGATGCCGGCACCCACGATCACGACGTCGTAGTGCAATGTCATGGCCGGGTGTCCGCATCACGCGCCGCCGCCAGCATGCGCCCGATGTCAAAACTCGAGATTATCTGTATCCCGCGGGCGTGCAGCTCGAGTGCCTGAGGGTAGTCGACAATGTCGTAACAGGCCCAGCTCCAGGAGCCCGGCCAGACCGGCCCGTAGGGCGGCAAGCGCACCTTGTTCACCAGCAGGTATTCCGGCTGCAACGCGTCGGCTGCGGCGTGGGTGGCCGAACTCCATTCGCGCAACACCCAGCCCACGGGCACGGCGGCCTGCTGCCGCGTCTCCTCGAGTACGTCGTGATCGAAAGAGATCAATACGCAACGTTCCAGCACCGGGGCCAGCACGTCGAGCACTTTGCTCACCACCGTCGGCCTGCCGAAAGCCTCGATACTGTGGCGCTTCAATTCCACAAAGGCCGTCACGCCTGTCCAGCCGTCGAGTTCGGCCGCAATATCTGCCAGCAGCGGCACGGTGACCCCCGTGAACTCGCCCTTGAGTCGTTCGCTTTCATTCACTTCCACGGTGGCGAGCTCCGCTGCATCGAGGTCGAACACGAGGCGATCCACACCGCCCGTGCGCAACAGGCTGGCATCGTGCAGCAGTACCGGCACCCCGTCGCGGCTGAACTGCACGTCGAACTCGATCAGGCGCGCGCCTGCCTCCACCGCCGCCTGCAGGCTCTCCCGGGTATTCTCCGGGTAATGCGCCTGGTAGCCACGGTGAGCTAGAAAACGCGGGCCGCCGTTCGCTCCTTGACCTGCAATCATCGGACACCCAAGCCGGTTTCAGACGCTGCTCACCACCGGACCGATACTCGCACAGCCGCTGCGCAACCGCACCCGACAACCGCAGGATTCCCGCCCCCTGTAACGCTGGCACCGGAGCTTGTTGGTACCTGCAGCGATTTGTCGCTCGGGCCCGACACCGATTGTCTGGTGCGGTTATTCTTTGCGGCGCTATGGGTACTTCAATTTCCACCCGCCGCGTTGTCGTGGTCTCGTTCCTGGTTGACGTGTTCGATGTCGTCAGCAACCTGGTCGTGGCGGTGCTCACGGGCAGCGCGGTCGTGTTCGCGGAAATGGCCCAGGGGCTGGCCGACAGCACCGGCTCGGCCCTGCTGGTGATCGGCGAACGCCGCGCGCGGCGGCCCCGTGACGCCGATCATCCCCTTGGCTACGCGCGCGAAGCCTTCTTCTGGGGGCTGCTGTCCGCGGTGGCGATGCTGGTGATCGGCGCCGGGCTTTCAGCGTGGCGCGGTTACCAGCAACTCGTGCACCCCGAACCGCTCGACACAGCCTGGCTGGCCCTGGCCGTGGTCGGGCTCGCGGTGGTGACGAACAGCTACGCGGTGAGCCTGAGCGTGCGCAAGCTGGTTGCCGAAGAAGGCAGCCTGCGCAAGGCGTTTCGTGTCATGAACCGGCCCCTGGTGAAGAGCGCGCTGATGCGAGATGCCATCGGCACCTTCACGAGTGTGGTTGGCCTGGTCGCCCTGATTCTGTGCCAGGCCCTGGACCTGCTGCTGTTCGACGCGCTCGGCGCCCTGTTCGCGGCCCTGCTCATGCTCATCGCATCACTCGCGCTGATGACCCAGGCCCGGGCGCTGATCACCGGCCAGGCATTGCCAGAAAGCGAGCTCGAGCGCCTGCGTGCCACCGTGCTGAACACGCCGGGGGTCGACGGGGTGAATCACCTGGCCGCCATCTATTCGGGCACCGCCGAAGTGCTGGTGGATGCAGACCTGGACCTGGCCGAAGAACTCGACACGGTGCAGATCGAAGTAGTGCTCGATGATCTCGAGGCCCGGGTTCGCAGGGTGCTTCCCGATACCGAGCGTGTGCGCGTGTTGCTGAACTCACCGAACCAGTAACTGTTGTCAGCCGCCGACTCGCGGCCCGCATCTGCGCCCGGGTGCCGGCAGCAACCGCCGGCAGGAATTTGCTCTATGCTTGGCCTTTCCGTCTTCCCGCGAGGAGTGCAGAGCTGTGAATAACTATCAGAACAAAGCCCCGTCGATCGTGGCAGCGGCCGTGGTCATCGCCATCGCTATGCCGCAGCTGAGCTTCGCCGGCGGCCACCAGCGCGCATCGAAAGACCCCATCGACATCGCGCTGGCCGCCGACATTCGCACCGCCGATGAGAAGGCGCGCGACCGCAATCGGCAGCCCAGGAAGACCCTGGAATTCTTCGGCCTTGAACCCGACATGCGGGTCATTGAAATCCTGCCCGGCGGGGGCTGGTACACCAAGATCCTGGTGCCGGTGCTGAGTGACGAAGGCGAATACATCGCTGTGGGCGGCCTCGGCAAATCCATGGGCTTCGGCGACATTCTCAGCCGTGTCCGCAAGCTCGAAGGATTCGAGGACCTGAACATCGTCGACATTTCGGGGTCCATGACCCCGACCGAACGGCGCGGCATCATGAATGTCCAGCCCCTGGACTTCGGCGTGAAAGACGTCGATCTCGTGCTGACCTTTCGCAATCTGCACAATCTTTCGCCCGCCGGACGAAGCGAGTTGTACAAGGCCACCTATGCGGCGCTGAAGAACGGCGGCAAGTTCGGCGTCATCGACCATACCCGGCGCCACATGGCGCAGGAGACCGATGAGAGTTGGCGCCGTCTCGACCCGGTGCAGGTGATCATGGAAATTACTGCCGAAGGCTTCAAGTTCGCAGACTACTCGACGCTGCACTATCGCCCCGACGACGAACTGCGCTACGAAGTGGGACGCAAGACTGTGCGTGGTAATTCGGACCGCTTCACCTTGCTGTTTGTGAAATAGTCCGTGGCCCGCCAACCAACCAACACCCGACCAACCGCCGATTGCCGGTGCAACAATGAGAACGCCCGGCGGGGCCGACAGTCTGAATCAGAATGCCTGTTTCTCGCCGCAGTATTGTTCGAGGCCTGTTAGGGGCACTGCCCTGGCTGCCGCAGCTGTCGTCTGCGGCCGACGTCGTGTCGTCCGCGTCGCGCTATCCGCGGCTGCCGCCGCCGGAAGGTGAAGGCACTGCGGCCACTGTCATGGTGGGCGATGCCCGCATTGACCTGTCTATCGAAGGGCGGCCGTTCGACCTGTCGACCCAGGCGCTGGAAAGCTGGGTGCGAAGCTCGGCAGACATCGTCGCGCAGTACTACGGTGTGTTCCCGATACCCCGGGCCTGGGTGAACCTGCGCGGCGCGCGCGGCACCGGGGTGATGACGGGGCAGGCGAATCCGACGACTAACGGTGCGGTGGTGCATGTGCTGGTCGGCCTGTCGGCGACACCCGAGGCCCTCGCTCGCGACTGGATCATGATTCATGAATTGATCCACCTGGCGTTTCCGAGCGTGCATCGGCGCCACCAGTGGCTAACCGAAGGGCTGGCGACCTACGTGGAGTCCATCGCCAGGGCCCAGGCCGGCGCACTCAGTGCCGACCAGGTCTGGCTCGGCTTTCTCGACGGCATGCCCAAGGGTCTGCCGCGTGCCGACGACAAGGGCCTGGACTACACGCCTACCTGGGGCCGCACCTACTGGGGCGGCGCATTGTTCTGCCTGCTGGCCGACGTCCAGATCCGCGCGCAGACGGCGGGCGTAAAAAGTCTGCAGGACGGGCTGCGGGCGATAGTGGCGGCCGACTATCACATGATGAAAGTTGCCGAAGTGCATGATGTGCTGGCCATCGCCGACGACGCTACCGGCGTGCCCGTGCTCACGGATTTGTATGCAGCCATGCGCGACCAGCCGTTGCCGAAAGAAATCGACAGC
>Ga0265303_10002924_pt1 | contig 10681 bp, 9 predicted proteins | sample Helome_2_FD_192494 | JGI IMG/M metagenome (GOLD analysis project Ga0265303, IMG submission 192494) | Marine sediment microbial communities from subtidal zone of North Sea - Hel_20160317 (Illumina Assembly) | ecosystem: Environmental > Aquatic > Marine > Subtidal zone > Sediment ... | reverse complement strand
GAACAATCTCGCGAACGCCTCGGCTACCTGCTGAAAGCCCTCGATCAACAGCATCCGACGCGCCAGTTCGCGCAACTGAAACTGCGTCTCTATCATGCTTACAGATCCCTGCTGCAACGCCAGCATGCCCGACTCGGTGAAGACCGGCATCGCCTGCGGCTGTGCCAGTCAACCCTCGCGCAAAGCAGCCCACAGCTAACCATCGCTCAACACCAGCAAAAGCTGACACGTTTGCTGGAGCATCATCAAGCATCGATGCGGCAGAAACTGTTACTCGCCCGCCACCAGCTGTCGCTGCACAGCAGATCCCTGGACACGCTGAGCCCGCTGAAAACGCTGGCGCGCGGTTTTGCCACCATCAGCAAGGATGACAAACTCGTAACTTCGATAACGCAGTTATCGTGCGGAGATGAAATCGATATCACCCTCACCGATGGGAAAAAACAGGCGACGGTGGATTAATTTATTTCATGTACCAATGGGCCGCCTGTTGAGGAACCTTGCAGGCAACAGCGATCAGGCCGTGGGTGGAATAGAATAATGAATTTAAACTATTATTTAAAATAGATATATTGGGATTTTCTGACCAATAATCACAACACTTATACCAGCAAAATCCTGGCATGATCAGCGCTTTGGCCCTCGCCAACATATGCAATGCCTTTAGATAAAATCAAAAAAGCAGACGTTGGAAACTTTCCTATCAGCGGCAAAAACCGACCCAACTGAGACGCTGACTGGTAACTATCAATTCTTGTAAAAGCCGTCACAAAAGTTTTGTTCGGATAGCCAACGAGACCCAATTGACTTAGTCAACTCACCAATTTGCTGGCGACGAAAGAAGCGGCAGGTAACCGGCACGCCTGGTGGCTGAAATTTGGCCGGATTGATCGGCTTGAAGGAGCAATATTAGGCGAGTCGGCAAAAACCAGTCAGATTTCGGATGCTCCAGGGCTGGACGGCGCCGTGAATCTCTTTCATTATCTGGAGGAATAAGGAAAATAGGACGTTAATTCTTCCCATGTTTACAATTTAATTTGTCCTCAGAGATATCGCTATGAAAATGCCGCTACTATTGATGATTTCGCTTGCCGTCGCGTTGTCGGCTAGCCCCTCATTTGCCGCCGACGACAAGATCGTCAAAGCTGAACGTCAAAAGGCGCAGAAATTACGGCAGCAACATAAGAATGATCGCAACAATGAAATTCGGGATGCGAGTAAATCATTTCGTGAATTTGCCCGGGATTTAAAAAAAGAGTACCAGGAAAAGGCACGGGACCTGGATACGGAATTCAAGTTGCAGCAAGTGGATATGAATGCAGAGCGAAACGCTAAAATGGTCGAGACAGAAGTCGACTTGCGGCAAAAAATTAACCAGTTAATGCTTAATCCCAATAATTCGAGCGATGAAGCGGCAGTTGAGCAACTCAAAACGGATATGAAAACGTATTCGGACCAGATATTCGAAATTAAAAAGCAGGCGGCGATGGAACAGCATCGCGAGTTCATCGACAACGAACAGAAAAAACACCAGTTGCTGAACGAGCGTGATGAGACTGCACTGGCTATGGCCAGCGATTTGGGGTTGCGCAGTCAATACGAACCCATTCTCGCGACGCCGATAGGAGACGGTTTGACCAAGCAGGAAAAGAGCTGGAATGAGCGCGAGAAAAAGGAAGTCGCGAAACTTTTCAAAAGCAATCAGAGGCTGCTGGGCGAGTTTCTTTATGGAAAGGAATTACGCCAGTGGGAGATAGAAAACAAACGTGAGGATTTTGATCTCAAAATGCAAAAAAAATCTGAGCTACAGGCATTGAATTTGGAACAAACTTTCTACAGTTCGGCGTTAATGCAGTCCTCGTCGGGCGCTGAATTTGATCAAGAGGCTTTTAACAAGCGCATGTCGGAGCTACAAAAGCAAAACCAGCTAATCGGTATCAAATTCAAGAAAATTCACGATAAAAACAGGATTAAACGAAACGAGAAAAGAAGGGAAATTGTGACGATTAAGTAACCTCGACAGCCTGGTGCAACTGCTTCAGTGTCTCCTTTGGAGAAAGCTGACCATCAGCCAGTCATGACAGGGTTCTGTAATCGCTCCTGCTCGGATGTTAGCTGGTGTTTTGGAATTACATCGTCAGTCTCGTAACTTACCCTTCTGACGATAGTAATTCGCTTCCGTTATTGCGCAATTATTGATCGCACTGGAACCGTGCTTACGCCATTTAAAATCACACTTTTGATAAATTTTTTCCTCGATAATATCGTCTTCCAGTTTTTCGCCCAACATTAACCTGGTCTTAACGCACTCGCTAATTCTTTTGACTCCATTCTTTGGATGGTAATCAGTGCAGTCATCGTAAATACTTTGTGCCAGGGATCGCCTACCCAACTGATCATGCGCATAATCAAGAATCCTTTCCTTTATTTTATTTTGCCTGATCATGCAGCCTCCAGCTGCGGACACGAGAGGTCCATTTTTTTCTACGCAATAGTCGAAAATCTCCTCGGTGTACCTCAGCTTGTAGCTTTTCAGCAGGTAGTATTGATTTTCCAGGTTTATCCGTTCGTCCGTTTTAGCTGCGAACAGGGCTGTAGTTAGCATTGAAATACATAACAAAATAGCAAATTTGGAAATCATCATTCCACATCCCTTATCCTTAAATGTGCCTGTTTATTGTACTCGAATTATTTGTAGTTCAAATTTGCCATTACCTGTCGCATATTGCCAATGCATAAAACGGAACCGACGATTCTCCGTAACATTGCTACGCCAGGCCGTGTAGCCAAGCTGCCGGAGTTATGCCCTTTGCGCCAGCACCTTGAGCTGGAACAACGTGTTGCGTTCCTCTTCTTCAAGAGTGGCTTCGACATAACTGATGGTACGTTCGAATCTCGGGATGACATTGTATTTAAGTGCGTTAACCCGTTTCTGAGTTTTACGCTGCTCCTCCAGCAGGCGCCACAATGCGGTCTCGACTTCGGCCAGCTGTGCAGCCTTGACGATCATGTCGGCAAAACTGGAGCGGGTTTCATCGAGGCTGGCATCGGTTGCCAGGATACCGACCGGCAACAGCGGTAACTTCTGTATTTCCACCGACGGGTACTGCACACTCATGTTTTGCCGCGGTAGTATGTTCGCCTCTACCGCCTGCGGCATGCCGATCGCCAGTTGCTGAATCCGATGGCTGCCCATGCGCATCTGGGTAATACTGAGCCAACGATAGGCTGTCGCCATCGCCTCCCGCGTCGAGGTGTTCAATTGCCGGTAATCCGCCAGCTTTTCGTAAACCAGGCGCGTCAACAATTCGCGCTTGCGCTCGAGCAAACGGTACCCCTCGTTGAGAAAAACGAGCCGGCGCTTCAGATCCAGCAACGAGCTTTTGGTGGGTGGTATGTTGAGCCGGTCCTGCATTTAGTGCTCGCAATTGTCAAATTGAACGCGCACTAGAACGAGCCGTCCCAGCTATGATACTTGTGCAAATCCTCTTCGCTGACACGACTCAATTCGCCCGGCGGCAACAGCGATAAAAGTTCCCAGGCCAGGTCCAGGGTTTCGAAGATGTTGCGTTCTTCGTCCGCGTCCTGGCGCACAAATTCGGCTTCGAAACGATCCGCAAACTCGAGGTAGCGGCGATCACGCTGCGACAGCTCTTCGGCGCCGATGATCGAGGCCAGGTTCCTCGCTTCCAGCGCGCGCGTATAGGATGCGTATAACTGACTCGCCACACGCGGATGGTCTTCACGGGTATCGTCCTTGCCGATGCCGTCCTTCATCAGGCGTGACAATGACGGCGGTACGTTAACCGGTGGATAAACCGCCTTGCTATGTAGCTCCCGGCTCAACACAATCTGGCCTTCGGTGATGTATCCACTCAGGTCCGGAATCGGATGGGTGATATCGTCGCTCGGCATCGACAGGATCGGAATCATCGTTATCGAGCCGTGACGGTCGCGCAGCCTGCCTGCACGCTCATAAATCTCGGCCAGGTCCGAGTAGAGATACCCCGGGTAACCTTTGCGCGACGGTACATCGCCCTTCTCGGTCGCTACTTCGCGCAGGGCCTCGGCATAATTGGTCATATCGGTAATCACCACCAGCACGTGATGATCGAGTTCATAGGCGAGGTATTCGGCCGCGGTTAGCGCCGTGCGCGGCAGGATCAGCCGTTCCATCGGCGGATCGTTGGCCAGGTTGACAAACATGACAACATTGCGGAGCACGCCGCTGGATTCGAATTCCTGCTCGAAAAAACGCGCGTCGGAAAACGACACCCCCATCGCCGCGAACACGATGACAAAATTGGAACTGTCGCCGGGCAGCCTGGCCTGGCGCACGATTTGCGCCGCCAGCCGGTTATGCGGCAGTCCCGAACCGGAAAAAATCGGTAGTTTTTGACCACGCACCAGCGAGTTGAGCCCGTCGATAGTAGAGATCCCCGTCTGGATAAATTCACGCGGATAGGCGCGCGCCGCCGGGTTGACCGGCGAGCCGTTAACATTACGACGCAGGCTGGAAATAATCGGTGGGCGGTCATCGCGTGGTTCGCCAATACCATTGAAATTGCGTCCCAGTAAATCGGGCGACAACGCCAGTTCGAATGGCTGGTCGAGACAGCGTACCCAGGTGTTTTCCAGATCCAGGCTCTCGGTACCCTCGAAGACCTGCACCAGGACGACCTCCCTGGAAGTCCGGATCACCTGCCCGTTGCGCCGCCGCCCATCCTTGTCGCGAATCACGACACGATCGCCTAGCGCCACGCCATCGACACCCTTGAGGAACATCAGGGCACCGTGGATCGAACTGACTTTGCGGTATTCGAGTTCGCTCATGATGCGGCCCCGCTGTGATTGCCGTACTCCACGCGCATCTCATCGAAAGCCTGCCGGATCTTCAGGGCATAGTCCTCGAGGGCAGACAAATCGTCGTTCGCGACCGTCGACTTGAGTCGTTTCAGCCCGCCGCCGAATTCAAGTTCGATCAGCTGTTCGACCGGTAGCCCCAGATCGATCAGCTCGCTGCCGCTTTCGTGATAGCGCAGTACCAGGTCCAGCAATTGAAACTGCTTCTGCGGTGAACAATAGCTGTCGACCGGATCCAGCGCGCTTTGTTGCAATACCGCTTCCTTGATCAGACCCGAGCTTTCCAGCACCCAGCGTTGCGACGAGGACAGCGCCTCGGGACCGACCAGGTTGACGATACGCTCGAGTTCATCGGCTTCCGCCAGCAGCGATAATGCCTGCTGACGGCGCAGACCCCACTGCGGACTGACATTTTCCGACCACCACAGTGCCGCTCGCTCCGAGTAGTCGGTAAAGCTTTCGAGCCAGGATACCGCGGGGTAGTGGCGTGCATCGGCCAGTGGTTTCGATAACGCCCAGAAGGTACGGATAATTTCCTTGGTATGGCTCGTGACCGGTTCTGAAAAATCCCCACCGGGCGGAGAAACAGCGCCGATCAGGCTCACCGAACCGTGGTTTCCGGCAAGCGTGTTGACGGTGCCGGCGCGCTCGTAAAACGCTGCCAGACGCGATGCCAGGTAGGCCGGGTAACCTTCTTCCACTGGCATTTGCCCGAGCCTGCCTGCGACCTCGCGCAAGGCCTCGGCCCAGCGGCTGGTCGAGTCTGCCACCATCACTACGTCGTAACCCTGGTCGCGGTAATACTCAGCCATGGTGACACCGACATAGATGCTGGCCTCGCGCGCTACCACCGGCATATTCGACGTGTTGGCGACCAGGAAGGTGCGCTCCATCAGCGAACGCCCCGTATAGGGATCGGTCAGTTCCGGAAAAGTTTGCAGGATTTCAACCAGTTCGTTACCGCGTTCGCCGCAACCGACGTAGAGCACGATGTCGGCGTTGGCCCAGCGCGCGATCTGCTGTTGAACGATTGTTTTACCCGCGCCGAAAGGGCCGGGAACGGCTGCTTTACCGCCTTTCAACATCGGGAAAAAGGTATCCAGAACTCGCTGACCGGTGATTAGCGGCAGCCCGGAGTTGGCGCGTGATTCATAGGGTCGGGGCTGGCGCACCGGCCAATGGTGATACATTTTAAGGCTTTCTATCGAGCCGTCATCCAGGCGCAGGCGCACGACGATTTCCTCGATGCTGTAGTCGCCTTCGGGCGCATGCTCGATGATTTCACCGCTGCAGTCCGGCGGCGCGAGCACGCGATGCTCGATAGTTTCGGTTTCGCTGACGGTGCCGAGAATCTCACCGCCGCGCAAGCGCTTGCCGACGACTATCTCGGGAGCGGGCAGGTAATGCCAGACGCGTTCGCGGTCGAGCGCGGATATTTCCAGCCCGCGGCTGATGTGTTCGCCACTCATCTGCATGATCTTGTCGAGCGGTCGCTGCACGCCATCGAAGATCTGGCCGAGCAATCCGGGCCCCAACTCGACGCTCAGCGGGTGACCAAGCCCCTCGACCTGCTCCCCGGGATGCAGGGATTCGGTCGATTCGTAGACCTGGACCAGGGCATCGGCTTCGCGTATGTGAATTACCTCACCGATCAGATTCATGCGCCCGATCTTGACCTGCTCGCCATTACGAATTCCAGGCTGCCGGATGGTCACAATCGGACCGTTGACTTCGATTACCTCACCCATCGAACACGGTTCCCTTGGTCGAAACGGTGGAGAACAGGCGTTCGAAAATCAGCTGCTGCAGTTCGCCCTCCCGGCGCGACATGATGCCCTCGAAAGTATTGTCGATCATGACGTCGCCCTGTTTCGTTACCAGCCTGAGACCGCCGCTGCAAACACAGGCTTCCGGGGAAAGCCTGACTTCTACCTTGTTACCGCAGCAGGCCTTTACCAGCGCAGCCCAGTCGTCATGGAAACGTGCCAGATCATCATTGCCGAGCGATGCGACCAACTGCTTCGAGCCAAGGCTGTCAACGCCGTGCTTGAGCAAACTCTCGAACACTGGGCGATATGCCGCATCATCCTTGCGCAGTTCCACCAGCTGGCGCGAAATCTTGTCTATGACCGACTGCACCAGCCCCCAGCGGTTGCGATCGAGCTCGGCCTGGATGCGAAGTTCGCTGGCCTGCACCTGGCGCTGATACTCCCGCTCCGAGTGCAGCCTGGCGGACAACAGTTCCTTTTGCTCCATCAGTTTAATTTTTTCGCGCGCGTCCTCGATAATCTTGCTGCGCGTCATTTCTCCCTGCGAAATATGTCCATCCGCCAGTTCCCGTGCGCGCTCGAGAATCGTTCGCTGCAGCGCTTTGACCTGGTCCGATTCAGTTGCCAATATGTCGCTCCAGAACCGAGCTACCGAGCACCCGCCCGATCAGTTTTTCTACTTCCGGCTGGTAATCTTCGGCGGTGTGCAGACCCGGGATTTCGCAAATCAGGATCAACCCGCCGCGGGTACGCAGTTGCTGGACCATTGGGATGTCGGCACTCATCATATTCTGCTGCAGGTAAACCAGTGCGCGTTCGCGATTCCGCACCAGCTCAGTTAACACCGCATTAATTTCTTCGGCGCTGGCATCGGCATAGGTCTTTATGCCAAGCAGTGCGAAGCCGTCCATCAGGGCCGCATTGCCGATCGCGATAATTTTCATTAAATCTTGCCCAGCAACAGAATACTCACCACCAGGCCATAGATAGCGATGCCCTCCGCAAGGCCAAGATAAATCAGGGTACGGCCGAACATTTCCGGTTTTTCGGTAATCACGGCCAGTGACGCCGAGCCGACCGAGCTCACCGCGATGCCGGCGCCAATCGTCGCCAACCCGGTGGGCAGGCCGATGCCGATCAATGCGAGCCCGAGACCCAGGCTGATCTCGGCCCCAGCCGTGCCAGCATCTTCTGCCGCCATGACTTCGTTGACGCCACCGATCAGAATGCCGGCGATGCCGACGGCGAATAACAGCAGGTTGATGATGACACCTGATTTCATCCAGCGCGGCGTCAACCGGCGGGTCGCTCCGGGAACCAGCAGAAAATACAGTCCGGAAAACACAATGGCCAATGCACTCGCGCTGAGCAGGAAGGTAAAAATCGTCATGGCATGCTCCGATTATCGATAGTTTTAAGTTTCAAATTTAAGTGGCTCAAACGCCCTGCCCTTACCGCTGAAGAAACGTGAAAAGCCTTCATAGTATTCAAGCCGCAGACACTGGATGGCAACGATTGCGCCTTCCAGCACGATGATAAATATATTGCCCAGTAACACCGTGACCCCATGACCGAAACTATCCAGCATACCGGCGATGGCGAATACCGCGGCGGCCAGGGCAATATGGTTGAGGCTGAATGCCGCAACCCGCAGAAACGAAAGCGTGCCGGAAACGTTGCTGATGATATGCTCGAGGCCCTCGATGAAAACCACCAGTATCCGTTCCGCCAGGCCACCGTTGGACTGGCGCCATTGATAATGCACGATCAACGCCATTGGTAAAGCCACCAGGACTGATTCCAGCCAGCCAAATTGATTGTTAAACGAGACCTGGTAGGCGCCATAGAACGCCGCCAGATAAAACCCCAGCCCGGCAATACCCTTGCCGCTATAACAGGCCTGGTCGATTTGACCTGCGGCAAAAAAATTTCGGATCGCGAGCAGGTTGGCGATGACAATGAAGCCCGCACCCCACAGAACCGCCAGCAACAGCAGTTGCACCGGGTCCTGCATTGGCGACATCCATAGCGCCGCTACCACATGTTCGTAGCCGAACAGGCTGCCATAAACGAAGCCGAAGCCCATCGACGACATCCCGGCCAGTACCCCGACGATAGTGATGCCCGGGTAACGCCGATAGAACATCAGGCTCGCCAGCGCGATCACCGCGCCATGCCCGATATCCCCGAACATCATGCCAAACATCAGCACGTAACTGAGCGCGAACAGGCCGCTAGGATCGACTTCGCGGTAGCCCGGCAGGCCAAAGTTTTTCACCAGGCTCTGAAAGGGGCGCAACAACCAGGATTTTTTCAATAGCGACGGTACGCTATCGAACTCTTGTGGCTTGGGATCAGAAAACTCCAGCTGAAATGGAAACTTCAATTGTTCTGCAAGCTGCTGCCTGATCTGCTGCTCGCGCCGGGCAGGCACCCAGCCCTGCAGATATACCAGTCCACCCCTACCCCTGAGCACGGTCGCCAGGCTCGCGTAAGGCCGGGCCTGCTGCAGCAAATCCTGCGTCGACTGCAGTGAAGCCTGGTTAGCCTCTATCAGTTGGGAAAGTTCACGCTGCCACTGTTGCATGCGCGCATCCGCCTGCTCGATCTGACGGTCCAGATCCGTCTGCAGCTGCGTCGGGCTACCTGAAAACTCTTCTGGCACGGTTAATCCTCGAAAATCGGCGGACTGCAGTAAATCCTGGACCTCTTCACGCTGCTGACTCGGTCCGAAAACGACCACATGATTGATACCCTCGCCCGAATAAAAAACTTTTATCATGAACCGGGCCAGCGACAGCGCCCGCCTGAGCTGGCTGAAATTTTCCGCGGGTACGGTGCCCACGGTGATACGCAGAAATCTCCCGCGGCGGCGTAAGCGGCCCAGGTCCAGATCCAGCGACGAGAATTTTTGCAGGCTGTTGGCGAGTTGGCGGATCGCGCCGACCTTTTCGTTTTGCCTGCGGATTTGTTCCTCGAGCGCGGAAATCTGCGCCCATAGCTGTTTCAGTTGCCGATCGAATACCTGCAGTTGATCCAGCGTCACCAGTTCGTCTGACTCGACCGGGGCCTGTAGCGGTGTTTGCAGGAAACTGGAAATCTTGCCGAAGCGCGAATTCAGATCATGGTACACGGCCTGGTAGCTCGCCGCCGGATAGTCCTGCAGCGCCTGGCCGCTTGTGGAATCCTCCAGCGGATGCAGCACTCCCATGCGTGCCAGCGCCAGCGCCGCTGGCTGAGCATCGGTGTCGACCATGTACAGGCCAACCTTTCTCATCTGCAGCGGTGTCGACAACATCAGGCTACCGCCCCCATGGCCTGTTTAATCAGGTCGTTATCGAAGCCAAGCTGCTTGCCCTTGATCAATGCCTGTAGAAACCGAACCTCGGCTTCGCGTAGCACAATATAAGAAAAGGTACGTGATAACAGATTAGGTCGTCGGTATAGCGCCCTGGCCGCAATTGACAGGCTGTGGTATTCCATCACCATTTCCATATCCGAGATACTCGTCATCCTGGCCAGTAGCCGCTGATAGGGCTCGGGCAGCGCGGCGATAACTTCCTCGACGCTGTCCATCCTGGCGAGGCGCATCAGTTCGGCCGAATGCAAACGATTCCCGGTCGTGGTGAGCAGGTAAAAAGATTTCGCCGGGGACAGTTCATATGCAAAGCGGTAGCGCAGCAGCCACAGCAGGTTGAAACGGTCCAGCATGCCACCCATTACCTGACGGACATTAGCGGCGTCCTCGTCGTGCAGGAAACGTGCGTGATGCTTCAGGTCGATGAAAAAACTCCGGTCGATGGTCGCATCCAGCAGGAACAGGTCATTGCCGTGTTCCTCGTACATGCGCCTGGCCTGGCGCACAATCCCGCCATAAGCGGTGGTTTCGAGCAGGCGTAACATTTCGTAGGGATCATCGGTTTCGAGCAGGCGCTTGATCGGTAAATCGGTGAAGCTACGCAGGTCGATCAGCTGCTGTTCGATCTCGGAACTATCGATTCCGCTGAACTTACCCCGAATCAAAACCTTGAGATTAACCAGTTCGAACC
>Ga0265303_10002923_pt1 | contig 10681 bp, 9 predicted proteins | sample Helome_2_FD_192494 | JGI IMG/M metagenome (GOLD analysis project Ga0265303, IMG submission 192494) | Marine sediment microbial communities from subtidal zone of North Sea - Hel_20160317 (Illumina Assembly) | ecosystem: Environmental > Aquatic > Marine > Subtidal zone > Sediment ... | reverse complement strand
CACGGTCCGCCGCCGGCTGGAGCGCCGCGCGACGATTCGGCAGCTCGAAGCCCTCAGCGACCGTGTTTTGGCCGATATCGGCCTGGTGCGCGGCGATATTCCCGGATTCGTCGACGGCCGGCGGAACGGCCGGTTCGTCGAGGCGGGGCAGCCCACCCTGGAGCAGACGAACTATTGGGATTCAGTCGTAGGCGCTTTGCGTCAATGGGATCTGAGCCGCCAGGCTGCGAGTCAGATGGCCCGGTTCGACGCCGAAACCCTGCGCGACCTTGGCTACGTCAAAGGCGACGTGGACTGGGTGCCCGAGGTGATGGCCCAGCGTAAGCTGAGCAACCAAGAGGCTGCTTAGCGACATTTTTATGCTGCTTGTGGTTTAGGTTTCTCGTTGATTTGCGCACGAAGATTGCAGTAGGCTAACGACTTATTGTCCACTGTCTCTCCGCGCGCGGTGGCTTCCAGGACGGAAGCCACCGCGCTCCTTTTTTGTCCTATCCTCCTAATATCAGAGTCGACCATTCGCCGATCCGCAGCCGTCCGACCAAGCGCAGGCCGTGGAGGCGATGGGGCACGAGCACAATCCGCTCCTGACGGGTCAACAGGCCCGATAGAACCGCCAGTCCGCCGGGCGCCAGGTGGCACGCCAGCCCCCCGGCCATGGCGGCCAGCGGCTCGGCCAGGATGTTGGCCACGATCAGATCGTAAGGCCCGCGCCGGGCCAGAGCAGCACTACGGTAGCCGTCGCTGGCCAGCGGGCGAACCCGCGCCGCGACGCCGTTGAGCCTGGCGTTACTGTGGGCCACGGCCAGCGAGGTCGGGTCGTTGTCGGCGGCCGTGACGGATACCGGCCAGAGCTTCGCCATGGCGATCGCCAACACGCCCGAGCCGCAGCCCAGGTCGAGCGGCCGCCTGAAACGGCGGCGCTTGGCCATCAGCGACAGGGCCAGAAGGCAACCCCGCGTGCTCTCGTGCCGGCCCGTGCCGAAGGCCGCGTTGGCATCGATCAGGATCGGGATGCTGGCGGCCGGCGGCGCGTTGCCCACATGGGACCCGTAGATGTAGAAACGCCCGGCCCGAATCGGCGGCAGGGCTCTCTGGCTCTCGGCCACCCAGTCGAGATCGGGCAGCGCCTCGATCCGGAAATCGGGCAGATCGACGTCGGCCGCCACCGCCGCTGGCGTCAAAAGCGCTGTCATATCAGACTTTTTCGGGTGGCCCGCCAGGTAGACCGTGATGGGGACCCGGCCCGTTTCAGGGCCGCCGATGACCAGGGCGCCGCCGAGTGCCTCCAACGCCGCCTCGAAGAACGGCAGGGCGGCGGGCGGCACCGCAAGCGCCAGGGTCCAGCCTGAGCCCGTGGCCTTGGCCAAGTCGTCAGCCTGCCTGGTCTTCGGGCACCACGAAGCTGGCGATCACCTTCTTTTCGCCGGCCTTGTCGAAGCCGATGGTCAGGCGGTCGCCCTCCACCAGGCGCACGGTGCCGTAGCCGAACTTCTGATGGAATACCCGGCCCCCAACGGAAAAGCCGTCGGCCGGCCGGTTGTCCACCAGGGTCGGCACCACGTCGATAAAGCGGCTGCCCTGCCCGGACCGCTGGCGCGCCCGTGCCATGCCCGGGCTGGTGCGGCCTTCGTTCCAGCTGGTGAAGTTCGTGTCCCCCAGGCCGCCGGCTTGGCCACCATAGAGCCCGGGATCGCTCTCCCGTTCGACCTGATCCGCCGGCAGTTCGTCGACAAAGCGCGAGGGGATGGCCACGCTCCAAGACCCGTAAATTCGCCGGTTCGCGGCAAAGCTGATGACCGCGCGCTGGCGCGCCCGGGTCAGGCCGACATAGGCCAGGCGCCGCTCCTCCTCCAGCCCCCGCACGCCGCCCTCGTCGAGCGCCCGCTGGTTGGGGAACAGGCCCTCCTCCCAGCCCGGCAGGAAGACGGTTTCGAACTCCAGGCCCTTGGCGGCATGCAGGGTCATGAGATTGACCTGATCCTGGCCCTGGTCGCCGATCGCCTCCATGACCAGGCTGACATGCTCCAGGAAGCCGGCCAGGCTCTCGAACTCCTCCAGGGCACCCAGCAGCTCCTTGAGGTTTTCCAGGCGGCCCGGCGCCTCGATGGTCTTGTCGTTCTGCCACATGGCGGTATAGCCGGACTCGTCCAGCACCGCCTCGGCCAAGGCCACGTGATGCATCTCTTGCGCCATATGACGCCAGCGGTCGAAGTCCGCCAGCAGGTCGGCCAGGGCGCGCCGGGCCGCCGGGCGCAGCTCATCGGTTTCGACCAGCTCCCGCGCCGCCTGCACCAGCGAGATTTCGCGCGCCCGGCCGTGGCCGTGGAGCAGGCGCAGCGTCGCGTCGCCCAGGCCGCGGCGCGGCTTGTTGAGAATACGCTCGAACGCCAGGCCGTCATCCGCCTGGTGGATCACCCGCAGGTAGGCCAGGGCATCGCGGATCTCCATGCGCTCGTAGAACCGCGGCCCGCCGACCACCCGGTAAGGCAGGCCAAGCGTAATGAAGCGTTCCTCGAACTCTCGGGTCTGCGAGCCGGCGCGCACCAGGATCGCGATCTGGGAAATGTCGTGGCCCTTGCGCTGCAGGGCTTCGATCTCCTCGCCGACAAAGCGGGCCTCGGCCTCGCCGTCCCACAGGCCGCGCAGACGAATCGCCTCGCCCTCGGCATCCTCGGTCCAGAGGGTCTTGCCGAGCCGTCCCTCGTTGTGGGTGATCAAGCCCGACGCCGCCGCGAGGATGCGCCCGGTCGAGCGGTAGTTGCGCTCGAGCCGGATGACGCGGGCGCCGGGCATGTCCTTCTCGAAACGCAGGATGTTGCCGACCTCGGCGCCGCGCCAGCCATAGATCGACTGGTCGTCATCGCCCACGCAGCAGAGGTTCTGATGGCCCTGGGCCAGCAGGCGCAGCCAGAGGTACTGAACCACGTTGGTGTCCTGGTACTCGTCGACCAGGATGTAGCGAAACCGCCGGTGCGCCTTCTCCAGTACATCCGGATGGTTCTGCAGCAAGCCGAGGCTGTGCAGCATCAGGTCGCCAAAGTCGCAGGCATTGAGGGTCTTGAGGCGCTCCTGATAGGCCGCATAGAGCGCCACCGCGCGCCCCCCGGCCAGATCGCCCGCATCGCCGGCCGAGATCTTGTCGGGCGTCAGGGCCCGGTCCTTCCAGCGTTCGATGGCGCCGAGCACGGCACGTGCCGGCCACTTCTTGTTGTCGATCCCCTCGGCTTCCAGGAGCTGCTTGATCAGGCGCAGCTGATCGTCGGTGTCGAGGATCGTGAAGTTGGACCTGAGGCCCGCCAGCTCCGCGTCCTCGCGCAGCATGCGCGCCGCCAGGGAATGGAAGGTACCCAGCCACCAGCCCTCGACCGGCCGGCCGACCAAGGCTGCGACCCGGTCTTTCATCTCGCGCGCCGCCTTGTTGGTGAAGGTGACCGCCAGCACCTGGCCCGGCTGTACCCGTCCGGTCAGCAGCAGGTGCGCGAGACGCGTGGTCAGCACCCGGGTCTTGCCGGTGCCGGCCCCGGCCAGCACCAGGACCGGGCCGTCGAGCGCGTCGACAGCCGCGCGCTGCGCCTCGTTGAGCGCCGCGAGATAAGGGTGGCGGAGGTCTTCCGCGCTGATGCCGGCCGGTTGGGACATGATGGCCATCGTTATACCTCAGCGATCGCGATTCGCTGAGCGCTTATGCAGGCCAACCCCGGACAAACTTGACCGCCCGACCGCGAGCCGTTCATCTAGGCAAGCACAACAGATTCGGGGGATTTCGCCATGACTCGCCAAACCGAACGACTGCTCCTGCCGGGCCAGACACCCGGTAGCCAGCGCAGCCTTACGGTCCACCGCTACGGCGCGCGCGGCGCGCGTCCCAAAGCCTATCTCCAGGCCTCGTTGCATGCCGACGAGATCCCCGGCCTGTTGGTCCAGCACCACCTGATCGGCATTTTGGACAGGGCCGCCGCCGACGGCGCCATCAGTGGCGAGATCGTCGTCGTGCCCTATGCCAACCCGATCGGCCTGGCCCAAACGGTCAACGCCAGCCATCTCGGCCGCCACGAGCTGGGCGGCGGCGGCAACTTCAACCGCAACTGGCCGGATCTTTTCGAGGCGACCGCCAACAAGGTCGATGGACGCCTGGGCGCCAACCCGGAGCGCAACATCGCCCTGATCCGGGCGACAATGCTGGATATCCTGGAGCAACGGCAACCAACGACCGAGCTCGACAATCTGCGCCTGCTTCTGGCCCGAGAGGCGATCGACGCCGATCTGGTCCTGGATCTTCATTGCGACGACGACGCCTTGATGCACCTCTTCATGCTGCCGGCCCATTGGCCGGAGGCCAACGACCTGGCCGCCGAGCTCCAGAGCCAAGCGACGCTGCTGGCCGATCCCTCGGGCGGCGATCCCTTCGACGAGGCCTTTTCCTCGCCCTGGACCCGACTGGCCCAGCGCTTTCCCGAGCACCCGATCCCACCGGCCTGTCTTTCGGTAACGGTCGAGCTGCGCGGCCGGGCGGACGTATCCGACGAACTGGCGAGCGCCGACGCCAGCGCGCTCTTTCGCGTCCTGCAACGCCGTGGTCTGGTCGCCGGCGATCCCGGCCCCCTGCCCGAGATACCGGCAGAGGCGACGCCGCTGGATGCCGTGGATTCGGTGCGGGCGCCCGCCACCGGCGTGCTCAGCTACCGCGCCGCCCTGGGCCAAAAGGTCAAGCGAGGCGAGGTGATCGCCGACCTGATCGACCCGGCCGCCGAGCAGCCCGCCGAGGCCCGCCAGGAGATCGTCAGCGGCACCGACGGCCTGATTCTGAGCCGCCGCATACACAAGTATATTCTGCCCGGAATGACCGTGGCGAAGGTAGTTGGAACCGAGCCGCTGCCGAGCCGCAGCGGCGGCTACCTGATGGAAGACTGATCGAATTGCATCAGCGGTCGCACAGCCTCGCCGCCGCGGACGACAGGCGGTCGCAGAGAGCGCCGCGGCTGTCGACGTAAAGCAGGCCGCCTTGCTTGCCGGCCCGGACCACGTTGCGATAGCGGTGGAGCTGCCCGGATTCCTTCACGATCCGGACGCAGTAAGGGCCCTGCCGCTGCTCGTCGGGGCAGTGATCGTTCTTGCCGGCATGTTCCCAGGCCTCACGATCAAATTGGAAGCCGCCATCGGCATCGAAGCTATAGCTCCAAGAAGCGTTCTGCACCTCGACTTCGATCTTGCCGGGCCGCCATTTGGATAGCGGCTCGAAGCGCTCGTCATAGGCCAGATAGGAGTCGGCGACCCAGCCCTTCTTGACCAGAGTCTCGCAGTAGGGACTGGTATCCTGGCGATCCGGGCAATAGTCCGCCTGGACGTAGATCCAGCGATCCTTGCGGCCGCCGATCATGGCCGTCTGCTTGGCCCGTTTGAGGATGATGACCTCGGTCAGGATACCGAGCCGCGCAACCGCCCGGGCGCCCGCGTTCGGTTTGGCGCGCAGGGTCAAACCGTCGATCGCGGTCACCGCCCTTGGCATTTCAGCCACCGCCGCGGGGGCAAAAACAGCCGCCACGACAGCAAGCCAGACGGTCAGACTAATCACGCTTGTTCTAGATTTCGGCCCGGACATCGACGCAAGCTCCAAAAACAGTCGGCAATTTGTTGGGACGGGCAAGTTTCCAACTAAGTGGTTAAGAAAATCGACCCGGGGCATGAGGCAATTGTGTGGTATCCTCGCTTTTTGGTATTGCCCGGCCGGAGAATTATTGTGATGGCCGCCAGAACCTCGACGCTACCTGTTTCGGCCCGTCTTCGGACCGCAATCCGGCTCGCGACCTTCGGATTGCTTGCCGCACTGCTGCTGTGTGCCTTACCGGCCCGCGCCGGACCACTGGACGCGGTGGTCGGCGTGCGCGCGAGAATACCGGCCGATGCCCGCACGGCGCAGGTGCTTGGCACGAAACGCGAAGGCTCCGGCGTGGTGATCGGCAAGAACAACCTGGTGCTGACCATCGGCTACCTGATTCTCGAAGCCGAGAGCGCCGAGATTGTCCTGTCCGGCGACCGGGTACTGCCGGCCGAAATCGTGGCCTATGACTACGACACCGGTTTCGGCCTGCTCCAACCTCTAATGGCAGCGAGCATCGATCCGATCGAGTTCGGCCGTTCCAGCGACCTGGCCGAGCGCAGCCAGGTCCTGGTCGCCAGCTTCGGCGCGGGCGACCTGGCCTCCGCCGCCTACGTGGTGTCGCGCCGCGAGTTCGCCGGCTATTGGGAGTATCTGCTGCCCGACGCGATCTTTACCGCCCCGCCGCACCAGTCGTTCGGCGGCGCGGTCCTGCTTGGCTCGGACGGCCGGCTGTTGGGTATCGGCTCGCTGTTCGTGCCCGAGGCTGTGGCCGAGACCGACCTGCCCGGCAATATGTTCGTGCCGATCGATGCCTTGAAACCGATCCTGTCCGACATGATCGCGGAGGGGCGTTCGGCGGCGGCACCGCGACCTTGGCTCGGCCTCTATACCGAGGAACTGCGCGGTCACCTCTTCGTCAGCCGGGTCGCCCCGGAAGGCCCCGCGGCGATGGCGGGACTGAAGGCCGAGGACATCATTCTGGCGGTCAAGGACGCGCCGGTCAGCTCTCAAGCCGACTTCTACCGCAAGATCTGGGCACTTGGCGAAGCGGGCGTCGAAGTGCCGCTCACGGTGATCCGTCGCGCCGGGCTCACCGAAATCTCGGTGACGTCGGGCGACCGCTATGACTATCTCAAGCTGAGTACGAGCTACTAGAGCAAATCCCGGCTGGGTATAGTCGGTGGCCGGCCCGCTCCACTCCCGGCCGCCGGAGCTAGAGCTCGCCGCGCTCCTCGGCGCGGATCTGTTCGAGCGCGCGGTGGTAGGACAGCATGACCACGTGCTCGTGCGCGACCCCCAGCATGCGTCCGCTCTCGACACTCTCGACCACCGGCAAATGCGCCTCGCCGGACGCGCCGAAGACCTCGACCGCGTTCGCCAGATCATCGTCGATGCAAAGCACGGCCGGGTGGTCACGGGCCACGCTGGAAGCCACCCACTCGGTGTCGTGGCTGGTGTCGAAGGCCGCCTCGTGCAGATCGGAGAAAATGATCGTGCCGGTCAGCCGGCCGGCCCCGTCGACCACGAAGAGCTCGCCCCAAGGCGCTTCCTGCAAGCGCTCGCGCACCTGGGCAATCGGGGTATCCGGGGCGACGGTGCCGTAGGTCCGGTCCATCACACCTTCGACCTTGATGGCCCGCAGAAGGCCGATTTCCTGGCCGCCCTTGATGACAACGCCCCGGCGTTCGAGCTGCCAGGTGAAGAAGGAACGACCGTGGACCTGTTGGGTGATGACGCTGGCGATCACGGTAGCGATCATCACGGCGATAGTCAGCGCGTAGTCGCTGGTCAACTCGAACATCATCAGGATGGTCGAAATGGGCGCGCCGAGTACGGCACCCGCGACGGCGCCCATTCCGATGATGGTATAGGCCCCGTGGCCGGACGACAGGTTCGGGAAAGCAATGGTGGCGATAATCCCGAACGCGCCGCCGACCATCGCGCCGATGAACAGCGAAGGCGAGAAGATGCCGCCGCCAAACCCGCTGCCCAGGCTGAGCGCCGTGGCCGCGGTCTTGAGGACGATCAGGGCAATCAGGATCGCCAGCGGGTATAGCTCCGAGATTGCCGCGTCGGTCGCCTGGTAACCGACTCCCAGCACCTGCGGATAGGCGATCGCGATCAGGCCGACCACCAGGCCGCCGGGCACGAGCCGCAGCCAGACGGGGATTGGCAACTTTTGGAAGGCATCCTCGGTGTAGGTGATCGAACGCATCAAGACAATCGCCGCCACCGCGCTCACGATGCCGAGCAGGGCGAAAGCCGGAAACTCCAGGAAGGACGCGATGACGTGCTCTTGCGGCAGAATGAAGGCCGGAAAGTCACCGTAGTAGGCGCGGCTGACCAAAGTGCCGGTCACGCCCGCGATCACGATCGGCGCGAAAGCAGAGAGCGCGTAGTGTCCGATAACCACCTCAAGGGCGAAGAAAACGCCGGCGATCGGCGCATTGAACGAGGCCGCGATCGCCGCCGCCACCCCGCAACCAAGCAGCGTGCGCGACAGGGAGCGGCCAAGGTGCAAGCGCTTGGCGAGCCACGCGCCCAGGCTAGCGCCCAGATGCACCACAGGCCCCTCGCGGCCGACCGATGCGCCGACGCCGATCGAGGCGGCGCTGACCAGGGCTGCCTTGATGCCCGTTGTCAGAGACATGCGCCCGCCGTGCAGGGCGTTGGCCTCGATCACCTGAGCCACGCCCTCGGGCCGGCGGCCAGGCATCAGAAAATAGATGAAAAGACCGATCGCCAGGCCACCCAAAGCGGGCGCCAGCAAGACGTGCCACCAAGGCAGCTCCGATGCCAAGGCGGCGATCTCGCCATCACGCCAGCCGTAGAACGACCACTGCACCAGATCGATGGTATGGCGAAAAGCGATCGCCGCGCCGCCGGCCGCGACGCCGATGACGATTGCCAGAAGCGACAGCACGAGTTGGTCGTTGCGGCCGAATCGCGCCAGGGAATCGACCAGAAGTCTTACGGAAAAACGCCGTTCCGGCATGCTGCGCGGGCCCTCTTTCGGCTGCCATTAAACGCCGAAGCTCCACCATGGGAAAGACCTGTTGTGCAGCCTTTCGATCGACCCCTAGAGTGGCGCCCATGACAGAGCCAACCAAAGACGCGGTAATTCGGCCCGCGGCGCCCACCGATGCGGGCACGATCCTCAGGCTGATCCGCGAACTGGCCGCCTTCGAGGGCCTGGCGGAACAGGTCCGGGCCGCCGAAACCGATATTCTGCGCGATGGCTTCGGCGCGGAGCCGCGGTTCCAATGCCTGCTGGCGGAAGTTGATGGCCACGCCGTCGGCTTTGCACTCTATTTCTACAACTACTCGACCTTCGAGGGGCGCCCGGGAATCTACCTTGAAGACCTCTACGTCGCCGAGGCGGCCCGTGGACAGGGTATCGGTCTGCGCCTGATGGCGCATCTGGCCGCTATCGCCCTGGCACAGGGTTGCCGCCGGATCGATCTTGCCATGCTGCACTGGAACCCGGCGCGGCTGTTCTATGAACGCTTGGGATTGACGCAGATCGCCGACTGGCTGCCGTTCCGGCTCGAGGGCGAAGCTCTGCGGCAGCTCGCCGACCAAGGGTAACCGCAAGCGCTGAGCCTAGTTGCAGCGCCCGATAGAGCCCTCGGCGCAAACCCGTTGACCGTCGGTCCAGGTGGCGCCGGAAAGATCCGCCCGCGCGAGATCGGTGCCCCTAAGGCGTGCCTTCGTCAAATCAGCCCCCCGAAGCGTGGCCCGGTAGAAGCGCGCGAGGCGTAAATCCGCGCCAACCAGCGAGGCGCCGGTCAGATCGGCCTTTGTCAGGTCGGCGTCATAGAGCTTGGCGCCATCGAGAACCGTCGAGTGCATTTTCGCGTTTATGTACTTGGCACCCGACGAATCGGATTTTGTGAGATTGCTTCCGGAAAGATCGGCGCGGAAAAAACTCACGTCGCGCAAGCGGGCGCCACTCAAGTCGACGGCGCCGAGGTCCGATCCATCGAAACTGCAACGCTGCCAGTTGACGCCCGGACCCGGCGGATCGGTGCACAGCGCCCAGGCAACATTGGGCGCCAATACGACGAAGAGCCCAAATGTCAGGGAGGTGATCGCGAGGTAAAGCCGTTGGATCATTTTGCTAAGTTCGATCATCCGACCGCCAAGGGCAATACGAAACCTTGCGGGATGGCGACGAGCGATCGACACGGCGCCGGTGTGGCCGATCATTCAGCCGCCTTTCTTGCCGGAAAGGCTGATCGACTTGCCGACCTCAGGCGGAGCCGGCAATTTGCCGTGCGCCGCCAGTATCTCGGCAAGGCAGCGCCTTATCCGCTCGGGCATCGGCGCGACCCGGCGATGCTCCAGGTCGATGTGCAGACAAAGCCACTCGGCGGTGGCGGCTAGGAAATCCGCCTCGGCATGGTGCATCTGGTGGATAAAATGAATGCGCTTGTCGTCGAAGCCGAGCAACCGGGTATCGAATTGCAGCCTATCGCCCTCCGTCACTTCACGCTGGTAGGTCACGTGAGCCTCGACCGCGAAAGTCGACATCCCGCTGGCCTCCCGATAGGCCTCGTCGAGCCCGACAAAGTCGAAAAACGCATCGGTCGCGTGGTCGAACGCCAGCACGTAATAGGCCACGTTCATATGGCCGTTGTAGTCGATCCATTCAGGACGCACCTCTTCGCGGTGCAGCCTGAGCGGGGCGGATATGGTCATGAATCCTCCGATTCCGGTGCCGCAAGATAGTGTATCGGCTCCGCGCGGGTAAAGAGTCAGGAGCCTGTCCAAGTATTTGGCACGGTCTCCCAGGCCGGGTGTTCGGCGAAACCCGAAAGTGCCAGGTCGCTAGCCTCTTGCGAAACGTTGTGGTACCTGATTTGCAGCCGGCGGGCTGGGGATATTCGCCAGCCGGCTAGCGAATCATCTGGGATAAGAACTAGGGGGCTTCAGAACCGTGCAAAACACCCTGCGCCTTGTTGTCTTAAGCTTAATGCTCGCCTTGCTGGCCGGCTGCGCCCGCGGACCAGGCGTGTTCGCCTATCCGTCCGAGCGGGAGGAAGCTGTCGCGCCCCTGACCGCCAAATGGCAGCAGCTGGC
>Ga0265303_10002922_pt1 | contig 10682 bp, 5 predicted proteins | sample Helome_2_FD_192494 | JGI IMG/M metagenome (GOLD analysis project Ga0265303, IMG submission 192494) | Marine sediment microbial communities from subtidal zone of North Sea - Hel_20160317 (Illumina Assembly) | ecosystem: Environmental > Aquatic > Marine > Subtidal zone > Sediment ... | reverse complement strand
GGCCATAGCCGAGCGGCACCGTGAACGGGTGATAGTAAAAATCACCATTGCCATGTACCCAGTCGATGAACTTGCCACCCTGCTTGAAGCCGGCGTGACAACGTTCGAAGAGCTCCTGCTCCTTGATCCCGATTTGCTGCACTGTGTTCTTGAGCGTCGGCCAGGTGCCTTCCCCCACGCCTATCGTCGGTATGTCCGAGGACTCGACCAGCGCTACCCGCAATCCGTCCGGATTGTCGCTCTTGTGATGCGCAGCAATTATGGCAGCAGTCAGCCAGCCGGCCGTTCCGCCACCAACGATCATTACTTTTCTAATTGATTTGTCCATGTTCGTCTTCGGCGACTCAGCCACTAACTATACCGGCAAAAAAAAGCCCGCGTAAAAATAACGCGGGCTGGTTTTCTGCTCGGCTGTAGCCAGGCAGGCTCTTGCGCCTGCTTCCTTGGGGGCTTGCCTAGAAGCTGACCCGTGCGCCGATGGCAAAGCGAGAGCCGTTATCCTGGATATTGTAAATCTGGTTGGGAAAGCGGCCTGTCTGGATCAGCTCTTCTTCGGTGATGTTAATACCCTCGAAGAACATGGTTACGTTGTCATTGATATCGTAACTACCGCTAATGTCCCACTGACCAAATGTCTCGGTGTTGACCGGCTCACCATTGAAGCCGTTATCCACTAAGCGCAGGAAGCCCTCACGATTGTTGTAGGCAACGCGAGCCTGCCAGCGATCGGTCTCGTAGAAGACGATGAGGTTTTGCGAGTTGCCCAGACCCTCTAGCGTGTCGCTATCGCTATCTACGACCGTCGCGTTGGCGGAGACGCCGAAACCGTTGTCCCAAATGTGGGTGACGGCCGCTTCATATCCCGTAACGGTAGCCGCATCGCTATTCCGCGGACGCGTTACGATGTAAGTCTCTTGCTCTCCGTTGAGCTCTTCCGTGGTCGCCACAACGTCGAGCGTCGGGTTGTTCGGATCGAGAATCACACCGGGTGCGCAGTTCGGCTCATTGGCCGTGCTGCAGCGGAAGTTATCGACCGGGCTCCTGTCCGTCATCGTGTAAAGCTCTGCACCCGTCAGGCGCACGATAAACTCGTCGACTTCCTTGTTGAATACTGCGAACGAAGCGAAGCTGGACTCGGTGTAGTACCACTCAAACGACATGTCCCAGTTGCTTGACTGGAATGGTTCCAGCGCCGGGTTGCCGCCACTTGCGGTCAGGTTCTGTCGACGCGGCTCGTTAAACGTTGTTGCAGGCGACAGCTGCGACATCGTGGCACGCGTCAGCGAATCGTAAGCCAGGAAGCGCAGGACCATATCATCCGTCAGGTCCAGCTTGGCACTGAAGCTCGGCAACAAGTTCGAGTAGCTGCTGCCCTGGTTGATGTCCGTCGCCGGGCCAAACCTGTTTGAGAACAGCGTCAGGTCGGTCGTTGGGACAACGTCAGAGATGAAGCTCTGCACCGCGGAAACGTCAATGTCGGTCTGTGCGTAACGGGCGCCGAGGCCGATCGTCAAGGGCATATCGCCCACATCGAAACCAAACTCGAAATCGAAGTACAAGCTGATTATTTCTTCGTTAATCTTGTACCGGTTGTTTTGCAGCGTCGGTGTAATCGGGTTGCCGGAATCCGCAAGGAATTGCACATAGGCATCGCCGTCGTACGTATAGAACGTGTCGATCAGTCCCGGGAAAAAGTTCTGTGCGGTGAACTGCCGGAAATTGATCGTGCTATTGGGCGCCGCTGTTCCGTAGCCACAAAAAGCGCACTGACTTGCAAAGACCTGGAAGCTGGATTTCTCACGATCCTGCATGTAAGCGCCAAAGCTGGCCCTCTGGAATACGTCAGTTTCCGGCAAGTATTCGAAGTTGACCTTGAACTCCGAGATCTCGTCTTCATCGCTGGAGACGTTGCCTTTCTCGTTGTAGTGTAGCCGTGACAGCGCCGGGTCCGGCAGGCTGCCGCTCACGAAGCCGTCGTGGGCAACGGTCGGTATAGCGCCGGTTCCGTCGAACGTGTAGTTGTTGATGATGCCGACGACGTTGAAGCGGTCACGACCGGCCCTGTCGTTTTCGGCAGAGGACGTAGATAGGTCGAAGTCCGCAGTCAACAGATCGTTAATTGCCCATTCGACATTGAAACCGAAACCGTCGTTGGTTACGTCGCGTGAGTTACGTGTAGTGGAGACGAAATCACTGGCCGGGTCGCCGCTGCCCTGGTTCAGGCCGATTTCCTGCGAAAAGCTGGTTAGCGTATTCGTTGCCGGGTCCTGCGTGCCTGTGCCAACGCGATCCGGCTCGAACCAGGACGCCAGGTCGGTTACCAGTGAGTCGACTTCAAACTGCGAAACGAAGCCGTCGACGGTGACCGTCACGTCGTCGCTGGGTGCGAATTGCAGGACCAGGTTTGCGTTTGTCCGTGTGCGAGCCTGTTGATCGACGGTCTGGTCCCAATTGCGGGGGATGTAGGCATTGGTGAACAGCACGCCGTCATTGACGTTCGAGATAGTCTGCCCCGGACGCCAGCCAGCGGTTCCGATGCCGTTGATCTGCACGTCTCGTTCCTGGTAGCTGGCCGAAAAGAGTACGCCGACGCGATCGTCGTTGAAGGTGTTGCCGACAACGATAGCGGCCTGTGGCGAGGTCTCCTCACTCAAGCTCTCGTACATGCCCTTGAGCGAGGCGTTAACGTGAAAGCCGGGTCGATCGAAAGGCTTCGCCGTCGAGATGTTGATCGTTGCGCCGATACCGCCTTCCTGCTGGCTTGGCCGGCCGGACTTGTAAACATCCGCACCCGAGATCAGGTCCGCAGAAAGCACGTCGAAATTAAACTCTCGGCCGCCGCTGTCATTTGCGATCTGGCGGCCGTTGACCAATACCGTGTTGAACTGGGGACCGAAGCCACGCACCGTTACAGCCTGTCCCTCGCCGCCGGAACGGTCGATCGACACGCCGGTGACTCGCTGCAGGGATTCCGCAACGTTGAGATCCGGGAACTTGCCCACGTCTTCCGCCGAAATCGAATCGACGACACCGACCGCCTCACGCTTGATGTCTTTCGCGCGCGTCAAACTGCCGCGGATACCTGCGACGATGATCTCTTCGATGACTTCGTCCTGTGCGCTGACTACTCCAGGCGCACCGACGGCCAGAGCGCCTGAAATGGCGGTGGCAATAGCGGATTTGCTGAACACACCCGTGCTGCGGTGTTGGTTTTTCATACGGATCCCCCCCGGGAAAGACAAACGCGTTATTTTTAGTTGCTAGTGCAACCGTTATAGGTAGTTTTACTAACTTAAATGTTTATATACCATAATCCCGACAGCGTTGTCATTTACGCACCAAAGTAGTGCGAACACCCCGACCGGGCTGGCATTTTGAGATCGCGGGCCGTTACCATCAGACCGATTTCTTTCTCTGGATATCGACGGAAAAGGCGAACCAAAATGTTCGGAATCTGCTATTACCCTGAACACTGGCCAGAATCTCAATGGCAACGGGACGCCGAAATGATGGCCGCGCTTGGCCTCACGTACGTCCGAATCGGCGAATTCGCGTGGTCGAGGCTGGAGCCCCGCGACGGGGAACTGCGGTTCGAATGGCTGGATAAGGTAGTCGAGACCCTGGCTCGCGCCGGGCTGCAGGTGGTCATGGGAACACCAACAGCCACGCCACCCAAGTGGCTGGTGGACAAAATTCCGGAAATGCTGCCGGTGGATCCCACGACCGGTCGAAAACGAGGCTTCGGTTCCCGCAGACACTATGACTTCGCCAGCGATGCGTACCTCGGCGAGGCGTTACGCATCACCGAAGTCATGGCGAGGCGCTACGGAAGCCACGATGCCGTCGTCGGCTGGCAAACGGACAACGAGCTTTGCTGCCATGACACGACACTGAGCGCTTCGGACGTCGCCCGAATCGCGTTTCAAAACTGGTGCAGCGAGCAGTATTCGACCATTGAGGCGCTGAACGAGGCGTGGGGCAACGTCTTCTGGTCGATGGAATACCTGGAGTATTCGGAAATTGAGCTGCCGGTTGGAGCTGTCACCGAGACCAGTCCGGCGCACCGATTGGCCTACCGCCGCTTTTCATCGGCAAAGGTGGTCAACTTCCACGACCGGATGGTCGAGGTGATTCGCCTGCATGCCCCGGGCAAGTTCATTACCCATAACTTCATCCCGATGGTGGACACGGGCGTAGACAACTTCGCGCTCGCGGCGCCATTGGATTTCACGAGCTACGACAACTACCCGCTCGGCCGCGCGGACATCAAGTTCAAGGACAGCCCGGCCGCGGAGTTTCAGAAGTACATGCGTACGGGCCATCCGGACTTCGCGACGTACAGCCACGACCAGGTCCGCGGACTGAGCAAGGACGGATTCTGGGTGATGGAGCAGCAGCCGGGACCCGTCAACTGGGCCGACAACAATCCGCGCCCGGCCCCTGGCATGGTGCGCTTGTGGACATTGGAAGCTTTCGCGCACGGCGCAGACTGTGTGTCCTTCTTTCGATGGCGCCAGGCACCGTTTGCACAGGAGCAAATGCACGCGGGCTTGCTGCGACCCGACAACTCCAAAGCAGGTGCGTGGCAAGAAGTGGAACAGGCGATTGCGGACGCGGCTTTGCTGGAACTGCAGAGCGAGAAAAAACAGAAGGCTTCGGTTGCGATAGTGACCGGCGCGGAAAGCTACTGGGTCAGCGATATCGAGCGACAGAGCGAGTCTTATGACTTTGATGATGTCCAGTTCGACTACTATCACGCGCTACGCGCCATCGGCGTGAGCGTCGACTTTGTCAGCGCCGACATGGATTTCGATGCCTACACATTGGTCATTGCGCCTGGCCTGCCCATTATTGATCAAGCTTTCGTTGATAGCTGTGAGCAAAGTCGGGCGACCTTTGTTTTCGGCCCGCGATCCGGTGCGAAGACCCGCGAGTTTGGATTTCCGCCCGAGCTTCCCCCGGGTCCCTTGCAACGGTTAGCGCCACTGCGGGTATTGTCGGTCGAGACGCTGCGCCCGGACTGCGTCGATTCACTATCCTGGAACGGAAGACGCTATGAAAGCCGCGTCTGGCGCGAAGAGCTGGAAGCGCCCGACGCCGACGTGCTGGCAAAATTCGAAGATGGCAGCCCTGCTGTCGTCCGCTACGGGCGCATCCTCTACATTGGATCCTTGACGAGCACCGCTTTCCTGCAGGACTTTCTCGGGCGACTCTGCAAAAAACTGGAAATCGAGACACACAGTATTGCTGAAGATGTTCGTGTCGAGCGGCGCGGAGACCTGATGTTTGCGTTCAACTATTCGGACCAGTCACAGGACCTCAAACTCGACAAGAGTGTGGAGATCCTGCTCGGAGACAGGCAGGTTCAGCCGCGCGATGTGACCGTCTGGAAACGTTGATTCTTTTGGTATGAAGGGTGATCGAAGACGAAGCGATCAGGGTCGTCGTCAGCGGAACCTGAGCGCGTGCTTGTCGCGCGACGCTCTTTGCCCGGGCGATTTTTGTGTGCTATAGCTCGGCGCCAATAACAAAAAAGCCAGGAGCTGCCGGTAGCCAGATTGTGGTTGCAGGCACGACTGTTGGGGGAGACAGCCTGAACCAATGACCATTCAACACGTTATATTTTTCGGTCTCACCGCCCTGATAGGATTGCTCACTTATCTTAAGTGCCGCGGCAAGAGAAAAATCGAGGGCCTGTCCACCAAAGCTGCGAATAAGGAGATATTCCTGGCTGGTGGCGGCCTGTCATGGTTCTTCGTGGCCGGCTCGATAACCCTCACCAACCTCAGCACCGATCAGCTCGTCGGCATGAACGGGAACCAGATGGCCTTGCTTGCCTGGTGGGAGCTGGCGGCGGTCGCAGGTCTTGTGATCCTGGCGAAGGTTTTCTTGCCGGTTTACTACAAGTACGAATGCACAACGACGACAGAGCTGCTCGAGAAACGCTACAACGACCACCATATCCGGGCCTTGATCGGCACGCTCTTTCTGCTCGGTAACGTGTTTATCTTTATCCCGTCCATGCTCTACACCGGCTCGCTGTTCATGAAGAGCATGTTTGCTGTCGACGCACCAATCATCATCATAGCCATTGCGTTTGCAGCTGTTGGATCGGCATACGCGGTATTCGGCGGACTGCGCGCTGTCGCGGTATCGGACGCCTATAGCGGTATCTTGTTACTGAGCCTCGGCCTGGTGGTGGTATTCCTTGCCATGCAGGCCATCGACTTCGACTTCTCCGGGATTCCCAAGGAACGATTGACGATGATCGGCGGCAACGATTCGCCGATCCCCTGGCATGTGTTGTTTACCGGCATGATCTTTATCCAGATCTTCTACTGGAGTACTAACCAGACCATCACGCAGCGCGCGATGGCGTCGCCGACAATCAAAGAGGGCCAGAAGGGTGTGATGGTCGCCGCGGGAATCCGCCTGCTGATCGTGCCGCCGATGATCGTGATTCCAGGCATCGTGTCCTACAAACTGTATGGTGACATCGGTGATGCCGCATACGGCCGCATTGTTGGTGACGTATTACCGATCTATCTTTCCGGCGCTTTTGCCGCGGCCATCGCGGCGGCCGTATTAACCAGCGTGAACAGCGTGTTGAACTCATCAACTACGCTTTACGTCTGCGATATTCACGAGAAATACGTCGGCACCACGCCCAACGTGCCGCGGCTAAATGCAATCATCACCATCGTGATTGTTCTGATCGGCCTTGCGCTTGTGCCGTTTTACGCGACTGCCGAGAGCATCATCAACCTGATTCAGCAACTCTACGGCCTGCTTAGCATGCCGATCCTGTCGGCCTTTATTGTCGGGCTGATGTTCAACAACGTCGATTCGCGGGCCGCCATCATCGCGGTGGTTTTTGGTGTAGCGCTATACGCGTTCTTTTCTTTCGTCTGGAACCCGATTCACTACATCCATCTGATGTTCATTACCTTGCTGTCCTGTGTGGCCATGGCCGTTGCAGTCAGTAAATGGGTATTTGGTACGTCACCCGAGCTGCGCTGGGGCTCCGATGACGAGGCAGCCAGTCAGGAAGCCTGAACCAGGTGAAACACGAGCAGGGTCTCTGGTTGCATTATGGGTAGCTGCATGCCGGCCCTCATTAACGCGTCACCGCTCACCGGTGCATCACCGATCACATCGAGAATCGAACCGGAGTAGCTTCGGGGCGCGAGCGGCCAGGCTATTTTCACGTTGTAGAACGCTTTCCGCTTGAGTCCCCGAAACAAGAATCGCCCGGGCGTGCTCTGCGGCGATGTTTTCAGGAGCGCGTACGAGAAGAGCGCCTCCCGTCGGTTTTGCGAAACGATGCCGAACGCGCTTTCAAAATCGTGCATGTCGAAACGAATGAGGTTACCGCCAAATATCAGTCCGCGGTGTTTCTTGTGCAGCGCGACCGCAGCTTTCAGCTCCTGTTTCTGCTCCTCGCCGAACTCCAACAAATCGGCTTCGATACCCATATCCCCGAACAGGGCGACGCCGGCACGGGTTGCGAGGCGAATTCGGCGACCTGTGATGTGGCACTCGTAAGGGCCGACATGCGCGCCCATGACCTCCGCGGGAAAGAAGAAAGAAAAGCCTTTCTGGATCGCCAGCCGATCGAGTGCATCGTTGCTGTCGGATGTCCAGATTCGGTCCGTATACGCCAGTACGCCGAAGTCGGCGCGGCCGCCGCCGGACGAGCAGCTTTCAATTTCGACGCTCGGGTGGGCCGCCCGCAAGCGTTGCAGCAGCCCGTAATACGCCAGTGTCTGGCGGTGACCCGCAGCGCGCCCGTCGTGAGCGCCCGGCTGCGACAGGTCCCGGTTCATGTCCCATTTCAGGTAGGTAATCGGGTACGCGGACAGCAAGGCGTCGATGCGCTCGAACAGATAATCCTTTGCTTCCTGCCGCGTCAGGTCGAGGACGAGCTGATGCCGCGTCATCAGCAATGGCGCCGGTGAGGCGCTCAATACCCAGTCCGGGTGAGAGCGATAGAGGTCGCTGTCCGTGTTCACCATCTCCGGTTCAATCCAGAGACCAAACTCCATGCCTTTCCCGTTCACATAGTCGATCAGCGGCTGCAGCCCATCAGGGAAAACACTCTCGTCGACGTACCAGTCGCCGAGGCCGGCGGTGTCGGAATTGCGGTTTTTAAACCAGCCGTCGTCGAGGACGAAGCGCTCAACGCCCACGTCCGTCGCCTCGTCGGCGAGGCGGCACAATTTGTCGAGCGACAGGTCAAAATACATCGCCTCCCAGGTGTTGAAATGCACGGGTTTCACCTTGCCACGCACTCGCTCCGATGTGAGGTGCGTTCGAACATAACGGTGAAAGCACTGCGACAGGTTTGTGAAACCCCGATCCGTGTAAGCGCCGTAAAGTTTCGGCGACCGGTAGCTCTCGCCGCTCCTGAGGCTTAGCTCGCCAGGGAAGAACAGCTCGGCGAGCTGTGCGTAAGCGCGGCCGTCCGAAAGCTCCTCAATCCGCAGGCTGTGGTTGCCACTCCAGCCGAGATGCAGCGCATAGGCGGCGCCCGAATTTTCATTGGTCTGCGATGTATGCAGCACTACGCCCGGAAACGTATCGTGGGACGTTCTGCCCGCACGGTTCTCACGCAGGTAGCTGCCCATGAAACGGTCGAGAGACTGCAGTTGAAACTCGTTTGACCAGCGCCCCTCGAAGCCGAGTATCTTGTCGAAGTGCAGCGGCAACGGAATCGATGGGGCGGCACAGAACTCGACGGATAGCTCCGACTCGCCGGTATTCGTGATCTCGGTGCTGGCGATCAGCATGTTGCTGTCCGGGTCGAGCTTGAGGCTGTGCACGATGCTGATTTCAGTGCCGTCGCAGACAGACGTGACGATGAGTCGATTGTCGTCGGGCTTCACGACGTTTTTGATGCGCGAATAGACTCCCCACTGTCTGCCATCACGGTGCGCGCGTATGCCGGCACTGCCCATGAATCCGGCGCCAGTCTCCGGAGACAGCGAGATCGGCGCCTCGATTTCAGGGCGAGCCTGAGCTTCCTGGCGCGTGGACAGCGTCGCAATCATTTCTGGCGTCGTGGACTTGGCCAGACGTCGCCCCCAGTACAGTATCGCTGGCGCGTTTTGTCGACAGTCGATGACGAGACTGCTTCTTTTACTGCTAAGCGTATAGAAAGTCTGTAGGTCACTCATCGCAAATGCTTCTTCCAAAAACTCGCGAGGGCAAGGCGCAGACGTTAGCATACCCGTCACGATGGCAATGGTCATCGCCTGTTGAGTGAGCGCGATGAGAGCTATGAGACGAACGGCGTTACTTTTCGCGGGACTGGTTCTTGCCAGCTGTAGCCCCTCCTCCCCGGACACCGAGGAGTCCAGCGAAGCAACTACGCACACGGTACGGATTACCGTCACGGTTCCCGAGGATGCACCGACGGTTTACCTGTCAGGAAACCTCCCCGAACTCGGACCCTGGCATCCTGCCGGACTGCAGCTGTCTGGCAGTTCTACAGAGCGAACCGCCACCCTCTATGTTCCCCACGGATTCATGCTGAATTACAAGGTGACGGCCGGTTCCTGGGAGCGCGAAGGACTCGGACCATCAGGTACCCTGCTGCCGGCATTCACTGCAATGATCGACGGCGACGCGGAGCTCACGGCAGAGATCGCCGGGTTTCGGGTCGACCCTGAACTTCTCATCGCCGACTGGCAGGGCTCCAATGTCGAAGGTGAACTTGTCTACTGGAAAGATGTTAAGTCGAAATTCCTGAAGGAAACCCGGCATGTTGTTACATGGTTGCCGCCCGGCTACGACGCCACGGCCGACAAGAAATACAAAGTCATCTATATGCATGACGGCCAGAATCTTTTTGACCCGCGGTTGTCGTATACGAACGTCGACTGGGGTGTCGATGAGGCGATGATGCGGGCCGCAAGAGCTGGCGAATACGAACCAGCCATTATTGTCGGTGTATGGAATACCGCGGATCGCTTGCGTGAATACTCGCCGTGGCACGAAGCGCCGCTGTACGCCAGGTTCTTGCTCGAGGAACTGATGCCGCGTGTTGAAGCCAAGTTCAAAGTACGTACCGGGCCCGAGAATACATTCGTCATGGGATCATCCATGGGCGGGCTCGTATCGTTCTACCTCGTGAAAGAACATCCGGACGTCTTCGGCGCCTGCGGCTGCGTTTCATCGCACTTCACATGGTCGGAGCAGATGATCGAGTGGTTCATGGGCAGGGACCCGAGCATTGTTGATCCCACCACGTATATCGAGCGCGATATCGCAAAAGGCGCAACGATGCCCAAGGGTGTGCGGCTGTACTTTGATTACGGGACGGAGGATCTGGATGCCGCGTACGAAGCGCCGCATGGCGTTGTTAAAGAATGGCTGCTGGAGCAGGGTTTCACCGAGGGTGTCGATCTGAAGATGAAAAAATTCGATGGCGCGGGACACAATGAGACCGCCTGGCGAGCGCGGGTTTCTGAGCAACTGGACTGGCTGCTGGGATACACGGCCGACTAACCGGGCTGTATCTTCGGAATCTGTAAAGGCTTTTCCCTTTTGGACACCGCCTGAAACATAGGCCAGTAGGTTCCAGAAGACTCATTTTGGTGCGTCCACAATGCAGTCGTCATAGCATACGATCGGATATCGACCAGGCTCCGCGACACCAGCTTGTTGCGCTTCTGTGGCAA
>Ga0265303_10002920_pt1 | contig 10683 bp, 9 predicted proteins | sample Helome_2_FD_192494 | JGI IMG/M metagenome (GOLD analysis project Ga0265303, IMG submission 192494) | Marine sediment microbial communities from subtidal zone of North Sea - Hel_20160317 (Illumina Assembly) | ecosystem: Environmental > Aquatic > Marine > Subtidal zone > Sediment ... | reverse complement strand
AGGAGGATGGCCGGCCACGACCGGCCGGACTGCGATGCTTGTGATACCACTTCCGTTCTTGTTCTTTGCGGGCCAGACCCCGCGGGCCAAGTCTACCGGAAGCTTAACTGAGCTGGAAAGATATCTCAGTCTGGACCCCCGGCGTGTCGGCAGCCTGACTGTCCACGACTGTGGTTTGTAGCGAAACTTGCTGGCTGCATCCCGCGCCGCTCTTTCGCAAACGCTGTTGCTGGACTCCAACACAACGATGTCGGTGCGTCCCGCCGAGTTGACAGGGGCGCAGCACTTGGATGATTCTGCGCGGATGAAGTACACACTGTATGGCGACCTCCAGTCGGGTTCCGCCACCATAGAGCTCGCGCTGGCCGAGATCGGGGCACCGTACGAAGTCCGGGATATCAGCCTCGAGACCGATGCGCAGCGGGACGAGACCTACAAGTCGGTAAACCCGCAGCAGAAGCTCCCGACTCTGCTCACACCCGAGGGCGAGACGCTTACCGAGTCGGTCGCGATACTGCTCACGCTGAGCGAGCGCTACCCCGAGGCGCGCCTGCTGCCGGCGCCAGGCTCGACATCACGTGCGAGTGCACTGCGTTGGCTGCTGTTCATCGCCACCGAGCTCTACCCCATCGTGGAGATCAACGACTACCCCGAGCGCTTCTCGGCAGACACGGACGCGGCGCCTGGGATTCGCGGAAGGGCGCGGGAGATATGGCGCAGGCGCTGGTTGATCGTCGAGGACAACATCGCCGGCGCCCCCTATTTGCTCACCGAAAGCTTTACTGTAACGGACATCTATATTGCCGTGGTCAGCCGCTGGGCGCAGCAGGAAGACTGGCGCCCGAAGCACATTCCCAAAGTGGAACGCCTCACCGCCGCGGTTGCGGCCCGGCCTAAGTGCGCGCCCGTCTGGAGCCGGCACCGGCCGGCGTAAACACAAGGAACCGCTGGCCAAAATGGCATCGGAACTCATACCTACCTCCACCCACTGGGGCAACTACTTAGTCGAACGCCGCGACGGCAGGATCGTCGCCGTACACCCCTACGCCGCCGACGCTACACCCACTTCTATTGGGCAGTCCTTGATCAACGCCCAGGATGCCAACTGCCGCGTGCTTAAGCCGATGATCCGCAAGTCCTATTTAGCACAACGTTGGTACAGCGGCGGAGCGGGACGCGGGCGCGAGCCCTTCGTGCCGGTCTCCTGGGACGACGCGCTGGACATTGCGGCGTCCGCGCTCGGGCGGGTACGTGACGAATTCGGCAACGAATCCATCTACGGTGGCTCCTATGGATGGGCGAGTGCCGGCCGCTTTCATCACACGCAGAGTCAAATCCACCGCTTCCTGAATACCATCGGCGGCTATACCTACTCGGTCAATACCTACTCGACGGCGGCGGCCGAGGTAATCATGCCTCACGTGCTGGGGATGAGTTTCTACCAGCTCCAAATGCAGGCTCCCACCGTTGCGGACATGATCGAGCACACCGGCCTGGTGGTGTGCTTCGGCGGCATCCCGCTGAAAAACACCCAGGTCATGTTCGGCGGGCTGGGCGCCCACACAGCGAAACCGCAGCTCGAGTCGCTCAAGGAATCAGGCATCGAGTTCGTCAACATCAGCCCAGTGCGCGACGACATGGCCGAATCCCTGGACGCCGAATGGTGGCCCAGCCGGCCGAACTCCGACGTGGCGCTAATGCTCGGGATCGCCCACACGCTGCTCACCGAGGGCCGACACGACAAGACCTTCCTCGAGAACTATTGCTCAGGCTTCGACCGCGTGATCCCCTATCTGCTCGGCGAGACCGACGGACGGACCAAAGACGCAGACTGGGCTTCGGCACTAACGGAGATCCCCGCGAAGAATATCTGCAAATTGGCGCAGCGTATGTCGGAGACTCGCACGGTAATCGGCATCAGCTGGTCGCTGCAGCGAAGCGAGCACGGCGAGCAGAGCTACTGGATGGCGACCCTGTTGGCCGCCATGCTCGGGAGCCCCGGACTGCCCGGCGGTGGGGTCGCCTACGGTTACGGCTCCGTACACAATATCGGCTTTAGCGGCAGACGCCTGCCTCCGTACAAAGTCGGCTCGCTGTCCCGCGGCGCAAACCCCGTGCAGTCCTTCATTCCCGTCGCCAGAATATCCGATATGCTGCTCAACCCCGGCGGCACTCTCGACTATAACGGCCGACAATTGACCTTCCCGCACATCCGGCTCGTGTACTGGGCAGGTGGCAACCCGTTTCACCATCATCAGGACTTGAACCGTCTCCGCCGCGCCTGGGCGCGGCCCGAGACCGTGATCGTCAACGAGCCCTTCTGGACCGCGACAGCTCGCCATGCCGATATCGTCTTCCCCTGCACGACTCCACTAGAGCGCAACGACCTTGGAGCGAGCCCGATCGACTGTTATCTAACACCCATGCGCCAGGTCGTTGATCCATTCGCGGACGCTCGCAACGACTACGACGTTTTCTCCGGGCTGGCGGAGCGGCTCGGGGCCCAGCGGCAATTCACCGAAGGACGCGACGAGATGGGATGGGTGGAGCGCTTATATAATGAGACGCGCTCCAATGCCCGGAAGAAGGGCGTCGACCTACCGGACTTCCCGAGTTTCTGGGGCGGCGAGCAATTCACCGTCGAAGACCAGGCGCCGCTACGTACCTTCGCTATCGAGCGTTTTCGTCGCGATCCAAAGGAACACCCCCTGTCCACCCCCTCGGGCAAGATAGAGCTCTATTCCGAAACCATCGGTGCGTTCGGCTATGATGACTGCGGCGCACATCCTAAGTGGTTCGACAAGGAAGAATGGCTCGGCTCGCCGCGCGCGAAACGTTATCCGCTGCACCTGATTTCGAATCAGCCGAAAACCAGGCTACACAGTCAGTACGATCACGGCGTGACAAGTCGGATGGCCAAGGTCAAGGGCCGGGAGGTAGCGCGCATGCATCCGGACGATGCTCGACCTCGCGATATCAACGAAGGTGACATCATCCGCGTGTACAACGATCGCGGCGCATGTCTTGCCGGTGTGAGGCTCAGCTCACTCATCCGCCCGGGTGTCATCGAGCTCCCTACCGGCGCGTGGTACGACCCCGATGAATCCGACAGTCTGGAGGTGCACGGCAATCCCAATGTGCTCACCCGTGATGCAGGCACATCCAAGCTCGCTCAGGGTCCAACTGCCCACAGCTGCCTGGTGGAGGTGCACAAGTTCGAGGGGCCGTTGCCTCCCATAAAGGTATTCAGCCAACCTCCGACGGAAACTTGACAGCAAACGCGGCCGGCACGACATGACATGACAAGAAACGCTGTTGCACTGGTAGTCGGGGCCGGCGATGCCTTAGGAGGCGCCGTCGCGCGGCGTTCTGCCACGGAAGGCATGGCCGCCTGCGTGACGCGGCGCAACGCCGACAAGCTCACCCCGCTCGTCGAGAGTATCCGGGAAGCCGGAGGTCGGGCAGAGGGTTTCGGCAGCGACGCCAGAGACGAGGAGCAAGTGGCCGAACTCTTCAAGCATATCGAATCCGACATCGGCCCGATCGAAGTCGCCGTCTTCAACGTGGGCGGCAACGTGCAGTTTCCCATTGCCGAGACCACGGCCCGCGTCTATCGCAAAGAGGCAAGCGTAGTTGAATAAGCGACTGGAGTTGAAGCTAAGAGTAATCAACGCCGCGGAAGTCCGCGAACTCTTGCCCATGAGCGAATGCGTGGATGCCATGGGCGCGGCGATGCGCTCGGCGAGCGCCGGAACCGTCATGGTCCCGCCGCGATTGATCATGCCGCTGTTCGACGACAGCGCGCTCCTGGGGCTGATGCCGGGTTCCGCCAGTGAGCCGAAGGTCTACGGCGCCAAAGTCATCAGCCTGCATCCGGCGAATCCGGCCCAGGGCCGCCCAGCCATCCAGGGCTTCGTCACGCTGTTCGATCACGATACGGGCACCCCGGTCGCGATCATCGAGGGCGGAGAGATCACCGCCATCCGCACAGCGGCGGCGTCGGGACTCGCAACCCGATGTCTGTCCCGACCCAATTCACGCAGCCACGGCATTTTCGGTACCGGCGTGCAAGCAGTCACGCATATCGACGCCATAGCTAGCGTGAGGCCGATCGAAGAAATTTTGATCTGGGGCCGCGACACCGGCAAGGCGCGCGCCCTGGCTGAGGAGCAGGCGAAACGCACCGGCCTTACCATACGCGCAACCAAGGACCCGGAACAGGCCGCCGCCTGCGACATAGTCAGCACGGTGACAGGGGCCAAAGAGCCGATACTCTGCGGCCGCTGGGTCAAGGCCGGCTGCCACGTCAACCTGGTTGGCGCTCACTCACCCAAGGCCAGGGAAGCGGACAGCGATCTCATCGCCAAGGCAAGGATCTACACGGACCTGCTCGAGTCTCTCTTCAACGAAGGCGGCGACGTGCTGATCCCTATCGATGAAGGAAGAATCGAACGCTCTTACGTAAAGGGAGAAATCGGCAAAGTCTTGAGCGGCGAGATCGAGGGCCGTTCCGGCGATGACGATGTCACTCTCTACAAGTCCTTAGGGATAACGGCCCAGGACCTGTACGCTGCGCATCTGGTCTACACGAAGGCCCTCGCGGTGGACACAGGCACGGAGGTCCCACTGTAGGCGCCATGCCTCTTCAGATGGGCAACACGGTCGTGTGCTTGATCTCAGACAACGCAATGCTGGAGGTGACTTCCTGCACACCCGGAATTTGCGAGAGTTTGTCGAAGAAGAACCGCTGGTACGCTGTGATGTCTTCGGCAACGATTCGCAGCAGGAAATCGACACTGCCCATCAAAACGTAGCATTCAAGGACCTCGGGGTAGCTCTGAACGGCCTCCGCGAACTTCGCCAGGTTGCTGCGTCCGTGGGAGGTCAGCTTCACCTGCGCGAAGACCATCGCGTTGAGCCCCACCTTTTCCCGGTCGAGGATAGCGGGCTGGTCTTTGATGATGCCCTCGTCACGCAAGCGCTGGATGCGCCGCCAGCAGGCCGATTGCGACAGGCCGATGCGCTCACCGATCGTGGTCGCGTTGATGCCCGGCTGCGTCTGCAGGAGATCCAGAATCTGCCGATCGTTCTTATCCAGATCGACTGTTTGCATACATTCTCTACTTTCTATGGCTGAAGCGCATAGTTTATTCGCTAAAGTGAGCTTTCGCCACAAGTTTGTCAAAGCAATTGCGGCTGTCACGCGATATAGTTGATATCAGCGATCCATTTTGGGGCTACGCTTATGAGCGTCTTCGATCACCCGGAATTCGACCAGCACGAATCGATCCACCACTTCTCCGATCGGGCCACAGGCCTAAAGGCGATCATCGCCATTCATTCCACGGTGCTCGGGCCCGCCGCGGGCGGCTGCCGCCGCTGGCGTTACGATAGCGGCGCCGATGCGCTGTCGGACGCCCTGCGCCTCTCCCGCGGCATGACATATAAGAACGCTGTCGCCGGGCTCCCGTTCGGCGGCGGCAAGGCCGTGATTCTCGCCGACGAGCAGACACGCAACAGCTCCCAGCTTTTAGCAGCCTTCGGCTGCGCCGTGGATTCCCTCGACGGCCGCTATATCACCGCGGAAGACGTGGGCGTCACCGTGGACGACATGCGGCTCGTACGCCGCGAGACCGAATATGTATCTGGGCTACCGCAGAACGGCGAGAGCGCCGGCGGCGATCCTTCACCCTGGACGGCACTCGGCGTCTTTCTCAGCATAGAAGCCGCGGCACAAACCCGCTTAGGCACCGATTCCCTAAAAGGCCTACGCATTGCGGTCCAGGGCGTCGGCAGTGTCGGGCGGCATCTGTGCCGCCTGCTGCATAGAGCGGGCGCGCGCCTCGTCATCACTGACCTGAACCTGCGCAACCTGATGCGGCTTCGGGCCGAGATTCCCGTGTCCGAAGTGCCGGTGAGCGAAATACTCTACGCTGACGTGGACATCGTAGCCCCCTGCGCACTTGGGAATGTGCTGAATGCGGAAACGATCCCGCGGATCCGCGCGAAGGTCATCGCGGGCGCGGCCAACAATCAGCTCGCGACCGACGGCGACGGGGCCCGCCTGGCCGAACGCGGAATACTCTACGCGCCGGACTATGTCATCAATGCCGGCGGCATCATCAGCTGTGCCCGGGAATACCTGGGTCAGAGCTCCGAAGAAGAGGTGCGCGCAGAAGTAGGCCGCATCCCTGAGCGCCTGTTAGCCCTCTTTCGCGAAGCGAAGGCTACAGCCAAGCCGACCAATACCCTGGCTGACGAACTCGCGCGGCGCCTGGTATCCGACAGCACCGCGAGGGAATCTGCCGCGAGCCACCGAATCGCTTGAGGCTACGGCCTGGTGCGCTCTGATCTCTCGACCTGGAGATGTCTGATCCGCAGGGTAGATTTTGCTTTAATATGCAACTCTCGCGATCGGCGGAGGTAGCGGGGAAGCCCCGGTCACGCCAGCGTTTCGGCTTAGCCCAGCTAACGAAAACAAGAGGAATCAACGTCGAATGGCCACGAAGTCACGACTGCACATACCCCATCCGTCAGCGCGTCCAGGCGACACGCCAGATTTCAGCTATTTAAACCTGTCGCCGGCGGGCGCGGTGGAAAAGCCCCCGGTCGACGCACGCACCCGCGATATCGAGCATCTGAGCGTCGACCTCGTTCGCGTCCTGGACGACGACCATCAAGCAAAAGGCCCCTGGAACCCCGGGATCGACGCAGCCGCCCTGCAGATCGCTTTGCGCTGGATGCTGCTGACGCGCGTGTTTGACGAACGCATGTGGCAGACGCAACGCCAGGGCAGGATATCGTTCTACCTTCAGTCGCTCGGCGAGGAGGCAATCTCCGTAGCACAGGGCATGGCCCTGCGGCCCGGTGATATGTGCTTCCCGTCGTATCGCAACCAGGGTCTTTATCTTTACCGCGGCACGAAGCTCGTAGATATGATGTGTCAGTGTTTGTCGAACACGCGCGACATGTGCAAAGGCCGGCAGATGCCGATCATGTATCACAACCGCAGCGCCAATATCTTCTCCATCTCCGGCAACCTCGGCACGCAATATCCCAACGCCGTCGGCTGGGCCATGGCGGCGGCCATCAAGGGCGAAGACCACGTTGCTGCCTCCTGGCTCGGCGACGGCGCCACGGCCGAGGCGGATTTTCATTACGCCCTCACCTTCGCGGCGGTGTACCAGGCCCCCGTCATTCTCAACGTCGTGAACAACCAATGGGCAATATCGACGTTTCAGGGGTTCGCAGGCGGAGAGCGGCGTCCGTTTGCGGCGCGCGGCCATGGGCTGGGGATTCCGGGAATACGTGTCGACGGTAACGACCTGTTGGCAGTCTATGCGGTGACGCTCTGGGCCGCGGAACGGGCGCGGCGCGGCGGTGGGCCGACACTCCTCGAGCTGGTTACGTATCGCGGCGGCGCTCACTCCACCAGCGACGATCCCTCCAAATACCGACCTAAAGACGAGTGGGCCGCTTTTCCGCTCGGCGACCCGATCGAACGACTGAAGCAGCACCTCATCGCCGAGGGTCGCTGGTCGGACGAGAAGCACAAAAACCTCGAGAAGGAACTCCGGAATGAAGTCCTTACCGCATGGAAAGAGGCGCAGCGCTCCGGCACCATGACCGAAGGACCGTTCCTCGATCCGGCCACCATGTTCGACGACGTTTTCGCGGAGACGCCCGCACATCTCGAGGCGCAGCGCCGGCAGATGCTCGAGGTGGAGGGCTGACCCGATGGCGCAGATGAACATGATCGAGGCGATCCGCTCCGGGCTCGATGTGACAATGGAGAGGCACTCCAACGTTGTCGTGCTCGGCGAGGACGTCGGCTACTTCGGCGGCGTGTTTCGCTGCACGGACGGGCTGCAGCGCAAGTACGGCGAACACCGGGTCATCGACGCACCGATCGCCGAGGGCGGCATCATCGGCACAGCAATAGGCATGGGCGTCAACGGCCTGCGCCCGGTGGCCGAAATCCAGTTCGCCGACTACATCTATCCCGGCTTCGATCAGGTGGTCAGCGAGCTGGCACGACTGCGCTATCGGACTTGCGGCGACTATTTCTCGCCGGTCACGATCCGCACGCCCTGCGGCGGCGGGATACGTGGCGGCCAAACTCACTCCCAGTCTCCAGAGGGTATTTTCACCCATGTCACCGGCATAACTACGGTCATGCCCTCCAACCCTTACGACGCAAAAGGCCTCTTGATAAGCTCCATCGAATCCGACGACCCGGTGGTGTTCTTCGAACCGAAGCGTATCTACAACGGCCCCTTCGACGGCGATCCGGACAAACCCGCCGTGCCATGGACGACCCACCCCAAGGGTGAAGTCCCCGAGGGTTACTACACGGTTCCGCTCGGATCCGCTGAGGTCGTCGAAGCCGGGCAGGAACTGACGATCATCACCTACGGAACCTTAGTTCACGTGGCACAAGCCGCAGCGAGGCTTGTGGGTGTGGACGCAGAGATCGTCGACGTGCGCACTCTCGTACCCCTCGACGTCACGACGCTGGCCAACTCGGTACGCAAAACCGGGCGCTGCCTGATCGCCCACGAGGCCACCCGCTTCAGCGGTTTCGGCGCGGAACTCGCGGCTACCATGCAGGAAGAATGTTTCTACCATCTGGAAGCCCCCATCGAGCGAGTTGCGGGCTGGGATACCCCCTACCCCCACGCCTTCGAGTGGCAGTATTTCCCGGGGCAGAAGCGCATCGCTGCGGGAATCCGAAAGGCGATGGAGGCAGGATGAGCGAGTACATCTTCAAGCTGCCGGATCTCGGCGAAGGCACCGTCGAATCAGAGATCGCCGAATGGTTTGTCAAAGTCGGCGACGAGGTGGCGGAAGAGGATGTCGTCGGGACGATGATGACGGACAAGGCCGCCATCGAGGTCTCTTCGCCGGTATCCGGAAGAATCGTCTCTCTGGCCGGAGAACCCGGCGACATGATCCCGGTCGGTGCACCTTTGATCGTGTTCGAAACCAACGGCGGCGCGGCGGTGCAAGCGGCCCGGGTAGAGGAAGCCGCGGAATCGAAACCGAGCGAGTCACCGTCGGCGCCGAAACCCTCCGCCACGCCGGAGGCGTCGGGTAAGTCGCACCGCGTGATCACCTCGCCCGCGATCCGCCGCAGGGCGAAAGAAGCCGGGATCGATCTCATACGCGTTCGCGGCAGCGGTCCAGGCGGCCGCATCCTGCGCCAGGACTTCGACAATTACGCGCGCGAGCAGGCGCCGGCATCCAAGCCCTGGGCACCGGAGACCACCGAAGTCAAGGTCATCGGACTGCGGCGCATGATCGCCGAGCGCATGACGACGGCCAAGCGCGAGATTCCGCACTACTCCTATGTCGAGGAAGTCGACATCACCGAACTTGAGACCTTGCGCAGGCACCTGAACGGGAAGAGGGAGCAGAACCAGCCGCGACTGACGCTGCTGCCGTTCATCGGCCTCGCGCTGGTTCGTGCACTCAAGCAGTTTCCGCAGTGCAATACGACCCATGAAAAAGAACGCAACGTGCTAATACGGCACGACGCCGTTCATTTAGGCGTGGCGACTCAGACGCCGGACGGTTTGAAGGTGCCCGTCGTGCGCCACTGCGAGCGCCGCTCCCTCAACAGCCTGGCAGCGGAGATTCGCCGCGTGTCTGAGGCTGCGCGGGACAACCGTATCAGGCGCGAGGAACTGTCCGGCTCGACGATCACCATCACCAGCCTCGGCAAGCTCGGCGGCATCGTCTCGACTCCGGTAATCAATATGCCGGAAGTGGCGATCATCGGCGTCAACAGGGCCGTGGAGAGGCCGGTTGTCGTGGAGGGTCAGGTAGTAGTCAGGCTGATGGTGAACCTCTCGTCATCCTTCGATCATCGCTTTGTCGACGGCTACGACGCGGCGGCCATGATCCAGTCCATGAAAGAGATGCTCGAGCATCCGGCAACGATTTTTCTCGCGGAATAGTGTTGATGCGCACATGCGCATTGGTACTAAAGAATCGGCCCAGACAGCCGTTATTCCTTGAATGTCCGATTGAGAGTATGCGCCGCGGCATGTGTTTTGACGAACCGTCATGAAGAATCGCAGAAACTACTACCGAATCCTCCACATCCAACCCGACGCTCCGGCGGAAGTGATTCGTTCAAGCTATCGAACCATGATGCAAAGGCTCAAAATGCATCCGGACCTGGGAGGCGATCACGAGTCCGCAGCGCTGATAAACGAAGCTTATGCAGTGCTGATGAATCCTACTGCAAGAGCAGAATACGACAGGAATCTTGCTGTCATCCAGAATCTCAGGGAAAAGAAGGCAGCTCCGAGCGCTAAGCAAACCTCAAAAAAATTCCAAGAGAACAACCATGAACACTGTCTGTTCTGTCACACAAAACATAGTCTGGGCAGAGCAATCGAACCCGAGACGCTTTGCACTGAATGCAGTAGCCCGCTGTTTCTAGCGGAAAAGCAAACTTTCCAGAAAAGTTGTCAGCGCGCTATTTTGCGAATTGATAAGCAGTGGCCGGTAGAGTTTTATACGAAGTGGCCTCAAAGCTCGCCGCATTCTGGTCATACACAGGATGTCTCGCTCAACGGCATGCAGATACTAGCCGCCCAGAGCCTGTCGGAGGATCAGGTCGTAAAAATTACCGGCAAGTTTCTTGATTCCGTGGCTCGTGTGGTGAATCAACAA
>Ga0265303_10002918_pt1 | contig 10685 bp, 8 predicted proteins | sample Helome_2_FD_192494 | JGI IMG/M metagenome (GOLD analysis project Ga0265303, IMG submission 192494) | Marine sediment microbial communities from subtidal zone of North Sea - Hel_20160317 (Illumina Assembly) | ecosystem: Environmental > Aquatic > Marine > Subtidal zone > Sediment ... | reverse complement strand
GTTGGTCTTTGAGTTAGTACATCATAATGTGCAAAAAACAGAGCTACATCAGAAATAGGAAATGAGAATGCAATACGTGGCATAACATTAACCTGCGGCTTATAATCTTCGAATGCCGTTGAAACATTTTTTAAATCATCACTACCAAAAACCATATAAGGATTAGTAGTACCATTTACGGTAAGAATACTTGGATCCTGAATAGGGCTACCCTGAGCATCATACCATTGTTCATCGTCGCGATAACCTACAATCCTAGTAGGATCATCAACATCATCAACATATACAACATAATCGCTTCCAATCGTTTGAGGATGCGAAACGGGCTCTCCACCAATTGAATTAACTTCTCCGGCTTTATAAGTTTCACCTATTACAAAGGGATCAATTAATACTCCCTGGTTAGCATCAAATCTATCGACCCTGACACCAACATTAAATATGATGTCTTTAAACGCAAATTTATCCATAATATAACCAGCAACATAGTTTGGACTATAGGCACCAATTTCCCGGGTAAAGTCTCCGTTAGCATCAGTATTCGTAAAAAAGTCATTAAAATTTGAGCTACCACTTGTTTTATTTCCGGCAGCATCATAACCACGATATTCTACATAGTTATTTCCTTGATTCAATAATTCATCCGGGCTAAAAAATTCGAGGCTTAACTGACTGGGATCTAGTGCATCAACATCAATTATCACATCTCCATCAGGATCTAACCCAAGGCTGGTTCTTAAATTTCTATCGAAAGTAGATTGCGAATTTAAATCCACAAGCCTGTCATATGTTATATATGCCCAGGTACCTTCAGGGAAGGTTACTGTTGAGTCTGTTCTGTCTAATTCTGTTAAATGACTATTTGTTTGCTGTCTGGCTAATAACCACAAATTTATAGGACCCCGACCAGCAAAATCACCTATCGCATACCGTGATTCTACCCTTTGCTCAAATTCAACACCTATCTGTAAAGCATGATCACCAATATCCGCTGATCCATTTGCAGAAATACGGAATTGTTGGTTGTCATATTTTCTATAAAAGTTTGAACGAGCACCAGGATGAGTCCAAAGTGCATAAGGGGCTGGCGGCATTTCTCCATTAATTAAACCATTACCTGTCTGAATTGCTGTAAGGCTCGAAATATTACCATTTTCATTGTCTCCAAAAAAGTCGTAATACTGATTGGTAACCGCCGCCGCTTCGCTATTTAAAACGCTAGGTGCAAATGTAACCAAAGTATCCTCATAACCTTGATGAACAAAAGCCTGCCTCGCGGCATCAAATAAATAAAATTGTTGCGAATAAGTAGTAAATTTTCCTATGTTACCATAATTAAAGTAATTATCTTCAAAGTCTTTATCTTGTTGTATGCCACCGCTTTTAGTATAGTCAACCAAAATAGAATAAAAAGCATTTTTCACCCCTTTTCCACTTTGATTATTTTTAAAGCGCTGTACAAACCGAACATAAGCTCTAATATCCTGATCAATAGTTTGCTGATTATATTGAGAGTTCATTAGTGAACGACCCCGGTTAAATGCATTATCTTTATCCCAATTGTACTGCCCACCAATAGAAATATCAAATTGCTCGGAAGGTGCTATATCAAATTTACCCGCTACGTTCACCTGTTGATTTTTATCATTCTGCCTTGTATCCACATTATGAAATGAATCACCTGTTAAAAATTCCGCATTATATTGGGCATTTGTACCATCCGTCGAAATTCTCAATGGATCAGCTATTAGTTGTGCTCTAGCATCATCGTTGATCTTCACCAATCCAAAAGTAGGTCGGTTATCCAATTCACTTATATAGTTTCCAGAAACAAAGAAACCAAAGACCGATCGCTCTCTATTGCCTAATGAATCTTTTTTAAATGCTATCGGACCACTTAATAAACCTTCTACAAGATTGTAACCGAAACGGTCTAAACCTACACCATTTTCGCCTGATTGAAATCCTGAAGATATTAATTCTATACCACCGTATAAATTACTAGAAGCACCTTTAGTTGTAATGTTTACAATACCACCCGTTACATCACCATAATTCGCCGGAACTCCACCGGTAATTACAGAAACTTCCTGCATAGCAGATTTAGGCACAGTGCTTGAGCCGATAACTTTTACACCATCAATATAATAATAAGTGTTTTCAGATCTCGCTCCACGAACATTCAAATCACCATCTGCATCAGCGGTAACACCTGCTACTGTTGTTGCAATAGAAGACGCATCTCGCAATGGCATTTTTGCAATATCTTCAGCAGTAACCGTACCCCCTGAAGCCCCTCCATCTTTATCGATTAGAGGCACTACATAATCCACCACTTCAAATTCATCCAATTCAATTCCACTGACTAAACTAACATCCTGGAATGAAATCTTATCGGAATTAATTAAAACCCCTTTAACCAATATCGAATTATACCCAACAACCTGCACATATAGATCGTATCTACCTGGCGCAAGTGGTTTAATAGTATATTGTCCATTAATGTCGGTGGCTGTACCTGCAATTTGGGCATCACCCTGTTTTACAACTACAGCTGCAAAGGGAATAGTTTCACCGGATTTATCGTCTTTAATTGTACCTTTTAAGGAACCGGATCCAGTCTGGGCAAAAGAAGGTAATGCAATTGCCAATACAATTGCAAGAGAGTAAAGCTTTTTGAACATAAACAAAGGTTTTAATCATTATAGCAACAACGAGCGCTAATATAGAAAAATTTAATTCACAATCGCAAAAGCTTTTTTACAAAAAGTTTGAATAATTAATATTTCTAAAAGCAAACTTCTTATTTATCTATATTAGTAGTAAAAGTCGTTTTATAAACTGAAAATAAAAAATAATGTAACCTGTTGTTTTCTACTATTATACATTTCTAAAAAGAAGAGAGATTAAGTTTTTTTTAAAACCACTTTTCCCAGAAGGGCGGTCTTTTATTTTTCTTTTTTCTTTTGGTTTTTCGTTTATTTTTTTTCATTCTCTTTTCTGTTTTCTTCCCCTGACGTTTGTAATGTGATTTAATAGCATCGTCATATTCCTTCTTTGATTCCTTTTCTTTATTTCTGCGTTGTTTAATTAACTCCTTATCTTGTTTTCTGCTGTTTTTTGGTGAATCCTGAGAATAAACATTCTGATTATGCGTTATTAAAAACACAAATAATACAAGTAATATTTTTAATTTTGCAAACATCTATTTAATATAGCTAATATATAAGAAACAATAAACACCCAGATTATTCTACAATTCGAAAAAATAAAATTGTGTGCACGTTTATAGGAAGAATCTAATTATGAAAAAATTCATTCTAACAAATTTCATTCTCTTATCTGTATTATTCAGTTCCTGTAATAAGGATCAGGTTCAGAGTCCAGTGCCCAATTTTCCTTTTGATGTTTCGCTGAATTTAACCCTACCATTGTATGAACCTTTATTACATGTATTAGGAGGAATTGTTTATTATAATACCGGGTCAAAAGGCATTGCCATATTGCGTATTTCGAATGATGAATTTGCAATTTTTGACAGACACTGCCCTTATAATGTTGAAGATGGATGTGTGGTTGAAGTTGATGAGGATAATGTTGGTGGTTTGATTGATCGTGAATGTTGTAGTTCTAAATTCAGTATGATAAATGCTGGGCTTCCAAGTCAAGGGCCTGCAGTAAATGGTTTAAAACCATATCAATATACATTTAATGGGACCATATTGCGGATTTTTAATCAATAACTTTTTACCCTCTTGTTGATTTGTGCAAAAATAAGCACCGTATCATTATCATATCCAATTATCATAACTTTAGACAAGTAATATTCTGTCTTTAATAAAAAAAACCCGGCTAGTTGCCAGGGTTCTCTTTATTAACCTCAAAAATATTGTTATTTAATATCTGTATTCATCACTTTTATAAGGACCATCTACCTTTACACCAATATAATCTGCTTGTTCTTTGGTTAGCGTTTCTAATTGTGCATTAACTTTATCAAGATGTAAACGCGCAACCTTTTCATCAAGGTATTTAGGTAATGTATATACCTTATTCTCATATTTCTCTGAATTATTCCAAAGTTCCATTTGAGCTAAAGTTTGATTTGTAAATGAGTTGGACATTACAAACGAGGGATGGCCAGTGGCACATCCAAGGTTTACCAAACGACCCTCGGCTAATACAATTACATCATTTCCATTTAAATTGTATTTATCTACTTGTGGCTTTATTTCTACTTTGGTATCACCGTATTTTTCGTTTAACCAAGTCATATCAATTTCGTTATCAAAATGACCGATATTGCAAACAACCGCCTTATCCTTAAGGCTAAGAAAATGCCGATCTACAATAATATTTTTATTACCGGTAGCGGTTACAACAATATCTGCTTCTTTTACCGCATCATCCATTTTTTTCACTTCAAACCCTTCCATAGAGGCCTGCAATGCACATATAGGATCTATTTCAGAAACCATAACACGTACTCCTGCACTTCTTAGTGATTCAGCTGAACCTTTACCAACATCACCAAATCCCGCAACAACTGCAACTTTTCCAGCTAACATTAAATCAGTAGCTCGGCGAATTGCATCAACTAATGATTCACGACATCCGTATTTATTATCAAATTTTGATTTAGTAACCGAGTCATTTACATTAATCGCTGGCATAGGCAGTGCACCTGCTTTTTCACGGTCTTTCAATCGCATCACTCCGGTAGTAGTCTCTTCTGAAACACCCTTAACTTCCTTTACTAATTCTGGAAAAACATCAAATACCATATTGGTAAGGTCTCCTCCATCATCAAGTATCATATTTAAAGGTTTTCTATCTTCACCAAAGTGAAGGGTTTGCTCAATGCACCAGTCAAATTCTTCTTCATTCATACCTTTCCATGCATATACTGGAATACCGGTTGCTGCTATTGCTGCTGCCGCATGATCCTGGGTAGAAAAAATGTTACAGGATGACCAGGTCACGTCTGCACCCAATTCAACCAATGTCTCGATTAAAACAGCAGTTTGAATAGTCATATGTAAACAACCTGCTATCCTCGCCCCTTTTAAAGGTTTTGATTCTCCATATTCTTTTCGAAGAGACATTAATCCCGGCATTTCCGCTTCAGCCAGTTTAATTTCTTTTCTTCCCCAATCCGCCAGATTTATATCCTTTACTTTGTAGGGCAACACTTTTGTTGATTGATCGCTCATAATTATAATAAATATTAAATTTGGCGGCAAAAATAAATAAATTGCGGTGCATAAACTAATAACCTGCTTACATGCCTGTTATTAAAGAATTAAGAGATAAAGATTCTTTCATCTTAATATGGGAAGTTACTGAATCAGAATCAGATTTATCAAGGGGTCTTTCCGATTTGATCAATCTTAGGATTTTAAAGAATAATAAACTCAAGAAAAGAAGAATCGAAAAATTTGTACAGGCCCATTTATTGCTCAAAGCTAAAATTGATCCAATATCGGTTTCATATTCTGTTTCGGGTAAACCTTTTATCGAATTGGACAATATGCATATCTCTTTTTCGCATTCGGGAAAATATGCTGCATTAATTGTAAATAATACTATTTGTGGTATTGACATCGAAAAAGAGAATCCGAAAATCGAAAAAATATCTTCAAAATTTTTGAACGAAGTTGAAGCTAAGTTTTTAACCATTCCCGGTGCTTTAACCTGGATTTGGTGCATTAAAGAGGCTGTTTTTAAATCTTTTGGCGAGCGGGTTTTTTTTAAGAACGATATTATAATAAATCGGGTCGATCTTGATCTGCTAACTGCTATTGTTACTTATCACGGGGTACACGGTAGAGGGAAATTTGAAATTAAGCTAGACAGATTTGAAAATTACTATCTTGCATACACTAAAGATTTTCAACAAGCATGAAAAAAAAATTTCAGCTGCATAAAGGAGATAAAAAGGTTGCATTATTAATTGATCCTGATTGGGCAATTAATAACGATTGGTTTCTTGATGTAATGTCCTTAGTGAATAATTCAGGCATCGATCTAATATTAGTTGGTGGTAGCCTGGTTTTTAATCTCGAAAATCTTGATCATACCCTTCTTACAATTAAAAAATTAACTTCCTTACCGGTATATTTATTTCCTGGTCATCCTACTCAGATCAGCAAACATGCTGATGGAATTTTATTATTATCACTTATATCGGGTCGAAATCCAGAATTATTGATAGGCCAACACGTAGTAAGTGCCCCAATGATTAAATCATATAACCTTATTGTTGCTCCAACTGGATATATGATTATTGGGAATGGTTCTACCAGTGTTCATTATATGAGTCAGACTCATCCTATACCAGCAAATAAATACGATATTGCTGTAGCTACTGCTCTTGCCGGAGAGATGCTAGGTTTAAAATTTATATATATGGATGGAGGAAGCGGGGCTGAAAGAGAAATATCGCACAAACTTATTTCAGCAGTATCAGATCAACTTAGTATTCCATTAATTGTGGGTGGTGGTATTGACCATCCTGATAAAGTAAAAGAAGCTTTTAATTTCGGTGCCGAACTAGTCGTTATTGGTACAGCAATAGAGAAAATGCCAGAAATGCTGGCCCATATTAAACCTAAGATTAAACTATAATGCACAATTTTAATTGCACATTAAATTGTTATCACTTAACTAATTAAAACACACTTAGCCTTGCCTCATCGCCTCTACTGGGTCAAGTTTCGCCGCCATCCACGCAGGTATTATTCCACTTATTAATCCTATCAAAATAGAAAAGCTCAACCCTTTAACAATATTTGTAAAAGTTAATGTGGTATCAAAATCAAAAAAATTATTTAATACAACCGTTCCAATAAAAACAAATACTATTCCTATCACCCCGCCAAAAAGGCTTAAGCCAATGGCTTCAAACAAAAATTGCAGCAATACAAAATAGTTTTTCGCACCCAAGGCTTTTTGAATTCCAATTTGTTTTGTTCTTTCCTTTACAGAAACGAACATAATATTTGCAATGCTGAAACCCCCTACTAACATGGAAAATCCCCCTATAATTAATCCGACAATGTTTACTATTCCAAAAAGTAAATCCAATTGATTTAAAACAACACTTGTTTCGTTTAGTGCAAAGGTATTATCAGCTTCAGGTGATAATTTTCTTATGGCTCTCAATACACTTATCAATTCACTTTTTAGCATTGCATTCGAAATGCCTGGCTTTGCTTTAACCATAATAAACGATTCTGCCCGTTTCATGTTCAATATCTGATTAGCATACCCAACGGGTACAACAACACGTTCGTCGTGCGAATTACCAACCATACTTTCTCCTTCCTTTTCGAAAACACCAATTACCCGAAGATTTCGACCTTTTACTTTAATTGTTCTCCCCAGAGGTTCTGTATTTCCAAAGATCTCTTCAACTACAGTGGCCCCTACAATTACCAAAGGCCTTCCACCATTTACTTCTGCCTCAGTAAAATAGCGACCTGACAATAAATTTAATTTCTGAACATCAGCATAATGATATGATACTCCCAGTACAACCACATCATTCATTTCGCTATTTAAATATCTTACTTTTCTTGTGCCAGCTATTGCATACCCACTCGATTCAGCAGAACTTACCCTATTCTCAATCGCTTTGAGATCTTTCATATCTGGATGGGGTCGCTGAAAATATTTCCACCAGGCATATTCTTCATCTCCTTCTTCAGGAGCCCAGGGCATCTTTTGAATAAAAATTACATCATCTCCAAGAGATTCTACACTCGAAGTAATTTCATTACGAAAAGAATCCACCATAGTAAAAACAGCAATAATCGAGAATATTCCAACCGTTATACTAAGTAATGATAAAATAGAACGCAGCTTGTTACTTTTGAGCGAATTCCATGCTAGAACAAAACTTTCTCCTATAATTCTTATTATAATCTTCATATAAAAACTTGATTCTATAAAAATAAAAATTGATATTGATTATCTATTGTTAAAAACACTTAAAAGATTGTTAAAACAAATCTAATTTGTGATTGGAATACAGCGCGCTTCTTTGTAAAATTGCATGTATTGATTCAACCCCAAATTATCATATCCCGTGAAAAAAATTCAATCGGCTTTAATCTCGGTTTTTGACAAAGAAAATCTTGACCAAATTGCGCTCAAAATCAACAGTTTAGGTATACAAATATTTTCCACTGGTGGCACCCAGAAATACATTGAAAATTTAGGTGTGTCTGTTACTTCTGTAGAAGATCTGACGGATTACCCATCTATTCTGGGCGGTCGTGTAAAAACCTTACACCCAAAAGTTTTCGGAGGTATTTTATCGCGAAGAGATCTTGAACAAGACCAATCCCAGGTTTTAGAATATGATATTCCAAATATCGACCTGGTAATTGTGGATCTTTATCCTTTCCAGGAAACGGTTGCTTCGGGTGCAACCAATGAAGAAATAATAGAAAAAATAGATATTGGAGGGATATCCCTTATTCGAGCTGCCGCTAAAAACTACAATGATGTGGTAATTATCCCTTCGAAAAACCAATACCAAACTTTACTTGATCTTTTGGATAAAGGCAATGGAAATACTGAAATTGAAGACAGGAAACAACTTGCCTCCGAAGCTTTTCATGTTTCATCTAAATATGATATTGACATTTATAATTATTTAAGCGACGATCAATCTTGTTTTAAAATAAGTCTTTCAAACGCCAAAGAATTGCGCTATGGTGAAAATCCTCACCAAAAGGGTGTTTTTTATGGTGATCTAGATGCCTTGTTTGAAAAACTAAATGGAAAAGAATTATCGTACAATAATTTACTTGATATTGATGCTGCTTTAAACCTTATGTCTGAATTTAAAGATAGCAATCCTACTTTCGCCATATTAAAACATAATAATGCTTGTGGTATTGCAATACGCAATAATTTAAAGGATGCATATCTTGCTGCGTTAGCCGGTGATCCAGTATCAGCTTTTGGTGGGATATTAATTACCAATTGTAAGATAGACGAAGAAACGGCTCAAGAAATTAACAGTTTATTTTGTGAAGTGGTCATTGCTCCTGATTTTGACATACCAGCGTTGGAGATTTTACGTTCAAAAAAGAATAGAATACTTTTGATTCAAAAACAAACCTCAATGCCAGATAGTACAATTCGTACAGCCTTAAATGGGATATTATATCAGGATAGAGATAAAAAGTCTGATAGGCCTTCAGATTTTAAACAAGTAACTGTAACTCCGCTTTTGATAGAACAGGAAAAAGATTTAGAATTTGCAGCCATTATTTCTAAGCACACAAAATCAAATACAATTGTATTGGCTAAAAATTTGCAGTTAATCGCAAGTGGAACAGGTCAAACTTCTCGTATAGATGCTTTAAAACAAGCCATTGCCAAAGCAGAAAGCTTTGGATTTGATCTGGAAGGATCAGTAATGGCTTCCGATGCTTTTTTTCCATTTCCCGATAGTGTTGAAATAGCTGATAAAGCTGGTATAAAAGCAGTCATTCAACCCGGAGGGTCTATTAAAGATCAACTTTCAATCGATTATTGCAATGAACATGGAATGGCCATGGTATTTACAGGAACTAGACATTTTAAACATTAAAATTATTTATGGGATTATTTAACTTTTTTACTCAAGAAATTGCAATTGATCTTGGCACCGCCAACACTTTAATCATTTACAAAGATAAAGTGGTTATAGACGAACCATCGATTGTAGCCCAAAATCGAAATACCGGAAAAGTAATTGCTATTGGAAAAGAAGCCCAAATGATGCATGGTAAAACCCATGACCAAATAAGAACAGTAAGACCATTAAAAGATGGTGTAATTGCAGATTTTCATATGGCCGAGGCAATGATTAGGGGAATGATAAAAAAAATAACAACCATGAAAGGACTGTTTACGCCCTCACTCCGAATGGTTATTTGTATTCCTTCAGGTATAACAGAAGTAGAGAAGAGAGCGGTTCATGATTCCGCTGAACATGCGGGTGCCAAAGATGTTTACTTAATTCATGAACCAATGGCCGCAGCCATCGGAATGGGTATAGATGTTGAAGAACCAACAGGTTCGATGATTATAGATATTGGCGGTGGAACTTGTGAGATAGCAGTGATTGCTTTGGGAGGGATAATCTGCGACAAGAATATTCGAATTGCTGGCGATGAATTTAACCAGGATATTGAAGAATTTATGCGAAAGCAACACAATATTTTAATTGGTGAAAGAACGGCTGAAAGAATTAAGATTGAAGTGGGATCAGCATTACCAGAGTTAGAAGATCCACCGGAAGACTATCTTGTTCATGGCCGTGATTTAATGACTGGTATTCCAAAAGAAATTAAAGTTAGTTACCAGGAAATAGCTCATGCGCTTGACAAGTCAATTTCAAAAGTAGAAGATGCTATTTTAAGTGCCTTGGAACTCACTCCTCCTGAGCTTTCTGCTGATATATACAGAACAGGAATATTTATGGCCGGTGGGGGAGCCATGCTTCGAGGACTTGATAAGAGAATTTCTAAGAGAACCAAATTACCGGTTCATATAGCAGAAGACCCGTTGCGTGCAGTAGCACGTGGAACTGGTGTGGCACTAAAAAATATCGATAAATTTCGGTTCCTTATGAAAAACTAAACCACTCAAATTGCTGAATGAAAAACCTTTTCCGCTTTTTCTAT
>Ga0265303_10002917_pt1 | contig 10685 bp, 7 predicted proteins | sample Helome_2_FD_192494 | JGI IMG/M metagenome (GOLD analysis project Ga0265303, IMG submission 192494) | Marine sediment microbial communities from subtidal zone of North Sea - Hel_20160317 (Illumina Assembly) | ecosystem: Environmental > Aquatic > Marine > Subtidal zone > Sediment ... | reverse complement strand
CGTATAACCGGCGGTAGACCCTCTAAAAAGCCACTAGATAAATATTTAGCTGTTGTAGACGAATTTCGACCGGATTTAATATTATTTTTTGGGACAGAATCAGACTATGCATTACTAATTCCTCAAATAGAAATCCCAACATTGATCTGGTTTCAAGGAAACCTAACTGTATATTATCGCATGTATAAAATTGGCATTCCTATTTACAAGACACTTTTGAATGAAAAGCTTCTAGATCTATTAAAGGGCGATTCATTGTTTCATCGCTATTTACATTTTAAACAATTGGTAAAGCGAGAAAAACAAATATTCCAGATGGCTGAAAATTTCATCGGACGAACGAACTGGGACCGTCGGATTGTAAACACTATGGCACCTCAGGCAAATTATTTTCATTGCGATGAACCTATGCGAATGCCATTTCATCTTTCAAAATGGAAAGGCAGTCAAGAAAGTGAGCAGTTTGTTATTACAACTACCATTCAGAACAATGTGTATAAGGGCTTGGAAACTATTTTTGAATCCTTGAAATTATTTGTCGACCAGATCCCTTTGAAAATTGAGTGGAGAATTATAGGTATTACCGGTGATACAGCCTATGTGAAAACAGCACTTAAAAAAGCTAGGATACCTTCATCAATGGCATCCATGGTGAAATATATGGGACTTAAGTCCAGCCAAGAGGTCGTTGATGAATTGATTTATGCAAATTTATATGTTCATCCTTCACATATTGAAAACAGCCCGAACGCCGTTCAAGAAGCAATGCTGCTAGGTATGCCCGTGATCGCGACAAATGTTGGTGGAACTCCAAGTTTATTGGTGGACGGCCAAGAAGGACTGCTAGTTCAGAACAATGATCCCTATGCACTAGCAGGTGCCATTTTGGATGTATATTGGTACCCTGAACGTGCGAAAATGATGGCTGAAAAGGCGCGGAAATTAGCAATAATTCGCAATGACGGACAAAAAATTTGTACTGACTTACTAAAAATTTTTAATCAGGTGACCAAAAAGTAACTCGACCAGACTTGTCTTTGAAGCTGCCTTTTACATAATGTTTTTATAGAAGCTTAGTGTTTGCTGCAACACTGCATCTACCGAGTATTTAGCACTTCCTTTTTTTGCATTAAACATGAGTGTTTTTTGCGCTTCCAAATTGCTAAGTATTTGCGTCAGAATATCGGCAAGCCCTTCAAAATCACCAGGCCTGAATAAAAATCCGGATCTTCCGTCCTCAATCATTTCATGGGTCCCGCCCACATCACTTGCAATGACCAATTTTCCCATGGTCATTGCCTCAGCAACACTCAAAGGCAAGGTCTCCTGAAAGGAAGGCAAAACAAATATGGGTATGTCTTTCGTATACACAATGATCTCGGACGGATCTTTCCACCCGCAGAAGTAGATATTCTCAGCGAGTTTCTTTTCTTCGATCAAAGCATGAATATGTCTCTTGTACGCCATCTCTTTAAATCCGCCAATCAAATGGAGCTTAAAGTTATGATTGCGTTCCTTTAATAAAGCTAGGGCCTGAATTAAAACATGTAGTCCTTTACGCTTTTTTAATTCCCCAACAAAGTAAAGCTCATTTTTCCATGGAGTATTTGTATTCTGCTCTGCTGTTCCAAATAGTCCATTTACAGGGTTAGGAATGGTAGCGTGATACGAGGGTTTATGAGCATTCAAACTACGATAAAAAAGCTCCTTATTATAATCCGAAATAAAAATTAGGTTCTGAATTTTACTCAAATAATAGCGCTCAATAACCTCCTTAATAAAAAATTTGACCTTGCGCAGGTGGGACACTTGCCATAGCCGTTCCTTACGCAAAATAGCGTGCTGTGTCACCACAAAGATATCTTTGTATTTTCTTGAATAAAGAAGGCAGCCAGGTACTACGCCCTGAAGATGGATGATGTCCGGATCCTCATCCAAAATTATCGATCTAAACTCGCGTCTAGCCTTGAGCATCGAAGATCTCAGGTTTACTTTTCGGATGGTACATTTACCGTGATACTTCTCAAGAAAGGTCCCTTCGGTAAGGGAAACAATGATAAGATCTATTTCATCATGCCTGAGCAATTCATCGGTCAGACTTACCAATACCCCTTGAACTCCGGTTTGAATCTTATCATCTTTCGGATAATCACCAACTAGAATAACTTTCATTTCTCGAGTTTGGATTGTAAGGAATAAAAAATTAGTAAACAGAAATTGACGTTATTTTTATTAACCTCTGTAAATCAGTGATTTGTATAAATATATTTGAAGTCTTAATCTCTTGTTCAGTATACTGAATTTGCCTACAAGATAGCCATATATCTTAGATTAATCTATAGCGATGAAAACCTCTAAAATAAATCTGTAGCGGGTTTATTATGCTTGATTTCCGAGATGCCCTATGGGTTTTCCAGTTTTTTTCTGAAAACCAGTTGTAGCACATAAATAAAGAAAATATGGTATACCATAACTTCAGAAAACTCGCCTATATTAACTCCAAACCCACCATCTTTTCGCCATTGAAATAAGACTATGAGTCGAGGCACAAGATCGGCAACTATCGTAAGGGCAGCGACAATTACAATACTGGGCCGGGGAGTTAAATAACGTAAGTATCGGTTCTTTATCCTGGGCTTGATAAATGGGGCTATGATAAAGATCAATAACATGACCAAGTAGATAGACCTCTTAAATATTTTTGCATTATTCCCTCTATTATGGAGGTTATCTATGGGAATGAACTTTTCGGAAAATACCTCCTCTACTCCCATAATCAATTGTGCGAAATGTTCCCCATAATCCATTTCCTCTAGGAGCACAAAAATGGCAAAGAGCGCAGTCAGCCCAAAACCCCATTTCAATAAAAGATCCTTTTTCCTGATCATTCCTTTAAAAGCAACAATACAAATACCCAGAATAATTAGTAATTGTAAATTCTCAACGACTCCCCATTCCCAATTTCCAGGTGGGCATATAATGGATACCAAAGCCAGTATTTCTGAAAAATAGAATATCAAGCAAATACTCAAAACAATGAGGGGGATAATCCAATAGATCATATGCTCTTTCCTGGACAGGCTGCTGATGTCCGTTATAAGTTCATCTACAATTTTTTTCATTTGTTGGATCTGATCAAAATGTGCATTAATAATCCTCGATTACACCATGAAACATTTGAATTAGATAATAAGTTGCTACCCACATAGCTCATTTAGGTAAAATGCTTTAGGGAGACCGACCTAGGCCTAATGACTAAACTAAGAGAATTTATGGAGTTAGACAACAGCTTTTCACACTTCCGTTTGTGAATATGGAGCCATATATCGAGCACAGATGTATCTGGTACCTGAATTTGTGCAAAAGCAAATATTATTAGGTAGTTTTGACCGCTTTATAAGCGATTGATGAATACCAAGAAAATAGCTTTTTTCGGAATTAAATACTTCCCCTCTCAAGGAGGTTCAAGTAGAATAGCTGAAAATATTGCCAAGGAACTCCAGTGGAAATACAGCATCACTGTTTATTGTTATGCAGACGAGCACGCTAAAACCCATTTGGAAAATGTCAGGGCAATACAAATACCCAGAATCCCACTAAAAGAAGTTGGGGTTTTCTTATATTATTTCTTATGCTGTTTGCACATTCTTTTTTCAAAGAAATATGATGTGATCCATGTACATAAGACAGATAGCGCCATCTTTATCCCGTTATTAAGGCTAAAAGCCAAAGTCATAGCCACCTCTCAGGAAGCTCCATATTTACGTGATAAGTGGAATTTTCTCGGAAAGGCCTATATGCGTCTTATGGAGCAGTTTTTCATCTATGGATCAACGGTACGCACCTCGGTTTCTAATCCCTTGGCCAAGGTTTATATGCAACGATATGTTAAAAATGTACACTATATCCCTAATGGTGTAAACATCAATACAAATCAGCAAGTTCCTCCAATAGCAGACCTATTAAAACAACATAATATTAGCGGTGAGGAACCGTTCATTTTCTTTGCCGCACGAAGGATTATGGCTACCAAAGGCTGTCATACGTTGCTCGAAGCACTTCATTTACTTGATTACAAAGGTAAAGTCGTCATTGCCGGTCAGGAATCGCACGCCAAAACATATATGAGGTCAATTAACAAATTAGCCGAGGGACTGGATGTCACATTTTTAGGCTACATTGATAGCAAGGAAATACTTATGGGTCTTATAGACAGATCACATTATTTCATATTTCCATCACTTACCGAAGGCCTTTCGCTAATGTTGCTCGAAGTAGGGTGCAGAGGGACTACCCCAATAATTTGTAGCGATATTCCGGAGAACACAGAAGTCTTTTCTTCAGATGAAGTACTATATTTTGAAGCCAATAATAGTAAAGATTTGGCAGAAAAATTCTCTTGGGCAATGAAGAACAACCCGGAAATGCAAGAAAGGTCAAAACGGGCAAAAGACCGGGTCGTTACAAAATACTCCAGCTCTGTAGTTGCACAAAAGTATGGGGCACTTTATGAGAAATTATTAGCAGAAGAATAAGAGGAAAATATGCCGAGGGCACTTCGTGTAAACTAATTTCCTCAAATCACCCGCATGTGGTTCAATACCTTCCACAGCTTTGCCTTATGTCGCGCTCTAATACTTTAGATTACCTGTGGTTTTGATATTAAACCTCAATTTAGTACACTTCATCGTTTCTAGACTTTTATTAATGACAATTACTGTTTAAACTCCTAGTTTTTAGATTATTTTGCATCCTCTATTAACCAAGTACACAAACAAAATATATGTGCGGAATATGTGGTAAAATTCATTATGATCCGGTCAAACCTGTTCAGAAAGATGAACTCCTCACAATGACAAAATTAATACGTCACAGAGGTCCGGATGATAGTGGACTATATTTAAAAAAGAATGTAGGGCTCGGATTCCGCAGATTAAGTATAATTGACTTAGAAACGGGGCATCAACCTTTGTCCAATGAAGACGGCACTATATGGATCGTCTTTAATGGTGAGATCTATAACCACAACGAATTACGAAAATCCCTTATTCAAAAAGGACACCAATTCAAGACCAAAACAGATACCGAAACCATTGTCCACCTGTACGAAGAACATGGAGTTGATTGTGTAGACCATCTAAGAGGCATGTTTGCATTTGCCATATGGGATGAAAATGAAAATAGTCTCTTTTGTGCCAGGGACCGCTTTGGAATCAAGCCGTTTTTTTACAGCTTTAAAGGTGAATCTTTTGTCTTTGGATCGGAAATAAAGTGTATTCTTAGCCAGACTACCGACTCCTCGAATATATCACTACCTGCATTGGATTACTATCTGACTTTTGGTTATTCCTCTCAGGAGGGTACAATATTTCAAAACATCCATAAGTTAAAGCCAGCACACAGTCTGCTTTTAAAAGGTAACGGTCACATGCAAATATCCAAATATTGGCATGCAAAATATGAGCCAGACTACAGCAAGTCAGAAAATGAATGGAGTGATTTACTTAGGGAAAAGCTATCTGAAACGGTCAATTCCCATTTAATGAGCGATGTGCCCTTGGGAGCCTTTCTCAGTGGTGGAATAGATTCCAGCTCCGTAGTTGCGCTTATGGCCCAGCTTTCTTCCTCTCCTGTTAAGACATTTTCAATTGGCTTTAAAGAATCTAGGTTTAATGAATTGAAATATGCACGGGAAGTGGCTGCTAAATATCAAACAGAACATCACGAACTAATTGTAGAACCAGAATCCGTAAGCCTCCTACCCGATTTAATAAATGCCTATGATGAACCCTTTGCGGATTCTTCAGCAATACCCACGTATTATGTATCAAAATTTGCGCGCAGATTTGTTACTGTTGCTTTGTCCGGTGATGGAGGTGATGAATTATTCCTGGGATATCATCACCATTTGAAATTTAAAAGGATGCGTAAGTACAATGTTCTTCCCACATCCTTAAGCAGCTATCTATGGGAGGGACTGCACGACATTATACCAAACGGCGTAAAAGGCAAAGGAGCTACCTATTATCTCGCCAAACCTAGAAATAGCGCTCCCGCCTACCATTCAATTTGGCAACTACATGAACGCCAAAAGCTATTTAGAAAAGAATGCTGGGAAATGCTTAAAACGTCACCAGCAGAACAACGAAAGGTTAATTTCTATGCGAATGGTAATTCGTCTAATTTTTTGTTCAATATGCAGCGCATGGACATGCAAACCTATATGGTGGATGATATCCTGACAAAGGTAGATCGTGCCAGTATGCAGAATTCCCTGGAAGTCAGAGTACCCTTGTTGGATCATGAATTTGCCGAATTGACATTCAAAATACCTGCAGAACTGAAATTAAAAGGTAAGACAAGCAAGTACATTCTCAAAGAAGCCATGAAGGATCTACTACCCAATTCCATTATTTCACACAAGAAACAAGGATTTAGTGTTCCTTTGGAACTTTGGTTCAAAGACGACCTTAAAGAATATGTTAATGATCGACTCTTATCAACAAACAGTCCATTGTACGAATATTTGGATCCGACTTATGTTCAAAAAATAATTCACGATCATAATAATGCCATGCGCGATTTTAGTCACAAGATCTGGTCCTTAATATTTTTGGATCAATGGCTCACAGCCAAGAATGCATCGACCCTGGCAACGGTATGAAGAATTAGATCCAGTAACCAATATTAAGTCATAGATCAGATTTTGGAAAAAGAAAACAATCCTAACAAACCACATATAGTATTTCTGGGTGAAGCTGGATTTCCACGAGGCCTTGCCGCTATCCAAAGAATGATCTTAATGGCCAGAGCTTTGGTCCATGCAGGATGTGCCACACGAGTTGTATGCAGGAAAGGTGTTTGGGCAAGAGGTGCGCAAGATGATTTTCCTTTAATGGGAACGTACAAAGAAATTGATTACATATACACCTCTAAAAGTATCTACAAGCCAAGGAGTTTTTTCAAGCGGAATATGGAAAAGCTTGGAGGTGTTTATAAGGAATTTGTCTATTTAAACTCACTTAAGAAACAGGGGAAACTTGATGTTGGTTTTTTATCTACCCTGAGTAGCTTTCACCTGATCCGATATCGTCTCATTTCATGGATCATTGGATTTCCAATTGTATTGAATTTTGTGGAATTAGCCTCATCAATGAAGCAAAGGGATTCTATATCAAAAAAGATAAATGATTACATATACGATAATTTATTCTTGCGATTAGTAGATGGCGCCTTCCCTATCAGCGAAAAATTGATGGAATACTACATAAATATCTCGCCGAATAAACCCTGCCTAAAACTTCCAATTTTATGTGATTTTGAGAAATTTCAGCATCATCCCCAGAACAAAAATGGGACTGAATTCTTGTATTGCGGGGCCGCATCTTACTTCGAACTGGTCGATTTTGTGATCGAAGCTTTCGATCATCTGAACATAAGTCGCAATGATGTCTTCCTGAAACTTATTCTGGGTGGAAAAGAAGGGCAAATATCAAAAATTGTCGATCGCATAGCGTTAGCGCGCAATAAGGATCGTATCAATCTTGTAACCAACGTACCACATGATCAAATTCCGAGCTTATATGCTAAGGCATCGGCTTTATTAATACCCTTAAGGCCTAGCGTGCAGGATGCGGCAAGGTTTCCACACAAAATTGGTGAATACCTTGCATCCGGACGCCCTATGATTACCACAGCTTTTGGGGAAATAACTCATTATGATTTTATAGATGGTGAAAACGCACTTATTGCAGAGGACTACGAAAAAGAATCCTATGCTAAAAAGATGCAGTTTATACTGTCCGATCCGGAAATGTCGGCCTCTATCGGTATAAACGGGCGGCAAATGGGGCTGGAAAATTTTGATTATACCCAGCATGGCAGCAGAATGCTAAGGCTATTGGGCAATTTTACGCCGAAAATAAATGACAATATTACTACCTCAAAAAAAGCGAAGGTAGCTCATAGTAAAAACAACAAATGAAGATAGCAATTATAACAGGTTCCTCAGGATTAATCGGTAGTGAAGCCTGTAAGTATTGGGATAAGCAAGGGTTTTCTGTAATTGGCATTGACAATGATATGAGGAGTTATTTCTTCGGCCCGGATGCAAGCACTTTAGAGGTAGAAGATCAATTGAACACTAGCTTAGCTAATTTTAAAAGTCACAGAATAGATATTCGGAATTACGACAAATTGGAAACCTTATTTTCAAAATATAGTTCAGATATTAAGGTGATCATCCACACCGCTGCACAACCTTCTCATGATTGGGCCGCCAAAGAGCCGTTAACTGATTTCTCTGTCAATGCCACGGGGACTTTAAACTTGTTGGAATTGACGAGGATTTACTGTCCCAATGCTTCCTTCATTTTTACCAGTACTAACAAAGTTTATGGAGATACGCCCAACGGACTGCCTCTTAGAGAGTTAGAATACAGATGGGAGCCTGAAGAAGTTCACCCCTACTTTGAACATGGCATAGATGAACATATGTCAGTAGATCAATCCAAACACAGTCTCTTCGGCGCAAGCAAATTGGCCGCAGATGTGCTTGTCCAGGAATACGGCAAATATTTCGGAATGAAAACTGTTGCATTTCGAGGTGGATGTCTAACAGGGCCCGCTCACCAAGGTGCAGAATTACATGGCTTTTTAGCGTATTTGATCAAGTGTGCGATCCATCAGAAACCTTATACAATCTTTGGATATAAAGGGAAGCAAGTGAGAGATAATATACATAGTTCCGACTTAATTAAAGCCTTTTGGTTGTACTACCAAAATCCGAGAATTGGTGAAGTTTATAATATAGGAGGATCCAGACATTCTAATATTTCCATGTTAGAAGCGATAAATAAGATCGAAGAGATATGTGGTAAAAGAGTTCCTTATACGCTTTCAGACCAAGCGCGTGCAGGAGATCATATCTGGTATATCTCGGATATTAGAAAATTCAGAGCCCATTTCCCTGATTTTGAATATGATTATAATATAGATAGGATTTTAACAGAAATGGTAAATTCTGCAATAATCAGTTAATTGCTGATATTTAAGTGTTATGAAAGGGATGTCCTGGGATGACTAATCGATATTTCGGTAAGAAGCCGGATCAATAAAACACACCTCTATGAAGATTTTACTCGCTGTCGATAGCCTTGCCCGGGGCGGGATGGAACGGAGGTTAATTGAACTTATTAAAGGCTTGAAACGATATCCGGAAATTAAACTGAGTCTTGTTGTCTTTTCAGAAACAATTGCCTATCCAGAGATCCATGACCTGGATATCCCCATCACTATTTTAATACGGGTCCCCAAGAAAAATCCGATGGTTTTCGTTCGCTTTTATAAGCTATGCAAAAATTGGGGGCCAGATTTAATCCACTGTTGGGGAACTATGTCTTCCATTTGGGCCATTCCTACTTCCAAAATACTCCGAATAAAGCTGATAAACGGAAGCATTGTAGATGCGCCTGAACGCTTGTCCTTTTTTGACAAGCGGTTATTCAGGGCTCGATTAACTTATCCGTTCTCATCTTTCATAGTAAGCAACTCAAAAGCAGGGATAAAAGCATATAAAGTGCCTAAACATAAGGCCATATGTATTTACAATGGGTTTGATATTAATAGGATCTCAAATCTCAAAAAGAGATCTGAAGTTAAACAGGAACTCAAGGTTCAAACTCCTAAGGTAGTTGGTATGATAGGAAGTTTCTCTGAAAGAAAAGACTTTGAAACCTTTATTCAAGCTGGAATACGAATACTTGAGAAAAGGAATGATGTAACCTTCCTGGCTGTGGGTGAAGGACCTGAATTAGATAATCACATTCAAATGGTCCCGCCAAAGTACACTTCAAACTTTATATTTCCAGGTATCCGAACCGATGTAGAATCTGTGATTAACATCTTTGATATTGGTGTATTAGCGACTAATTCACATGTTCATGGTGAAGGCATTTCAAACGTTATTCTTGAATACATGGCCTTAGAAAAGCCTGTTGTTGCTACAAAGGGAGGTGGAACTCCCGAAATTATAGAACACAGTATCACAGGCCTTTTAGTTCCACCCCATTCTGTAATGGATATGGCGAATGAAATACACTTTTTACTTGAAAATGTGGAAATAGCTAGCTCAATGGGGCGCAAAGGCCGTCAATCTGTAGCTGAGAAATTCGGATTATCAGCAATGACCAAAGCTTATATTGACCTGTATCAGCGTAATTATTGCCATTAAGTCTTATCTTTAAATCATCCTCTATAAAACAACAATTTTATGATTTAAACGTTACATAAACATGCTGAATGATGGTCCGATAGTTGCCATGTCCCAAGGCAATTGTATACAGACCATTAACCTTATAACAGCATCGACCAACAACCAATTTAGATAGATTGCCCAAAACCAGTTGCTAGTAGCATACTGGGCATGTAATTAGAACTTAACCTACGTCTGTCACTAAAAGATAATGAAGGTAGTGACGGATCTCAAAACTGCATGGCATGAAATCCCTCATGGTAAGTGTCTTTTTTTTATTTATTATTCAATTGATATCCTGCGAAGTTTACGACGCGAGTGATTATTCTGATAGTTCAGCCTTTACGGAACATGAGCAAATAGGTGATGAAGCCGTTGATCAGACTGTAAATCAGAATTCGGAAGCATCCGATACTAATGACGCTGATCAAAC
>Ga0265303_10002916_pt1 | contig 10686 bp, 11 predicted proteins | sample Helome_2_FD_192494 | JGI IMG/M metagenome (GOLD analysis project Ga0265303, IMG submission 192494) | Marine sediment microbial communities from subtidal zone of North Sea - Hel_20160317 (Illumina Assembly) | ecosystem: Environmental > Aquatic > Marine > Subtidal zone > Sediment ... | reverse complement strand
ACCTCAAACAGGAAGCGCTGGAATTTCTTTCTCGCGATAAGAATCAATACCGCAGCGCTGTTGTTACATCATTCGGGCCGAAATATGGCATCACCTCTCTTTTACATCAAATCATTGGAGATTATCCATATGTCCTGAGCCGCTACAGTCGTCTGTATAACCTTGCGAACCATGGAAAGCCAACACCGTCAATGAAAATCACCTCCCTCCGGCAGATCTCGCCGGTATATAACCTGTTTAATCTTAAATACCTGGTGATTAATTCAAACCTGAAGTTCGATATTCCAGGTTATTATGAAGTATACAACGACGGAGTTTTATCCATTCTTAAGAACGAGTATGCCAAGAATCGAGTCTACCTTCCTCGGCACATTAAAATTGTAAATGAAGAAGACGAAGCATTGCGTGGAGTTTTTGAACTACCTTCCATCAGCGGTGAACAAATAATAATCGAAAGGGATTCAGTTGCAGAATTAGCATTCGAGTATGTAAGCTTGTTGCACCGGAAAGATCCTGACGAGACGGTTGAAATCATCGAGTACAGCTCAAACAGGATCGAGCTTCATGTACGTCTGGCTTCCGATGGATGGGTCACTTTGGCGGACACATTTTATCCTGGCTGGAAGGCAACAATCGACGGACAATCCGAGGCTATTATCGTACCGGCCAATTACATATTTCGAGCGATCTATGTACCGAAAGGATTTCATAAAATCGTTTTTCAATATAAGCCAAAATATTTTTCTGTTTCCATTATGGTTGCATTGATTACATTATTGGGATCTTGTAGCGCTATTTTTTACCGTTACCTGAATTTTAGTTCAAAATTCAGGTAACAAAGCTTCTTTGCGAATCAACTAATCAACCAAACAGCTATCGTTAGAAAATTGGACAACAGCTGGAAACAAATAGCCTGGAACGGCATCCGTTTTAAAATACCCGTCGACTGGGAAGTGGGGCAGATCGGAGCCCGTCATCTGATACTCGAAGATGAAGCCTTGCCGGTCATGGAAATAAAATGGGGAGCTGTGAAAGGGGCTTTTTCCCACCGGAACCACCTGAAGCGACTTGCCGCGCTGCAATCCAGACGGAATAAAATTAGTGTTGCCGAATGGATCTTGCCGCCGCACTGGGAAAAGGCCTTAACGGATTTTAAAGCTGGCGGATTTTTGTGGCAGAGCCCGGCGGCCAGCGGTCGGGGGGCCATACTGTTCTGCGCTGCCTGCCGCACCGCAACCCTGGTACAATTTTTTGGGGATAGCTCGGTTAAACGCGAAAAGGTATTCCTGGCGGTTCTAAAATCTTTTCGCGATCACAGCAAAGATGGTTGGCTGCCATGGTCAATATTTGATATCCGGGCAACTCTGCCGCAATCGTTGCAGCTGGTACATTTCCGGTTTGAAGCCGGCAAATTTGAGCTTGAGTTTATAGCCGGCAGGCACAACATCCACTTACACCGCTGGGCACCAGCAGCCGCTCTTTTGGGCGGGCGGGATCTGCATGCATTTTCACGCTCGATTCCTGAATTTGCCGAAGGGCACCCGCAGCCGACGGTCATTAACGATTGCCAAGCAGTCGGGTGGAGCATATCGCCCGGCAGCGGCTGGCGGCGAAAGATATGTCGATTTACATTAAAACCATCATTTTATTGGTTTCGCATCTGGTCTCTGGAAAAGCAAAACCGTATACTTGGTGTCCGGGCCGAAGGCAAAGGTCCTCTTGATATTCAGCTGTTGAATCAGATTTGCGAAAAATATGAAAGTCTTTAGAAAAAAGCCCGTGGCAGGCCATATGTCCCGGGCGAAGGCGCTGGCCTATAAACCGGTCAAAAGTCGGCACATCTCCGAAACCCGGTTGGAAACAGGCGAGGTTGTCCTTGAATATCCGTTGACCGTGCGGCCGTTGATTGCCGCCGTGGGCAGGCTTCTGGGAAAATCAGAGGATCTGCTGGTACAAACCAAAAAACTGCAACTCGATGCTCTGGGCACCTCTGTTTGGGACCTCGTCGACGGTAAACGTTCAGTGCGCAGTATGATACAAATCTTTGCCGAAACCCATCGTTTAGATAACAGGGAGGCCGAGGTTTCTGTCACCCAATTCATCCGTGAATTGGGAAAACGCGGTCTGCTCGGCCTGCATTGAGTTTAGAAAAATGCCTAAAATGACTTGAGGGCGTCATCCATGGTAGCAACGATCGGCAGGAAGGTGTCAAAACCTGCTATTTCGAAGACTTCTTTGACGTAGTCCTGCATGGAGCATAACATGATACTGCCATCTTCGCGCTTGATGGCCTTGGTGGCTTTTAAAATGACGCGTAAACCGGCACTAGATATGTAATCAAGATCCTTAAAATCAACGACCATGCTTTTGGACCCGTCGGATATCGCCTGAAAAAGCTTTTGCTCAAATCCCTGCGAAGTATTAGAATCCAGGCGACCGTTGAGCCTAAAGATATTGATGCCGCTTTGTTTTTCCTCAATGATTTCCATTTACCGTCCTCCCCGTTGGTGGGTTTTTCCGTTTTCAAAAACTATAAACCATACAGGTAATATTCATGATTCTTCTGCATTTATTTTTTTCTTAAGATTTAAAACGTTTTTATGGCCGCATCGTTCATAGCATACTTCATCCATCAACTTTTTCATGATGTGAATTCCCAATCCGCCGATTTTGCACTCCTCAACTGAGCAGGAGACATCAGGTGTTTCAAATTCAATGGGATTAAATGGTTTGCCGTCATCCTCGATACACAGGCAAAGCTCATCATCTCGGGGCGTGAGCGTCACTTTGATGAGATGTTCTTCATCATCCTTAAAGCCATAGGAAATAATATTGGTGAACAATTCGTCTAAGGCCAGATTGATCTCAAATATAAGCTTTTTAGAAAATCCGAATTTTTTCCCAAACGTTTCCAGATTCTGGCATAACTGATCTAATTCGGACAGGCTGCTTTTGAGTTCAAATGAGTACGTCTTTTTCGGCATTAACGTCCACCTTATTCATTGAATATTGATGATTGAATACCCTATAGCCTATCTGGGTCCGGCAGTCAAAACTCAAATAAGCGTTACACCCAAACTGTTCAAACATTCACCGCATTGATCGGCGCGCTCCGATAGGAATCTTTCCTCCCAGAGATCGATGCTTTTGGCTACGGCGTTGCAAATCTTGGTCAGCAAATTTGGAAACTGTTCCATGGTTTTGGAAAATTTATCACGGCTCAACACCAGACAGGTTGTATCGCTGACCGATTTTAATGAAAACAGGCGTCGGGTTTCACCCAGCAGGGTCAGGCCGCCGATGAATTCTCCGGGTTGGTATTTTCTAACCTCGGCTGTCTTGCCGTTGTCCTGGCGCTCAAGCCGGGCCTGACCGTTGATAATATAAAAAGCCTGGCCGTCGTCTTCGTCCTGGCTGAATATGTATTCGTCCTGCTTGAATTTTTCTCTGGTACAAAGATAAGCGAAAACCTTAAGGGTTTCAAGTGGTAGCCCGGAGAAAAAATAGATTTGCCTCAATATTTCCAGATTTTCCTGGAACTCACTAGAAGGCGGCGAATTATTTTTTTCCAACAAGCTCATACAGCATTCCTTTCCGGGCTATCAGTTCATCATATGTGCCCATTTCAAGAACTTTGCCGGCTTTCATGACTGCCACCTTGTCAAAGTTTTTGATCGTATCCAGTCGGTGTACCACTGAAACCACCGTGCTTTTTTTCTTCCAGCGGGTTTCCAACAGGTTCTGAATCCGCGCCTGGGATTTGTTGTCCAACGCGGATGTCGCTTCGTCCATAATTAAAATTTTCGGGGCTTTTAGAAATACGCGCGCAATGGCCAGCTTTTGCTGTTGTCCTCCGGACAACTTATCGCCCTTCGTGCCAACCTGGTAATGCATTCCGATTTCAATAATGGTTTCCAGAAGGTCTTCTTCTATTAACAGCTGGATGATGCTCTGGTTGATTCGTTCCTGGGCCTGGGGGTTGCCGGTTTTGGTTTTGCCAAAGAAAATATTGTTTAAGATCGTCTGGGAGTAGATATACTCCGACATTTGAATGAATCTAAATGCTTCAGGGTCATCCCTGATAATATTTTCCCGGAACAGGGCACGACCCTCCAGGATCAGTGTTTCCAGGATTTCCGGCAAGGCCGCCATTTTGTGAACACCGGGCGTAAACCGCAGCGCCAGCTCCAGCAGTTTGCGGTGATCGCCATCCTCCAGTTCGTGTAATTTCTTCTTCTTCAGGTGCTCTACCAGCAGTTTAAAATCATCCAGTTCATCTGCACTGATCGGGCTTTGTTCAAAGAATACGGCATCCGGCGGTAGATTGCCCAGAATGTCTACGGTTTGGCGGCTCAGCGTAACACCTAAACTTAGCAGGGGCCTGGTGAGATCCGCCGTTTTCAGGAATTTCAGGAAATAGTTATTTTTTGACAGATTTTCATCGGAAAAATCATCCCGGTTGGGTGCACCAAACGTCAGGTTTTCAGCCACACTGGAGTAATACAAATATTTATTCTCGTCAAAAAATTCGACATAATCTGCCAGCTCTTTCCCGTATTCTTGCTGGAAATTCTCGCGAACCTTGACGATAGTGTCCACCAGCTCTTCATTTTTAGCATGGGTTAAAATCGCATTTAAACCAAAGCGCAATACGTCAACAAAAATACCGGTTTGATGCAAGACCGCAATGATATCATCCAGGGTGGGTCGTTGCTCCTCTTCTGCCCGGCCGTTCCCATCTATTTTAGCCAAACTGGAATAAAGAATGTTTTCTTCGATGGTGCCGTCGAATATAAACGGGCTCTGCGCTACAAAGCCCATGTTGTTTACCATGTCTTTTTTGGTAAGGCCGGATACTTCCTTATCGCCGATCATTACACTCCCGCCGGTGTATTTGTAAAGCTGGCCGATACACAAGGCCAGTGTGCTTTTGCCGCTACCGGAAAAGCCCACCAGGGCCAGATGCTCGCCTTCTTTCAGGGACATGTTGATACCGTCCAGCAGGCGAATACCGGAGTCGGTAACAAAGGATAAATCCCTTATCTCAACATTGCCCGCCAGCTCCATCGGGGCGCGGTCTTTAGGCTCAATCGCATGTTCGGGTTCAAGGTCAAAATATTCCATGGTTCGCTCGTAGTTGATCTTGCCGTCCTGGTAAACCTGATAAAATTCGATCAGATCTTTCCAGGGATCAAACAAACGTTCCTGGGCGGATAAAAACGCAACCAGGGCACCCAGTTCCAGTCGGCCTTTGATGGTTAAATAGCCGCCTAAAATAAACACCAGAAAAGGGCCCAGGCCGGTGAAAAACCCATTGGCTGTCTTAACCGCGAACCGGTAAAGGCTCCAGACGATCCTGATTTTCAACAGCCTGTCCACCAGCGAGTCATATTTGCGGTTTTCGATGCGGTAAGCGCCGTTGCCGTGAATCTCATGTATTCCGGAAATAGATTCCGCAATTCGAGCGGAGAAGGTGCGGGCGGCGGTCACCCGCTTTTTGTTGGCCTTGTTGACCCCTCTTTGGAGCAGCGGTATCAAAAAAACGACAATCGGGTAAATACTCAGCGATACCGCCGCCAGGAGGGGATTTAGAAAGAAAAGGTAGACGGCGAAAGCCAGCAGGGTCAAGACGTTGGTTACCGGGCTTGCCACGGCCATGCCCACAAAATTGCCGGGCACCGTCAGCTCTGTGGTCAGGGCATTGACCACCGTTCCGGGCTGGGTATTTCTGAAAAAATTTAACGGCAGTGTCAGGATATGGTGATAGAGCGCCTTGCGCATGCGCGCCGTGGTGCGCTGGGTGATGAGGGTTTGAATGATATTGGTCAGGTATTTAAGCAGGCTGAAAAAAACCACCGCACCCAGATAAATACCGCAATAGTTCAACAGCAAGTCAATGCGCTGTAGTTTGATGGCTTCATTGACGACCCGCTTTTGCATTTCAAGGGGGATTACCCTGGCCACCACCATGACAACGATAATTAGCAAAAGCAGTATTTGAAGCTTGAGATTACCCGCGAATATCCAGGAAAACAGAGACCGCTTAACAATAGAGGGTTCAGTTTTTTCCATAGAAAGCTCTCCCACCCGCAGAGATTGCTATAACCCAAAATGAACACAAACAAATTCGGAAAAGAATTTTGCCAGATTCAGGTCGTAATTATTACTATTAATGTAGGTCGATGACAAGGATAATCTTGTGGACCGGCATCATTTGGCATTTAAGAAAACAGTAAAAATCACTAAATCTTTGCCCTTGTGCGTGGATCTATGGTAGTCATATAAGCACGATAGTCAAGTTTTCCGGCTAAACATGATCCGCCGAAAAAAATAAAAAGGATAAATTAATCACGAAAACACCCCGCTGATGACACCCTTGCGTATTTCGGAACTTATTTTTGAAAAGCGGTATAAACTGCGTAAAAAGTTTAACTGGCAGGCGAAATCCTGAAAGCAGCATAAATCAAAGCTTTTATTTTGACAAAACTTTCAACAAAAGATTATATATACATCTTCTAATAAGTAAGGGGCTTGTTCCCGACTGGAATGTTGGCATGAAGTTTTTCTTGTGTGTAGTGGGCATGGTTATGATAGTTGAAGGGTTGCCATATTTTGCAGCTCCGGAAAAAATGAAATACTGGGTCCAAAAAGTGGTTGCAACTCCCGACAGCGCATTGCGCCGACTGGGACTGGTGCTCATGGTGCTGGGCTTAAGTCTGGTGTATTTTGGACGGGCCTGATGCGATGTATTCACTAAACGATTACAACTACCATTTACCCGCAGATTTGATTGCCCAGCAGCCGGTTGATCAACGGGACCGGTCCAATTTATTGAGTTTGAATCGGCAAACCGGAGATCTGTCGCACCACTGCTTCAATGAAATTGGAGATTTTCTCCAACCCGGCGATATCCTGGTGATAAACAATACGGCTGTGATTCCTGCCCGCCTTGAAGGCCGCAAAGAGACCGGCGGCAAAGTAGAGGTTTTGATTGCCGATTACAATGGCGGATTAAAATCCGTCAGGCAAACGGGCGATTTCGTTTGCCGGTGCATGGTAAAAGCTTCCAAGCGGCCTGCCCCCGGAATGCGGTTATATTTTGAAGAAGACCTGAAAGCCGAGGTTATAGGTTCATCCAACGGGACCCATACCCTGAAATTTTCGACCGGCGATGATTTCGAAAAAGTGCTGGGGCGCATTGGAAAAGTGCCGCTTCCGCCTTATATTAAAAGAAATGGCGGATATGTTAATGCCTGCGATGACAGATCTTCGTATCAGACGGTATATGCCAGTCAAAAGGGGGCAGTTGCAGCGCCCACTGCCGGCTTGCATTTTTCAAAAAAGCTTCTTGATAAATTGAGTGCCAACGGGACTGAAATTGCACCTTTGACCCTGCATGTGGGCTTTGGGACATTTTTGCCGGTCAGATCCGATGATATTCGCAACCATTCAATCCATTCGGAACAATATCTGATTTCTGATGAATCGGCTGAAATCATAAACTCAGCCCGAAACGACGGAAAAAGGGTCATCGCGGTGGGCACCACCTGTGTGCGGACACTGGAATATGCCTCGGACGACAATGGCGAGGTGGCAGCGGGAAGCGGCTGCTGCGACCTCTTCATATATCCCGGCCATGCGTTTAAAACAGTCGATGCGATGATTACCAATTTCCATCTGCCGCAATCGACGCTTTTAATGCTGGTATCGGCTTTTGCCGGCCGAGAGAATGTCTTGAATGCCTATCAGGAGGCGATCAACAGAAAATACCGGTTCTATAGTTTTGGCGATGCGATGCTGATCGCTTAGCAGCCGGTAACCGGCTGCTGGCTGCTTGTCACTGGCTGCTGGTCTCTGGCCTGTGGCCTATGGCTCCTCGATATTGGTAATCCGAGGAGGCAATGGCTCTTTCGCCTTTGGAACATTCAGGCGGGTATCCGTCTTCGCTAAAGCTTCGCCGCGCCACGAGGAGGCCCGCCCTACAGACGACCATTTACAAACAACTAGAAGTAGGGTCGGCCTCCGTGCCGACCAGCTGCCAGCAGCCAGGTACTAGTGAACAGGTACCAGAGACCAGGTTATGTTCGATTTTAAGGTAATAGCCCAATCCAGCGATTCCCGTGCCCGTGCCGGGGTAATTCAAACCGATCATGGTGTGATCGAGACCCCGGTTTTTATGCCGGTGGGGACTCTGGGTTCCGTTAAGTCTCTATCGCCTGAGGAGCTGGTGGAAGCCGGTGCCCAGATTATTCTCGGCAACACATACCATTTATATCTCAGGCCGGGCTGTGATGTTATTGATAAGTTTGACGGGCTTCATGGCTTTATACACTGGGATCGACCCATTTTAACGGACAGCGGCGGTTTCCAGGTGTTTTCGCTGGCCAGGCTGGCCAAACTATCTGAAGAAGGCGTAACCTTTCAATCGCATATTGACGGCTCCAAACATCTTTTGACCCCGGGAAAAGCCATAGAGATTCAAACCTGCCTGGGATCAGACATCATGATGTGCCTGGACAACTGCATTCAATATCCGGCTACCAGGGAGCAAAGTCTGGCGGCCCTGGAGACGACCACCAATTGGGCCCAAAGATGCAAGCAGGCCTGGCAGGAAACCGAAAACGATTCCAACACACTCTTTGGCATCGTGCAGGGGAGTATGTTCAAAGATCTGCGCCGGAGATCCGCCGATGAACTGATGAATATCGGTTTTAATGGTTACGCCATCGGTGGACTGAGTGTCGGGGAGCCCGCTGAGATGATGCTGGAGATGGCGGATTTTACGCTACCGCTTTTACCGCAAGACCGACCAAGGTACATTATGGGGGTCGGTACCCCTGAAAACCTTATTGAATTGGCAGCGCTTGGCGCCGATATGTTTGATTGTGTGCTGCCCACCCGCAACGCCAGAAACGGCCAGCTGTTTACCCAAAACGGCGCCATCAACATCAGCAACTCGCAGTTTAAGGAAGATACCGGGCCCATTGAATCCGGTTGCCGGTGCTACACCTGCCGCAATTATTCCCGGGCCTATCTGCGCCACCTGTATATGGCGCGAGAACTGCTTGCGTATCGTTTAAACACGATCCATAATATCTATCATTTTATTCATTTTATCAAAGAGATGCGAAAGGCCATTTTAACCGATAACTTTGAATCATTCAGAAAAGATTTTTATTCCAAACTGGACAATTAACCTGTATAGATAGAAACGGGTTGGAACACATTAATCTAAACAAGCCGTTGAGGATCTACCCTATGTGTTTTGCCCTCTGCATAAAAAGAGTTTAGGGGTTCAGGGTTCACCGTTCAGGGTTGTTCTGCAGGATTTCGGTTTTGCGCAAACCCTGAACCCTGAACTTTGAACCTCAAAAAACCGCATAAAGGAGAAAATATCATGAAAGCAAAAGTTGAAGCAGCACTGCAAAAAGTAAGACCGATGCTCCAGGCCGATGGGGGTGATGTGGAGCTTGTTGATGTAAAGGACGGCATTGTGACGGTTCGCCTGAAGGGTGCTTGCGGCGGATGCCCCATGTCCCAGATGACGCTTAAGAACGGTATCGAGAGAATTCTGAAAGAGGAAGTGCCCGAAGTTGTATCCGTAGAATCTGCACCCTAAGGGATGCTTGCGGCATCATGGTTAAATAGTTAATCAGTCAAATAGTCAGATAGTCCAATAGTTGATTGAGTTGATTGAGTTAATTAAGTTTATTGAGTTGATGTATCAAAATGGTTTTGTAGGTTTCCGGATTATTTGGATTAAGCTTTATTTATCCAGTCAAATCGACCTATCTACTTAATCAACCAGTTAACCCAATCAACCAATCAACTACATCTCAAGGAGGTGCAATGAAGGTCTTGAAAATCGACCATCTCGGGATAGCTGTCAAAAGTATTGATCAGGGTAAAAATTTTTGGACGGATGTGCTGGGATTGGAATTCGAGGGGTCCGAAACCGTTGAAGAGCAGAGGGTCACTACGGCCTTTTTTCCGGTCGGTGAAAGTGAAGTGGAACTGCTAGAATCCACAGCACCCGATGGACCTATTGCCAGATATCTGGAAAAAAAGGGCGAGGGGATTCAGCATGTCGCCTTCCGGGTGGAAAATATTGAGTCTGCTTTACAGGAGCTAAAAGACAAGGGAATCCGGCTGATTGATGAGAAACCCCGCAAAGGGGCCGGCGGTGCTAAAATTGCTTTTCTGCACCCTAAATCCACCAGCGGCGTTTTGGTCGAGCTGTGTGAAAGGGATTAGTGTACTCTCTAACGCATCATCCTTTATAAATTTTCGTCTATAAAATCCGAAATTCGAATATCGAAATTCGAAACAAATTCTAATGATCGAAATATTAATGACCAAAACCTGAATCCTATAAATCCTGAATGATTACCACCGGCTGAAAGATTCTATGGTTAAGCGGAAATTGAAGAGCTTAAGATTGATGTTTCAAAGTGCTTTTGTTTCGAATTTGTAGTATTCGTATTTTGATATTGTTTCGTATTTCGTTTTTCGAGATTCGAATTTTCTTTATCATGCTATTATTTTGACGAACCACCGGTTAGGCTTTGTTAATCGAGTAAACCTTAGCTATTAGAAGGAGCGTACCTATTATGTCCGAGCATCCTGACAAGCAAAAATGGATTGATCTTGCAACCAAGGAATTGAAAGGAAAACCGCTGGAGTCTT
>Ga0265303_10002915_pt1 | contig 10686 bp, 6 predicted proteins | sample Helome_2_FD_192494 | JGI IMG/M metagenome (GOLD analysis project Ga0265303, IMG submission 192494) | Marine sediment microbial communities from subtidal zone of North Sea - Hel_20160317 (Illumina Assembly) | ecosystem: Environmental > Aquatic > Marine > Subtidal zone > Sediment ... | reverse complement strand
CGCCGACCGCCTTGGTAAGGGTCCTGCTGGAGGCACTGGTGAAAGATCGGCCCTTGGCGGAAGCGATTGCCGCGCCCCGCCTGCACCACGGCGGGTCGCCGGATGCCGTGTTTTTCGAATCGACGGCCGCCCCGGCGGTACTCGAAGCGCTGCGCTCGCGCGGGCACGTGCTGCGCCGGAGCGAGGCACTCGGCCGGGTCAACCTGTTCTTTTGCCCCGGGGGATTAACGGTCCGTGATCAGGAATGTGCGGCCACCAGCGATCCGCGAGGCTGGGGACTTGGCACCCTGGTTCAATAAGCGGGCGACGCAAAAAAAAGGTACTGGCCGATGGCATTGAAGGTTGCGGCGCGGGGCGCGATTCCCCCGTTTATCGTTATGGACGTGCTGCGCGCCGCCAACGAAAGGGCGGCCGGCGGGGAAACGGTGCATCATCTCGAGGTGGGGCAGCCGGGGACGAAGGCGCCACGTCGGGTGATTGAGGCCGCAAAGCAGGCCTTGGAGGCCGATTTGATCGGTTACACCGATGCCTTCGGCATACCGCCGCTTCGGCAAGGCATTGCGGCCCACTACCGCGCGCAGCATGGTGTCGAGCTGGACCCGGGCCGTGTGGTCGTAACCACCGGGTCGTCCGGCGGTTTCCTGCTGACTTTTCTTGCAGCCTTCGATGTTGGTGACCGCGTCGCCTTGGCGGCGCCGGGCTATCCGGCCTACCGCAACATCCTATCCGCCCTGGGTGTCGAACCTGTGCTTCTGGCCGCCGGAGCCGAGCAGCGTTTCCAGCCGACGCCCCAGCTGCTCGATGGCGTCGATGGGCGGCTGGACGGCCTTATTGTTGCCAGTCCCTCGAACCCGACCGGGACGATGCTCAGGCGCGGTGAGATGCAGGAACTGGTGAACTACTGCGCGGACCGCGGCATGCGGTTGGTTTCGGACGAGATTTACCACGGCATCAGCTATGACTGGCCGGCGGTCTCGGCGCTGGAACTCAGCGCCGATGCCGTGATTATCAACAGCTTCTCGAAGTACTATTCGATGACCGGCTGGCGGCTAGGCTGGATGGTCGTGCCGGACGACCTCAAGCGCCCGATCGAATGCCTGGCGCAAAACCTGTTCATCTCGGCGCCAACATTATCGCAAATCGCCGGTATCACGGCGCTGGACTGCCGTGCCGAGCTCGACGAATACGTGGCTTGCTACGCCCGCAACCGGGCGCTGTTGCTGGAGGAACTGCCGAAGGCCGGCTTCGAAAATCTGGCGCCGGCTGACGGTGCCTTTTACCTCTACGCCGATGTTGCGAACCTCACCAACGACAGCGAGGCCTTCTGCAGGCGCATGTTGGCAGAAACCGGCGTTGCCGCGACCCCGGGAGTCGACTTCGACCCGGACCGTGGCCACCATTTCCTGCGGTTTTCCTTCGCCGGGCCCGAGGCGACCATGGCGGCGGCGGCCGCCCGTCTGAAAACCTGGCTTCGAAGCGGCTAGCCTATCGGCTGAATGGGCCCGAAGGCGCCCTTCACACCCAGCGTTGCCACCAGCCGCGGCGTTTTGGACGGTCAGCCTCTTCGCTCGCGGGCGGCGGTGCCGTTCGCTCCGGCGCGCTAGTATCGCTTGCTTCCGCATAGGCGTTTGGCGGCGTCGTTGTGTGCGGCATTTCCTGGGCCGAGGGCTCTATCGCCGAGACCTGCGCCCTGTCCATGGCGTCGGGCGCCGGTTCCGCACTAGCTTCGCCGTCGGCATTGTCCGCGCCGTCGGTTGCTGTTTTCTTCCGGCTTCTACCACGGCTTGCCGGCCTGGTCCGGGTGCCAGTGGTTGCCGAGCGTGTGCGTCGCCGCTTCGGTTTTTCGGCCACGGCAGGCTCTTCGTCAGCGGTCGTTGTCGCATCGGCCGTTTCGGCCTCGATAACCGGAGCCGCGTCTTCCGCTGTGCTCGCCCTGGCTGGCCGTTTCCGGGTGCGACGCTTCGGCTTGGCGGCCGGCTCTTCTTGGGGCTGATCGGCCACATCGGGTTCCGCTGCCCCAAGCAGTGCCGCCTCCGCGTTCGCCAGATCATCGGAACTTGGCTCTTGTGGTTCGGCGCTTGGTTCTTGTGATTCGGCGCTGTCTTCGGCGGCGTTTGGCGCCGACTCTGCGACAGCCTCCTCCTGTGCACCCTCGCGACGCCGCTTCGAGCGACGGCGGCCGCCGCGTTTGCCACGGCGTCGGCGCGGCTTGCGGCCTTCCTCGTCATCCTCCTCGCCATCGGCTGTCCGGATGGCCGGTTCTTCCGTGGCGGCGACCGGCTCGGCATCGGAGTCTTCGGATGCGGCGGCCACCTCGGCGACTGGCGCAGCCTCGTCTTTCCGCCGCCGCCGGCGCCGGCCGCGTTTTCTGCGCGAATCGCCGTCTTCCTCCGCAGTCTCGCTGCTAACTTCCAGGTCCGTCGGAACGCTGATCACCGCACCGGTCGAGGTCATGCGCTCGAGCTTGTATTCGGGCGCGACCAGACTGTCGTCCTGGGTGATAAGGATTTGCAACTCGTAGCGCTGTTCGATCTGGATCAGCCGGGCGCGCTGCTGGTTCAACAAGTAGAGCGCGACCGTCGTCGGCAGGTTGATGGTGAGCTTTCCGCCACCCCGGCGAAGGCCTTCCTCCTCCAGAACCCGAAGCACGTGAAGCGCCGTCGAGTCGGTGGAACGGACGAACCCGGAGCCGCCGCAGCGGTGGCAGGGAGTCGTCGACGACTCGAACAGGCTCGGTCGCAGGCGCTGACGGGACATTTCGAGCAGTCCAAAGGGGCTGATGCGGCCAAGCTGGATGCGTGCCCGGTCGTGTCGCATCGCTTCCTTGAATCGCCGCTCGACCTCGCGGTTATGACGCGACTCCTCCATATCGATGAAGTCGATCACAATCAAACCGGCCAGATCGCGAAGGCGAAGCTGGCGAGCCACCTCGTCGGCGGCCTCGACGTTGGTCTTGAGCGCGGTTTCCTCGATGTGCCGTTCGCGTGTCGCCTTGCCCGAATTTACGTCGATGGCGACCAGCGCCTCGGTCGGATTTATGACGATATAGCCGCCGGACTTGAGCTGAACGCTCGAGCTATGCATGGCATCGAGTTGGCCTTCCACTTTGTGGCGAATGAAAAGCGGAACGTCGGATTCCTTGTTCAGGATGATCTTCTTGGCGTGGCTCGGCATCAGGTTTTTCATGAAGGCTTTGGCGGTCTTGCAGCCTTCCTCGCCATCGACCTGGATTTCGTCCATGTCACGGCTGTAGAGGTCGCGGATGGCCCGCTTGATCAGGTTCGCTTCCTCATGGATCAGCGCAGGCGCCGAGGATCGCAGTGTGCTCTCGCGAATCTCGTTCCACAGCCGCATGAGATACTCGTAGTCACGGCGTATCTCGATTTTGCTGCGCTCGCTGCCGGCGGTCCGCACGATCACCGCCATGCCGTCGGGGATGTCGAGCTCGGAAATCACCTTCTTGAGGCGCCGGCGGTCGGAGGCACTGCCGATCTTCCGGCTGATACCACCGCCACGCCCGGTGTTCGGCATCAAGACGCAATAGCGTCCGGCCAGCGAGAGGTAGGTCGTAAGGGCGGCGCCCTTGTTACCGCGCTCCTCCTTCGAGACTTGGACCAGCATTACCTGGCGCCGCTTGATGACCTCCTGGATCTTGTATCGGCGCATGTAGCGCGCACGCTTGCGGGCGTCTTCCTCGACCTCGTCGCCGCCCACGGTGTCGATACTGGTCTCTACTTCGACCTCTTCGACGGCCTCGCCAGGCACTCCTTCAGTGCCTTCGTCAACGGCAAGCTGCTGCGGGTCTTCACCGTTGTCGGGCTCGGCATCATCGGCCTCGACTTCAGTATCCTCGGCGCCACTGCTGCGATCACCGTCATCGGGTTCCTCGCTGATGGTTTCACGGCTAAGCCGCGCTTCCTCGGCGATCAGGGCTTCCCGGTCGGCGATCGGGATCCGGTAATAGTCGGGATGGATTTCACTGAACGGCAGGAACCCGTGACGGTTACCGCCGTATTCGACGAAAGCAGCTTGAAGAGAGGGTTCTACTCGCGTGATCTTGGCGAGATAGATGTTTCCCTTGAGCTGGCTCCTTGCGGTCGATTCGTAGTCAAACTCTTCGAGACGGTTGCCACTGAGCACTACCACCCGCGTCTCTTCCGGGTGGGAGGCATCTATCAACATACATTTGGGCATTAAGATAAAACTCCGATACGCGCCCAGCGGCTGCTGCCCGGAGGGCAGGCCGCGGCGCGAACGCACGCCCTGAACCGCGATGCTGGATCGTTGGGCTCTGAGATGGCGTGCTGTTGTTCATTCGATTCACGATTTCCTCGGCGCAGGCTTGCGCCATGAAGCCCCTTTGCCGGCCGATCGAAATCGATTGCTTTTGCCGGCTGGGAGCGACGGATTGGATCCGCCGTTGTTCAGCTATTACCGTCAGGCCAGCCCGATATACCAATTTCCTGTCGGTTGGACTGGAGCATCGACCCAGGGGTGGCCATACCTTCGCATCCAAACTGACGTATTGGCAGTGGAGGCGCGAAGTGGTAACTGGGCTAACATAGGCTGAGATATCACGTATAACAATGGGTTTGTCAGCCGGGTTTGGCGGGTTGCCTGAGTTTACTTGGCAAAATGCCCCCTGCGGCAAAAGCATGCAAACTCCGGTATATCTTGTGGACTAAGCAAGAAGCCGTGCTATATCTGCCGTGTGCAGCAAAAGATGATACGATTTGTACTTTTACTGTTCTGCCTGGCGACGGTGGCATCGGCCGCCGTCGCCAAGCCGAGCGTGACTGCTGCGCGCATTGGTCAACACCCTGGCAAGACCCGATTCGTCATGGAACTGACGGAAGCGCCGGCGTATCAGGTTTTCACGCTGCCCGATCCGTTCCGTGTGGTGATCGACCTGCCCGAGCTCGACTGGCGCCTGCCAGCCCAGCAGGTGCCGCGCAAGAGCGGTTTGGTAAAGGACCTGCGGTTCGGCAAGTTCTCCCCGGGGACCAGCCGGGTCGTGCTCGACCTCAGCAAACCGGTTCGGGTCCGGAACGTGCACGTGCTGCCGCCACGCGGCACGACCGCCACCTATCGCCTGGTCATAGATCTGGAAGCGATCACCCGCGAGGCCTTCCTGGCCGCCGACCGCCAGCCGATTAACTCGGTGATCCCCTTGCCACCGGCTCAGCCCGCCGATATGCCCAAACTGGCGCCCAAACCTTTGGCGGACAAGCGGCCGACGGTCATTATTGATGCCGGGCATGGTGGCGTGGACCCCGGCGCCATAGGTCGTTCGGGAGCACTGGAGAAGGACCTCGTCCTGATCTACGCGCGCGAACTGAAACGGCAACTGCTGGCCTCCGGGCGCTACCGCGTGGTCATGACCCGCGATGCCGACCTTGTATTGCCCTTGCGCAGCCGAGTCGAGCTGGCACAGCGGGCCGAGGGCGATCTGTTTATCTCTCTGCATGCCAATATTCACCGCAATTCCCGGGTCAAGGGCGCTTCGGTCTATACACTGTCGGAAAAGGGCGCGTCCGACGCCGAAGCCAAGACCCTGGCCGACAAGGAGAACCAGGCCGACGTCCTGGCGGGTGTCAACCTGGGTGTCCAGACGCCGGAGGTCAGTCAAATTCTGATGGACCTGACCCAGCGCGAGACCATGAACTTGTCGAAGAATTTCGCCAACATTATGGTGCGCGAATTGGGCAGGAAGCTGCGGCTTCTAAAAAACACCCATCGCTTTGCCGGCTTCGCCGTGCTCAAGTCGATTACCGTACCGTCTGTTCTGATCGAGATCGGCTACATGTCGAACAGGGCCGAGGAGCGGCAGCTCCGTTCGAAGGCGCACCGCAGAAAAGTGTCAGCCGTTATCGTCAGGGCGATCGACAGCTATTTCAAATGGCAGGAAAAGTTGAGCCGGTCATAAGCCCGCCACATTCTAACCTTTTATTTGCTTTTGTCGCCCTAGGTTTCGGCAGGTAAATTGCCCGGTAGTTGAACATGAGTATGATCAGATTCTTAGCGTCGGCCTTCACTTTGCTGTTGATCCTCACGGTCATCGGCGGGGTTGGCGTGGTTTACCTCTTCGCCGAGTACGGGCGCGACTTGCCCGACTACAAGCAATTGGCGAGTTACGACCCGCCGACCGTCACGCGGGTGCACGCCGGCGATGGCCGGATTATGGCCGAATTCGCCGTGGAAAAGCGCGTCTACGTGCCGATCCAGGTGATCCCGGGGCGTGTGATCAACGCTTTCATCTCGGCCGAGGACAAGAATTTCCAAGACCATCCGGGCGTCGATATCGTTGCCATCGGCCGTGCGGTGGTGACCAACGTCTTCCACCTGATCCAGGGCAAGCGGCCGGTCGGTGCCTCGACCATCACCCAGCAGGTGGCCAAGAACTTCCTGCTGACCAACGAGCTCAAGATCGAACGCAAGATCCGCGAGGCCATCCTGGCGTTCCGTATCGAGCGAACCTTCACCAAGGAGCGAATCCTCGAGCTCTATCTCAACGAGATCTACCTCGGATTCGGCTCCTATGGCGTTGCCGCCGCGGCGCTCAACTACTTCGATAAACCGCTCGACGAGTTGACCGTAGCCGAGGCGGCCTACCTGGCGGCTCTTCCCAAAGCGCCGAACAACTATCACCCGATCAACAAGCCGGCCGCCGCCGTGGCGCGGCGCGATTGGGTGATCGGCCGCATGCTGGAGGACGGCGCTGTTACCCGCCCTCAGGCCGAGCAGGCCTGGGCCGAGCCGCTTGAAGTCAAGGAGCGTGGCGAGGTCGCGGTGGCGAGCGCCGACTACTTCGCCGAAGAGGTGCGGCGCGATTTGGTCAAGCTCTACGGCGAGGAAAAGCTCTACCAAGGCGGCCTTTCGGTGCGTACCACCCTCGACTCCGGGCTTCAGGACCTAGCCGACCGAGTGCTGCGTGCCGGCCTGATGACTTATGACCGGCGCCATGGCTGGCGCGGGCCAATTCGGCGCCTCGACCTGGCGGCCGGCGACTGGCATGAACTCCTGGCACCGATCGAACGCCCGGTCAGTGCCGGGGAATGGCGCCTCGCGGTCGTGTTGGAACTCGATAAGGAGAAGGCACAGGTCGGCCTGAAAGACGGCACGCTCGGCCAGATACCCTTTGCGGAAATGGCATGGGGGCGCCCCTGGAAACGGGATCAGAATGTCGGTAAGGAACCCAAACAGCCATCCCAGGTGCTCAGCAAGGGCGACGTGGTACTGGTGGAGCCGGTAACCGCCAATGCGGAAGGCGAGGCCTATCCCGAAGGCTCCTTTGCGTTGCAGCAGATTCCCGATGTCGACGGCGGCCTGGTGGCGCTCGACCCACATACCGGGCGCATATTGGCCATGAGCGGTGGCTGGTCCTATGAACGCAGCCAGTTCAACCGCGCCACACAGGCCTATCGACAACCCGGCTCCGCCTTCAAGCCGATCGTCTATCTGGCGGCGCTCGACTCCGGCTTCACCCCGGCGACCTTCATATTGGACGCGCCCTACGTCGTGAACCAGGGCGAGGGCCGGGGCAAGTGGCGGCCGAAGAACTATTCCGGCCGCTTCTACGGCCCGACGTTGATGCGCATCGGCATCGAAAAATCGCGCAATCTGATGACCGTGCGTCTGGCCAATGCCATCGGCATTAAGCGGATCATGGACTTTGCCAAACGCCTCGGCGTGGCCGATGAAATGCGACTGGAATTGGGCATGGCGCTCGGCACCACGGAGACCACTTTGCTGCGCCTGACCACGGCTTATGCCATGCTGGTCAACGGCGGCAAACGGGTGACGCCGACCCTGATCGACCGCGTACAGGACAACGACGGCCGCACGGTCTATCGGCACGACCAGCGCGAATGTTTGGGCTGCACCGCCGAGTCATGGAACGGGCAAATGGTTCCAGCCCTGCCGGACGAGCGCGAGCAGGTGGCGGACCCGCAGAACGCTTATCAGATTGTCTCCATGCTCCAAGGCGTTGTGAAGCGCGGGACCGGACGGCGCGTGGCCGCCGTGGGCAAGCCCTTGGCCGGCAAGACCGGAACCACCAACGAGGGGATCGACACCTGGTTCGTCGGTTTCACGCCGGACCTTGCGGTCGGCGTATTCGTAGGCTTCGACGAGCCGCGGACCCTTGGCCCGAAGGAAACCGGATCGAGCGTCTCGGCCCCGATTTTCCGGGACTTCATGGCTGGTGCGCTTGAAAATCGCCCGGCCATCCCCTTCCGCATTCCACCTGGCATTCGTCTGGTGCGCATCAACACCGAAAGCGGTCAATTGGCCGAGCCCGGCGACCGCAGCGTGATCCTCGAGGCCTTCAAGGATGGCACGGTGCCGACCGGCGAACCGCCGTCGATCGACGGCGGCTATGATCCGCGAATCAACGATGGCACGGTGCCCGGCGTCGATGGTCTGTACTAACCGGCTCTGAGGCCTTAAAAGCTAGTTCAGCTAGAAGCCTGAAATTCAGCCCTGCCAGTTTTGTTCCAATTAGGAGGCTCGAGTGCGCGCCGAAATTGAAGCGGTGGTCGACGACATCCGTCAGTCGCTGACCCTGCTAAGGAGGCATCTTTGACTGGGAGACCGCGACCAAGCGTCTGGCGGAGCTGAACGCGCGGGCCGAGGATCCCGAACTGTGGAACGACCAGGCAGCCGCCCAGGCGGTTATGCGCGAACGCACAGCGCTCGAACAGTCGATCTCCGCCTACAAGGGCCTCGAGACCGAGCTTGAAGACGCGCTCATCTTGCTCGAACTGGGCGAGGCCGAGGATGACTGCGCTTCGGTCGAGGAAGCCGAGGGGCAGGTCGTCGCGCTTCGCGGCCGGGCCCAAAAACTCGAACTGCAGAGCCTGTTGTCGGGCGAGGCGGATGCCAACGATTGCTTCCTGGAGGTCAACGCCGGGGCGGGCGGCACCGAGGCGCAGGACTGGGCCGAAATGCTGTTGCGCATGTACACGCGCTGGTCGGATTCCCACGGTTACAAGGTCGAGTGGCTCGAGGAGAGCGCCGGCGAGGAGGCCGGTATCAAGTCGGCCAGCCTACGTGTAAAGGGGCCGAACGCCTACGGCTGGCTCAAGACCGAATCCGGTGTGCATCGCCTGGTGCGTATTTCACCTTTCGATTCCCAGGCGCGCCGTCACACCTCCTTCGCCAGTGTTTGGGTCTACCCGGTGATCGATGACACGATCGAAATCGAGGTTCTGGACAAGGACCTCAGGATCGATACCTACCGGGCGTCCGGCGCCGGCGGTCAGCACGTCAACAAGACCGACAGCGCGGTGCGCATGACCCACCTGCCCACCGGCATCGTGGTGCAGTGTCAGAACGACCGGTCGCAGCACAAGAACCGGGCTCAAGCCATGGCCATGCTGCGCGCCCGGCTTTACGAGCACGAGCTGCAGAAACGTGAAACGGCGGCGCAGGCCGAGGCGGACAGCAAGACCGATATCGGCTGGGGGCACCAGATCCGGTCCTACGTGCTGCAGCCCTATCAGATGGTCAAGGATTTGCGCACCGGTGTTGAAAAGGGCAACGCCCAGGGCGTCCTGGACGGCGATTTAGATACTTTCCTGGAAGCATCGCTCGCACACAAGCTGAGCCCGGAAGAAAAGGCGCCCGAAGACACCAACACGAACTAGATTCCAACCGGCAGAAAATTCTGCTAGCGCTGGAGCCCGGGGCCGTGTGTACTTGACAGTGGGGGAGGTTGGACGATGCAAAAAATCCTGGAAGAGATCTTTACCTGGTCGCGGCTGGCCGAGCCACAGGGCTACAACTTCAACGGCTATTTCGTCCAACACCCCAACGGCAATCTGGTGATCGATCCGGTCGAGCCCGATTCCGATGAACTTGAGGCCATGGCCGAGCAGGGTGTGGCCCGCATTCTCATTACCAATCGGAACCATTCGCGTGCCGCCAACCGGGTGCGCGAGGAAACCGGTGCCTTGACGGCCATTCACCCATCCGATGCCGATCATGCGCGCTCACAGGGCTGCCTGATCGATGAGGCCTTCAGCGTCGGCGAGATGATCGGGCCGCTGATGGTCTTGCCGGCCGACGGCAAGTCGCCCGGCGAGGTGGCGTTTTACTGGCCGGACCGCGGCATACTGTTCCTGGGCGATGCGGTAATCGGCACTCCTCCGGGCCGTTGTTCCCTGCTGTCGGAAGACAAGCTGGACAACCCGGAGCGATTGCATGCCAGCCTGCGTGCCCTGCTCGACGTCGACTTCGATGCCCTGCTGTTCGGCGACGGTACGCCGATTCTCAGCGACGCAAAGGCCCGGCTCGAAGAACTGGTCGCGAGCTTTCCAGAGGATTAGCCCGCCGTGCGCCGGGTGGCCAGGAAGATTCCAGGCAAAACCAGGGCGGCGCCGAGCAGGTGAAAGGACTGCAGCTCTTCGCCCAGCAGGATGAAGGCCAGGATGCCGTTGTATACCGGGATCAGGTACATCAGCAGTCCGGTCCGACCAGCGCCCAGTACCCTTTGAATGACGCCGTAGACCTGATAGGCGCCGAAGGATGCGACCACCGCCAGAATCAGGACACTGACGATCATGGTGCGGTCGAAGGCCGGTACGTCGCCGAGCAGCATTTCACCAGCGTGGAACGGCAGGAGGACCAGGACGCCGCCCGCCACGATGGCTGCGAAGCGCGCCATGGGCCGCAGCGTGGTTGGGC
>Ga0265303_10002914_pt1 | contig 10687 bp, 9 predicted proteins | sample Helome_2_FD_192494 | JGI IMG/M metagenome (GOLD analysis project Ga0265303, IMG submission 192494) | Marine sediment microbial communities from subtidal zone of North Sea - Hel_20160317 (Illumina Assembly) | ecosystem: Environmental > Aquatic > Marine > Subtidal zone > Sediment ... | reverse complement strand
CCAGTCCCGTTCCCCAGAGGATGTGGTAGCGCGGCACGCTGTTTCCCGGTACGAAATTGCCACGCTCCACCCAGTTGACGGCCGGCATAAAGCGCATCCCCTTGCCGCGCAACCAGTGGAAGACGCGCTCGGCACTCTGCTCAACGTAGGCTTCGGCCCATTTCTTCGGCCAGACATCAGCGTCGGCAAATTCCGCGAACGAGTGCCAGTCGGACAGGGCCAGCTCCGGGGTGTCCTTGATGCCCATCCTGCGCTGCAGTGGTGTGCCCACCAGCGCCATGCCGCCAAAAGCCGTGCGGGCGAGCCCCCCGACATTCTCCGCTGAGTGCCGGTCGACGATCGTCACGGACCTGCCCCGCTCGAGGCATTCATAGGCGGCCACGAGCCCTGCTACCCCCGCACCAATTATCACGATGTCGCTTGTCTGCCCAGGCATAGGTTTACCGCGTACTTGTATTCTTGTCGCGCCTTAAGGACGGCGGAATTCATCGGCGTATGCTGGTCGCGACGACATGACATGACCAAACGGCAGCAGTGCCAACGGCACCAGTTTCATGTGCTGCACGGCGATCGGAAAGCCGATGATCGTCAGTGCAAAGATCAACGCCAGCAGGAGATGCATGACGGCAAGCTCGAGCCCCGGCAGGATAATCCAGATGATATTCATGATCAGCGCGACCGCGCCGCCCGGCGGTTCCGTTTCGCGCACCTCGCGGCCGAAAGGTGCGATGACGCCGCCGGCGAGCCTGAAACACATAATGCCGAACGGAATGCCTATGATCGTGAGGCACAACAGGATGCCACCGAGGACGTAGCCGAGGAAGATCAGGAATCCACCGAAAATGAAGAACACGATATTGCCGATCAACGACATAGGGATTCCTGTTCCGACGACGGTTTGATCATACACCGTTCATTATTCCATAGTCGCAAGTGCAACACTGGCACGAACGAAGGTAACATTCGAAGCTCGCCCGAATTCGAGGAGCATCGTTGTGTCGCGCGTTATCGTGTTGCTGTTTGTTATTTTTCTCCCGGCCATTATCGTTGCAGACAGCCACGATGGTGCCGAGGTACGTCCCGTTACTCATGAAGATGTCTGGACCATGCGGCGCCTCGGAACGCCGGTACCGAGTCCCGATGGCAAATGGGTGATCGTCCAGGTGACGGAGCCCGCCTACGACGAGGAAGAAACCACCAGCGACTTGTGGCTGGTAGCCGCCGACGGCGACCGGGAGCCGCGACAGCTGACGGCGTCGAGCGACTCGGAAGGCGGGGTCGCATGGAGTCCTGACAGCACCCGAATCGCTTTCAGCGGCAAACGCGGCGAAGAGGACGTCGGCCAGATCTATGTCATGGACATGACGATGCCGGGTGAGGCTCAGAAGGTCACGTCGCTGGCGACCGGCGCGTCCGGCCCGAAATGGAGTCCCGACGGCAAGCGCCTGGCATTCGAGAGCCGCGTCTATCCGGGTGCCATGTCCGATGAAGATAACGCCGAAGAAAAGAAAGCGCGGGAAGAGCGCGACTACAACGTCTCGAAGTACGAGATCTTTCCGATCCGGCAATGGAATCGCTGGCGCGACGATCTGGAGACGCACGTCTACGTACAGGACGCCGTGCCGGGCGCCCAGGCAAAGGACCTGCTGGCAGGCACGGACCTCGTGACCGAGCCCGGTTTCGCGGGCGTGCCGTCACTCGCGGGCGAAAGCCTCAAACCGGAGTGGACGCCCGATGGCCGGGCGCTGGTGATTTCGGCCACCACCAACCTCGACGACAGCGCGTACGCCGAGACGCTCTACCATTTGTACCGTCTTGCGGATAGTGGCGGTGAGCCGGAGATGCTGACGCGCGGCGACCAGTGGAGCTGCCACACGGCGAAGTTCTCGCCGGACGGTGACTCGCTCTATTGCAAGTTCGAGCCGGTTACGAGTTACGTCTACAACCTCACCGAGATTGCACAGTTCGACTGGCCGGGGAGCGGCGAGGCGCGGGACTTTGCGGCCGAGCCGAAGCTCCTTACCGACGGCTTCGACCGTCCCGTATCGGACATGACCGTGAGCCGTGATAGTGGTCGCGTGTATTTCACGGCGCCCGACGAGGGCAGGGTGCGGTTGTTCAGCGTGGCCGCGAGCGGCCGCGGCGGCGTCAAGGCGCTGAACCGCAATAGCGGCGGTGTCTACGCCGGCCCGCAAGCGGCGGGAAGGACACTCTTCGCTCGCTGGGAAGATGCGACTCGACCGGCCGAAGTCGTTCGCGTCAATACACGCAATGGCAAACATGAGCGCCTGACGGCATTCAACGTCGAGCGCGCTGCCGTGCTCGACCGGCAGCCGTTCAGGGAATTCTGGTTCGAGAGTTCCCTTGGAAGGCGCATCCACAGCTATGTCGCGCTGCCGTCCAAGTTCGACGAGAATGAGAAGTACCCCGTCATCGCATTCATCCACGGCGGTCCGCACTCGTCGTCGCTGGATGCCGACCACGTCCGCTGGAGCCCGCACCTCCTCGCGTCGCCGGGCTACGTCGTAGTCATGACCGATTACACGGGTTCGGTCGGTTATGGCGTCGAGTTCTCGCAGGCAATACAGGGCGATCCGCTGAAAACGCCCGGCGACGAGATCGTTGCGGCGCTGGACGAGGCCATCAAGCTTTATCCGTTCATCGACGCCGATCGCCAGGCGGCTGCCGGCGCGAGTTACGGGGGGCACCTGGTCAACTGGCTGCAGGGCACGACCACGCGGTTCCGCGCTCTGGTTGGTCATGCGGGGCTCGTCGATCTGGAAGGCCAGTGGTCGACGAGTGACGTCATCCGCCACCGCGAGATCAATGCGGGCGGTCCGCCCTGGGGCGACAGCCCGATCTGGGATGAGCAGAGCCCGTCGTTGCTGGCCGGCAACTTCTCGACACCGATATTACTGACGATCGGCGAGAAGGATTTCCGGGTACCGGTCAACCAGACGATCGCGGCATGGAGTTACGTGCAGCGCATGCAGGTTCCCGGGCGGCTGCTCGTGTTTCACGACGCGGACCACTGGATCATGAAGGGCAGCGAGGCGCGCCACTACTGGGAAGAAGTACACGCCTGGCTGGCTGAATACCTGGCTGACTGAATCGGTGCTAATGGCTTCCTGTGGCTATGGCACAGCATCGGCGATCCGCCTGATTGGGCAGAACCAAGGCTCCACCGCATCATCAGGATGCGGTGGAGCAAGGGACCGTACAGCCAGCTACTTCTCCTTAGCGATTCGACTGACACCAAAGATGAAGCCGACGATAACGACGACAAACGTTATCGCCAGGAGCAGGTCACTTTGTCCGAGGACAAAAAGCGCAGCAACCCCGGCCAGCACCAATACAAGAACTATCAGAAAGAATTGCATTTATGCCTCCTGTGGAGCGGGAATGCAGTCGCTCGTGTCAGTCTTGGCGGGTGAGTAGATCCCGATCAGGCCCTTCACGCCAAATGTCATTACGATATTGAACAGGAACAGCGCAAATGCCAGCAGCAGCATGGCGCCGCAGACGCCGGCGAGCATCATGTAGGTCTGGTACTCACCGTCGACGTAGATCGACCGTCGCAGCATGCCGTCGATGCCGGCCATACCCATGAATGAACCCATGCCGATGCCACCCGCCAGGTGCAACCAAAAGTGGGCGGTTGCCAGTTTCTGGCTCCAGAGCTTCGCGCCATTGGTGAGAATGGGAAGCAGGATATAGACAGCGGCGTAGAGCGTCATCGTCAGTCCGACGAGGATGGCGACGTGCACGTGCGACCCGACGATCCACTGCGTGTTGTGCAGGATCCGGTTCATGCCGAGATCTGCCTGGATAATGCCGGCGGGCACGGCCAGCATGAAGCCGAGCAGGCCACCCAGCAGGAACTTCAGCTCGTTCGTCATCTTCAGGGGACGAGCCTTGGCCAGCGTCACAAGCGTGATGTAGACGGCGAGACCCTGCGTGACAAGCTCGAGCGCCGTGACCATCTCACCGGACAGGACTTTCAGGACGTTGGACTGTCCCTGGTCGGACATCAGGTGATGCGACCAGACGGTCCAGGAAACGACCATTTCCACAAACAATGCCGCGCGCGCGACGTGCTTCATGAAGAGATCCTTGCCGGTGATCATCATTGCCAGGATGTACCAGGTACCGGCAACGAAGATCAGGACCAGGCCGTCAGCAATCAGGTCCAGTCCCCACCAGAAGATGTTCTTGTAGAGCAGGGCGTCGACCCAGGTCTTCTCCATGGTGACACCAAACATGGTGCCGAACATGTAGATCAGCAGCAAAACGCCAGCGGCTGTGATCACCACCGCGTTCAGGCCAACATCGATCGTTCCCCGGGAGATGGCGGCAACCGGGAGATCGACAATGTGTTCGGTCTTCTCTTTCTTGAACCAGTTGCCGATGGCTTTGAACCCGATAGCGTCCATAAACAGGTCCATGGAAGGCTGCTTCTCCCAACCCGCGGGCGTGTACACGATCGTCTTGAACACATTGTAGGAATAGAGAAACGTGCCGACCATGATCAGGGCGACGCCGACCACGTAGAACAATCCGCCGACGATCTTGAACTGGGCAAGGTCGACAGGCAGCGGCCAGTACAGGGTGTACAGCGGCGCGTACGAGAACAGGAATCCTGCCAGCCACATAATGAACGTGCCGCCACCGATCAGCATCCACGAGGCATTCGCCAGTGTCAGGCTGAAGATCGGTTTCTTCATGAAATAAGGCACGAGGAAGAGGAAGGCACCAAACACGATCATGTAGGTGGAACCAAACACACCGACCATGGGATGGACCGTCATGATCGAGAAGAAATGAGAATCATTGATGGCGGCAACCGGCGTGATCTCCACCACGCGCATCATCATTCCCTCGACCGCGGCCAGGCCATAATAGAGAACACCCAGTACGACGAAGCGCAGGGCGATCTTCTGCATAGGGGTCAGGCCTTCGTGTTTCAGGCCACCTTCGTGACCATTGAGCAATGTGTTTACGAAACTCATGGCTGGCCTCCCAGCGCTGCGGCGCGAATATCGTCCTCATCGCAACCCGTGACGACGATGGCGTCTTTGGCAATCATCCGTGCCCCTTCGGGACCTGAGTATTCGGTCGAGCGGACGTAGTAGGTACCGTTCTTGCCGAACTGCCACATCAGGTCGTTCCTGCTCTGGGGTACCACCTGCATCTGGGCCACCATCGTGTGATCGGGCCGGAAAATGCCGAACCCGTAGGTCAGGTCATTGGAGATGGCGTTGAAGACGACATGTCCTCCACACCCCACCTGCATGGGATAGCTGGAGAAACTCATCTCGTGGTTTTCGTAAGTGATATCGAACACGGCAGCCGGCTCGATGCCTGCGCGCTTCAGGTCGATCGGGACCCAGGGCACCTTGGCGTAGGTCAGAAAGTGCAGCCCGGTTCCGACAAGAGCCAGGACGACGACATAGGTCCAGAAGATCGCAGGTTTGGCACCGGCATCGTCATCTCTCGGCTTGGTGACGCGATACGCGAACCAGGCGATCAACGACAGCGCAATGAAGACGTAAATCCCGTAGACCAGTTTCAAGGTCGCAAGGACATCGATTGAATCGGCCATGATTTTCCCTTCTTGTGAGGAGTAATAAGTCAGAATCTCAGGCGAGCGAGGCGGCAAAGGAACGCCGGCCTGGCCGGGGTCTTTCCTTCGTGCCTGGGGGAGGTTTTCGTGGAGGTCAGCCGCAGACGGCTAAGTGGGGACCTCTCAACGGATGGGGCATACAAAACTCCGTGTCCGCCTGGCAGACCGAACGGACAGGGAAATTCTATATGGGTGGGCACAGAACGGGACTAGGGATACTACGTACGCGAAGCTGCCTTACCGTCCGGGACCTCTTCAGGATGCATGACCTGCGCATCCTCCCCGGCCACCACTACTGCCTAGAAGCCTGAAACGCCACTCGGATGCGCCACCGCATTGCCTTCCGTGTGCCCGTGTTTTTCGACGTGCTGGATCGCATCCTCCATCACCTGCAAACCCTCGCGAAGTACCGCTTCATCCATGTTGAGCGCGGGATACATTCGAATCGTATCTTCGCAATCGCTTATCGCCCATACGCCTTTTTCGAGCATCTGTCCGCGAACGGCTCGTGCCGTCCACCAGTTTTTCTCATCGACCTCGGCAGCTTCGGGTTTACCGAAACTCACGCCAAGCAGCAGGCCGTTGCCACGCGCCTGGCGAACGATATCAAACGATTCCCACTCACGCATTGTCTCCGCCGCAATGGTTCCGAGACGTTCTGCATGTGCAACGATATCGTCCCGCTCGAAGATCTGTAGTGTCTTGATCGCTGCCGCACAACCCGCGGGCATTCCCGCGAACGTCGAGCCGGACTTGAAGTCCTTGTTGTCACCCAGGATTTCGTCGCGTGCAGAGATTCCGCACAGTGGCGCGATGCCACCGGACAGGTTTTTTCCGTACACGAGGATATCGGGCACAACATCATAGTGCTCGATGCCCCACATCCGGCCCGTACGACCCAGCCCCGTCAGCACCTCGTCAGAGATCATCAGCCAGTCGTTCTTGTCACAGATCTCCCGAATGCCAGTTAAGAAGCGCGTTGACGGAATCCAGTTGCCGCCTTCGGCAAGACCCGGTTCCATAAGGATGCCCGCGATGTTGTCGCGTCCCGCGATGCAGGAAGGAATGTGGTTGTCGAGGTACCACAGGCAGTACTCGGTGTACTGTTCCTCGCTCATCCCCGCCGGAATTCGCTCGCTGTAAGGGTAGGGTGCCTTAATGACGCCGCCGCCCCAGCCTTCGAGATACGTACCATAGTCGCCATCGAGTCCGCTCAGCATCTTGGTGCCGAGCCCCATGCCATGGAACGATGAGTCGAACGTGATGATGTAGCGTCGTTTCGTGTGGGTTAGCGCAAGGTGGACAGCCGCTTCTGCTGCTTCAGTGCCGGACACCTCATAACTCGTACGTGGCAATGCATTGCCCGGCATGATGTCCGCTAGCATCTCGGCCAGGTCGTAGCGCAACGGGTGGTCGTAATGGAAACCATACCGACGATTCGCTGCTTCGACTGCTTCGAGAATCTCGGGATGACAGTTGCCAAGTGGATTTGTGGCCCAACCATTCTGGAAATCGATGTAGCGTTTACCGTCCAGGTCCCAGACGAAGTCGCCCTCTGCCTTGTCGATAACGATTTGGCGAACCGGTCGAAAGCCACGTTGCCCGGCCCGTTCCATCTCGTCTTCGAACCTCAGTCCGTTCTTGAAAAGCGGAATGCCGCGTTCGAGCGCTGCGCGCGTTTTAGGACCTGGAAATTTGTCAGCCACGGTATTAGGTTTCCTCCTTCAACAATGCTCGACGAAGTATTTTCTGGTTTCTGGCACTCTGCGGATTGTAGCGATCCCAGATGACTTTCATGGCCATCAGGGCAAGCGGAACGTGCAGCACAAAGGCACTGAACGCAATCACTGCTTCACCCGTATTCCAGTTTATCGAGCCATCGGGGGAAATCTCGCCGGTCCCAATCTGGTAAGGAATCACGTAGAACTTCAGTAACAACAAGGGCATCGTTACGCCATAAACGATCAACCCCAATGGTGCCAGCAGGGTTTTCCTTGTCTTCGCCAGGTCGATATCGGATGACGGTGGTCGATGCAGGCGCAGGCGATAGTGTTTTTCTTCACGACTAACTGTGCCGCGCGCCGAAACGACAATAATAACGGCGAAGCTTACGGCGGTGCCAATAACTGCAGGGTAGTATTCCGGCATGTGATAGATGCCAAGATAGTCGATGGTTGCCGGTATCACATTCATGAAGAAGCCCGAGACCATACCCCAGAAGGCTGCGTCTTTCGTGATGCGTTTGCTCCAGATGCTCATCAGGCCTACCGGCCCCCAACTTGACGCAAAAACCGTTCCGATGAACAGCATGAACCAGAAGATGTTGGGCGGGAAAAAGTAACAGCAGACAAGGCCAACCAAACTTGTCACGAGCATAATCTTGCGAGTTGTACTCACGGTAAGGGCCAGGGGCTTGCTGCCCATATCGTTGCCGATGCTGAACCCTACCAGGGAAAGGAAGGTCGACGCTGATGACAAGGCGGCAGCCACTATACCGGCCAACAAGAGCGCACCCAGCATTTCGGGTACCAACGATTGGGCCGCCCAGATCAGGACAGTTTCGGACGGAGTAATATTGTCGTTCGCCAAGTTCATCAGTCCGCCGATGCCATAGATCAACATTTGCAAAGCAATCACGCAGAAACTGGCCAGGATGGCAGCGCGCAATACGACATGCTCGTCACGCGCCATCAGGTGACGACTGGCCTGCCAGGGACCGACCGCGTAAACGAAGGCCCAGGCAATATCCATGACTACCGCCCAGATCACGTAATCCAGCGCCGTTGGCCAACTGGTGCCCTCACCTATGATTCCGGTCCAGGAGGCAATGCCTGCCTTGCTTTCCAGCCGGGCGACATCCGTTATCGCGGTGCTGATACCGCCAAATCCATCGACGATATACACAACAAAGACTACCGATGCCGTCATGAACAACAGGAACATCAGCGTATCGGTGATGATTACGCCCTTGGATCCGGAGTACATTGTGAACAGCGTGTAGCTGAACCAGGCGATGATCAGGCTGGTGACAAAAGAGGTACCGATGATATCCGACAGCAGGATCGCCGCGCCCTGGGTCACGATCAGCAGGTAGCCGCCCAGGCCAAGGATGATCGTGAACCCGGCAAACTGTTGTAAGCGGCGGCTTTGAAATCGGCTTCCAAAAAAGTCTGCCACGGTAGGTGCACGGCTACGCCGCAAATAGACGCCGAAGAACAGTGCGCCAAGCATGTAGCCGGTTACGGCAATTCCAGGGAAGAGCAGGTAGGCACCCAACTGGCCATCGTACGTAAACGCCGCCTCGCCCATGAAAATGGCGGTGCTCATGACGCTGGCCACAAGTGTTCCCAGGATCAGGAGCGTAGGTGCTCGCCGTCCCGCGACGAAATAATCATCCAGTTGCTTAATGCTGCGCCCGGCATAGCTGCCGATCACAATGTAAATCAGGATGCTGGCGCCGATTGTTATTGTAAATGTGTCCATGGTCTAGCCAGATCGCCGCGTAACGGGTCGCAAGAGCACTCAGTCTATAAGACAGTATCGCCTAAGACCCGGCGGAGTTGCTGCAGTCGGCTGAGGGGAAAATCGGCCCGGCGGGCCCGAGCGATCACGCCGACGGGGAACTCGAAATCCAGCCACTTCGACAAGATTAGAAGCGTCAGTCACGCCCGACAAATATGTCCAGCGGTAGTATCGCGGTGACACCGACGTTCGGAACGTCAACCAGTTGACCGATACGCATGTCCACCGCGACGCTGGCAATCATGTACGCCTGGGTCCGGTCATAACCATACTCCGACACAATGTAATCAATCATGGCGGCGAGCGCGTTTCGCGCCGCGAGATTGATGTCGGCCGACAGGTTGCTTAAGTCCGCAATCTTCGGGGAGTCCAGGTAGGCGAGGTCTGCGGGTACGCTGCCTTTCTCTTTCAACGGGAAACCGGTCACGGCGTAGAAACGCTCCGAGGGTATCCTGAGCACCGCCGCCGGGCCCTCGTAGTGGGGGCCGCGAGACAGGTCCGGCGGGTCATCGACAATACGCGTGGTGACTGTCATCCTGCCACCCATCTCGATCGCCGTGCCCGCCACCTCGCCGTCGCCCTGCGCGTAATGGAAATCACCGACCGCGAGACCACAGCCATCGATGTAACACGGCAGGTAGACGGTAGTGCCCGTGGCGATGTACCGGATGTCCATATTGCCGCCGTGCTCACGCGGCGGAATCGTACGCAGGCACTCCGCCGGCTTTGTCCCTTCCGGCCCGCATAATGACGCCGGCTCCGCCTCATCCGGATCGGGATTCATTACGACACCGCCCAGGTCGAGCAGCTGTGTCTCTCTCGCCAGCACGTCGGCGAGCAACTTTTCGCCGGGTAAAGTGGTCACGACGCCGGGAAAACTCGCATTCGGGATACGCACGCCCGGAAGCGCATCGCTGACGGCGTATTCCTCATTGATGCGCCAGACAATGAATCGCTCGTCCGTGCCGAACTGGTCACCGGCGAAGCCGAACGGCCCGGCCTCGGTCCAGCCGACGTCGTCAGGCTCGAACGCCTCGATGGTCACGGCGAGCACGTCGCCTGCTTTGGCACCGTTGATAAAGACCGGCCCGGTCAGCGCATGGACGATGCCGACTCCTTCCCGGGGCATGGTCATGGCACTTGAGAACTTGTCCGGGTCGAGAGTCAGGTCGAAGGCGTCGCGGCCGATGAATATGATGCGCTCACCGGGCTTCGCGTTGGCAACCATTGGGATATCCGGATGCAGTCGGTTGATACACGCTGGATCCTCGGCGCAGCCTACGCTGCCGTCCCCTACAACTATCTCGGCGGCGGCATTCGTAAAAACTGCCAGGCCGGACAGCAGTCCAACGGAAAAACAAGCGGAAAGCCTCAGGTTCATATGCACACCCCGTTAGAGTTGTTGTATTGGCACGCGCGCCGAAGCTGGTCGCATGCAGCCTTTATTCTAACCAATGCCTGGCTGAAGCGGTGCATTTGATCAGGTGACATCGAGCCGGTCCGCCGCCATGGACTCGTCGATGCCGTTTTCTAGCGTCTACG
>Ga0265303_10002912_pt1 | contig 10690 bp, 9 predicted proteins | sample Helome_2_FD_192494 | JGI IMG/M metagenome (GOLD analysis project Ga0265303, IMG submission 192494) | Marine sediment microbial communities from subtidal zone of North Sea - Hel_20160317 (Illumina Assembly) | ecosystem: Environmental > Aquatic > Marine > Subtidal zone > Sediment ... | reverse complement strand
CGACGCTTTTCACGACGTCGGAGGAACGCGAGATTATTAATTCGAATCGCTACAGGAGCAACGACGGCAAGGTGAAACCGGTTGCGGTCGAAGATACTGTCACCGCTCCCGTACCGGTGATGAACCAAACGAAAATAACGCGCGAATACAGGATTTCCGGCATTACCATTTCGAGCGATGGACCGCATACCGTCTGGATTAATGCGAACGCGTATGAAGATGGCGAGGAACTTGACGACAAGAGCAGGATCAAGGTCATGGTCGGCGACGAAATCAGGGTCAGAATCACCGCACCTGATGGCAAGAATTACTACGCTACCAGCGGCGAGACCCTCGAAGTCAGTTACTTCGCAAACATGGGTAATTAAACGTGAGAGTTCACCACCTTAAATCTCAGGCTGGTTACATGCTACTGCTAACGCTCTTGGCACTGATGGGGCTGGGTGGGGTTGTGGTTGCTGGATTTTCCCAGGAAGCCAGGCAACAGGTCGAGCATGAGAGATATCTGCACAACCAGCGAGTACTCAAAGAAGCCAAGCAGGCGTTGTTGATGTATGCCTACAATTACGCGGTCAATAATCCACCAGACCGCGGGCCGGGAAGACTGCCCTGCCCGGACACGGATAACGATGGGTCGGCAGATTCTTCATTTAATTGCATATTCGGAAGCGCAATGGTTGGCCGGTTTCCATGGAAAGATGCGGATATGAACTTATACGATATCCGGGATGCCAGCAATGAAGAGCTATGGTACGCAGTGTCCCAAAATTTTGCCAACTCGATTTCCCCGGTAACCGCTGACATCATAAATTCCGATACCGCAGGCACGATCACCATCCATGACCAGAGCGGGGCGATCAGATATGACAATAGTGTAGAGGGTATTGCCGCCGTGATTATCGCGCCCGGCCCCGAGATCGATAGAGATGGTACCGCGCAGAATCGCGCCGCCGATATCAATGATCCGGCTAATTTTCTCGACCTGTTTGGCCCTTTCGATAATTCCGATTTCGTCAATGGTGACGTCATCACCCCCAGCGCCAACGGTTTTGTGCTGGGTCCAATTTTCGATGCCAATGGTGACGTCATCGTTAACGATCAACTGATTCTAATTACCGCCGATGAAGTAAAAGCGATGGCAGAAAAAGCGACGCTAGCGACCTACGAAAATGCGATCGATCAATACCAGCTAAATACCTGGGGAGCGGGCATCGAACTCTATCCCTGGTTGAATGCCTACACCGATATACCGTTAGTGCTCCCGGGTCTGGATATTTATAATGTGGTGCCGGGCAAAACAGCGGGTCGAGTACCGTTTATCAATTACTATGTTGATCACGATTCGCATACACTTATAACGGATCTACTGGTTACATACGATATTGAGTTGAACCTGATCGATACTGCTGCCGATGTTCTGGATCAGAGTTACATAAACGCATTTAGTGACGCCATTAGCGGCAACACGCTCGATGTTTCCGGGTCGAACTTATCATTTGATGATAAATGGTTTGATAGTAGTAACGATGGTGATAGTAGTGATAATAAAGGCACGTTAATCAGTACGACTTCTGCGGGACACCCTGCTAGCGTAACTAGCGGAGGGACTGTTACGGTAACCCGGTATTTCTGGGATGAAATTGCATCCAACGGTTGGGAAGTGTGTCCGCCAAGTGTAGTTCCTGCTGAAACAGATTGCGCAAGAACTGGTGCGGCATTTGTGCCATTTACCAACTGGGGTGTCCACGACGATATCAAAATAAGAATTGTCACGATGGATTTTGTTCTCGATGAAGAATTTGTGCTCGAGTTTGATTACGCAACCATACCCGCGACTGTGCCCTCCTATACACCTGCCGATGCTGTTAACAATGCCCGATTTACCCAAGACCTTGGCAGTTCGGTGTCGGAGCTAAGTGCAGGGGTTACCTCTGATGCGACGGATAACATCAAGTTTATTGATTCTTTTTCGGTTTCGTATTGTGAACAGGATAATGATGTTACGAACGCGTATAACGCTTTTTACAATTCCACTGACGACACTGGCACTGCGTGGTGCACCGCTCCTATCCTGGATTATTCCAATCCAACTATGCTCCAGCTGGATATCGAAGCGGATTACTACCCGGAATTGCCCCTGTGGGTGAAGTTGAATAACTGGAACGATTCGATATTGATGGCTTACTCAGATGATCATAAGCCGGGCGACACTGCAGATTGCGCAGCCAATCCACCCTGCCTAACCGTCGATCACAGCTTTGACGGTATCAGCACGGATGATGTCTCGATTTTGGTGGCAGCTGGTTCGATTCCTGCTGATAGCCCGGGCCTGGAAACTATTTTTGAAGGGGCTAACAATGTGCCCGATGAGCAAAGAAACGTCACCCCGGAAGATGTAATTTTTGATGCACGCCCTGCTGCTGGCAACGACGTCATGCTGGTGCTCGATGAAATCTAGCCTGACAAAAAGAAGAATTCAACGAGGTTTTACGCTGATTGAAATAGCCATCGTGCTGCTGATCGTTACCATTTTACTCGGTTACAGCGTTGCCCTGTTCCCAATCCAACAAGAATTAAAGCAATATCGCAAGCTAGACCGCGACATGGACGATATTGTCGATCACCTGATTGGCTTCGCGCAGGTCAATGGTCGATTGCCCTGCCCGGATACAGATGGAAATATTAATGGTCTGGGAGCTGGAGACATTAACGGCCAGGAGGATACGGATGACGTAGTCAACAACGTAGATACGCTCGGCGCCCCCCCACCTGATCCAGATGGAATTATCGATAGCTGCAAGGGATTTTACGGATTTTTACCGGCCGGCACACTCGGACTGACTGGCAATATCGATTCCCTCGGACGCCTGCTGGATCCCTGGGGTCAGCCCTACCGTTACCATGTATCGACAGTCAACGCGGATTCTGATACTAACGCTGATACCTTTGCCGGTTTTGACCTGGTATCCCCGAATGGAATCAGCGAGGAAGGGTTGTCGAATGTCACGCCGAACCTGGTTGTTTGTGACGACAGCGATAACTCGACGGCAGCGGATACGACTTGTGCTGGCGTTAGTGCGGCCGATATTGTTACCAATGCCGCCGTTGTCGTGATCTCCACTGGTAAAGACATCGGCCAGTTTGCATCCAACATTCAAAATGAAAATCGGGACGATTTTGACGATGGAACCAACGACCTCGTGTATACCTTTTCGACCCGTAGCGATGTGTCGGGCGCCGAATATGATGACGGAGTGAGATGGATTTCACCCAACGTGCTCTATTCAAAGATGATCGAAGCAGGACAGCTCCCTTGAGTTTATTCCGACAGCTGCTGAAACAGGTTGAAGCAAACGCGGCCGCGTTCGTTCTGGCTTAGTTCGAGTTCGTAGTTAAATGCAAGTGCCATGATGGCCGACTGGTAAAGGCCGATACCCATGCCGCTGCCGGAAGAAACCGGTTGTGCAAACAGGCTCCTTTCAATCTCCGCAGTGATCGCATCGCCGTCGTCGCAAACCGACAATATGATGACATCACTGTTCGATAACAGGCGCACGTCGATTCGATCTGCCGATGTTTTCTTCAGCGCGTTATTGATCAGGTTATCCGCGACACTGTCAAATAAATCGACCGGTAAAGTCACGTTATTCTCGATGTCGCTGTGAAAGTGAATGCGCGCATTCGTGGTATGTTGTTTATTGATGCGCTTGATCCACTTGTGGCAATCGACCAGGCTGACACGGGTGTTCAGTTTCGGCGCCCTGAGCTTGTCGAGGGTACTTTCAAGGCGGTGGCCGATCTGGGTTAAATTGGCTTGCAGCAGTTTCTGCGATTGCGTGGTGTCTTCATCCAGATCGAGAATGTCGATCGAGGTCTTGATGGATTGCAGGATATTCTTGATATCGTGGGTGAGTCGAGCGCCGGTGTGATGAATGGTCGCAAAATGTTCCTGCGCACGCATTTTTTCCTGGTTCAGCTTGGCCAGGTAAAACTGGTAAGCCATGCGAATCAACAGGATCGTATGCTGTTCCAGCGCGGTCCCGGGATCCGCCTTGAAGTAAATAACTACGTCCAGATTTTTCGTCAGTGGATGCTCGAGACGGGCACCGGTTTTTTCTCCGGCGCTGATCTTTAAATTTTCGAAATGCCATTCGATGCCGTTCAGCCAGTCATTTTCGACCAGGTGTTCGCAGGCTGCCTCGAGGTACTCGCTGGGCGTCAGGTAACGTTCCTCGATCAGCGTGGTCAACTTGTTAATCCAGGTTTCAAACGGTCCGCCGATGGTCATCGCGTAACGATTCCATAACACACCGATACCGGAATAACCTATTCCCGGGTTCCAGAACCAGCTGATGCCGATGGCCAGCGTGGAGACGAGGAATACGGTTAACAACAGGCCGTCGATATAATCCACGCCGTATAGCAGGTTGATGACGATGCCACCCAGCAACACGATAAACAGCAGGGTTGCTGTGAGCAATCCATGCATCAAGTCGACCTGGCTGCGCCCCTGCTTCTGTTGATGGGGATTCGGTGCAAAGTAAAACAGCAACACCGGGATCAGGATTATAGTCTGCATGTAATCGGCAAATAGCGCGGGCAGCTTGATTTGCTCGAAAGTCGCTGGTACCAGTCCGATCGACATTTCAAGGATGATGATCAGCAGCGCCAGCAGGTCGAAAGAGCGATACGCGGTCTGGCTGAGCAAACGGCTACCGATCAATCCGGACAGTATCAAGCCAAAGAAAACCAGCGATTCGTCAGGGTAAGCATAGGTGATGACGAAAAATACGATCGCCAGCAATACGATTCGACTTTTATCGACTACAGTCTCTTTAGACCATAGAGGTTGCCAGAGCAGGAATAGGCCATACAATATGAATGAAAGTGCAAACCGTAACTGATGATCGTCGATCAGCCAGATCAAAACGTGGTAGGTGAGCAGTGTAGACGCCAGGATTTGCTGACCGAATTGCAGAAGGGAATTAATTCTAATCAAGGTGCCCGAAACTCGAATGTTGAACCAAACTATATCATTGTTTAGATATTTAATGCTGGGAATTCTGAGTCGGCGTCTGCTGCTTTTAACCCTGGTGCTCGCGGTGTTTGCGATGCTGGTAGGCGGCTTTTTCAGCGAGCTTGCGATCATCAATGGCAGGGAAATCGTGGTCGCACTGGTAGCAGATTTTCTGCGCTACTCGCTGGGATTATTTGCCTTGCTGGTGATAACGACCAGTGTCGCCCAGGATTATGAATTCAGACAGTTTGAGCGCCTGCTGACGATGCCGCTGGCGCGTTGGCAGTATATCGTTGCGCAGGTCCTGGTCATCGCCAGTCTTTGCCTGCTGCTGGTGCTGCCGGTCCTGCTGGTCATCTCGCTCTACAGCGAGTGGATGGTCGGGCTCTACTGGGCGAGCGCGCTGTGGCTCGAGATCTTTCTGCTCGGATTGTTGGGCTTGCTGGCGATACTGAGTCTCGAAAAAATCCCGCTGGCGGTCTGTTTCTCGATTGCGGTATACCTGCTGGCCAAGCTCTCCGGACTGATATCCCTAATGCTCGGAGAATCGGTCCGATTTTCGGACGGCAGTCTAACCAGTCGATTTGTGGATTTCATTTTCGGCGCAATATTGTACCTGCTGCCGGGGCTGGAAAGTTTTGCCGATAACAATGTGTTTTTTGGCAATGGTGATTTGCTGCAAACGCTTTCGGTGCAGTTTTTTTCCACCGTAATCTACGCTTTGTTTCTGATTGCCGTCTGCCTGGTCGATTTTTACCGTAAGGAGTTCAATCTCTAGATGCGGCGTGCGGAGCGTCCCATAACGCAATTGCCGGCGCCCTTGATATGGGGGTTCGGCGTCATTCTGTTTTGCCAGTTGTTATTTCATTACTCGAGTCAGCAACGACTGGAAGCTAGTTATCAAGCGCTTGAAAATCCTTTACAGGCATCGATCTACCGGGGCATCTCGATGGGGTCGGACCAGTTGCTGGGTTATCTACTCGCAATTCGCCTGCAATTGCATGACAACCAGATGGGGCGGCATTTCAGCTATAGCCGGATCGATTATCATCAACTGGTCGACTGGTTGCAGCAAATCACGCAAATCGATCCTGCGTCGGAATATCCGATGTTGCTGGCAACGCGAGTTTACAGCAATACTCCTGACCCGGAGCGCTTAAAGCTGATACTGAAATTCGTCGAGCGAAGTTTCGACCAGGATCCGCAGTTGCACTGGCGACGACTCTCGGAAGCAAGCCTGCTTGCCAAGCATCGGCTTGGCGATTTGAAGCTTGCGTTGCGCCTGGCGGAAAAACTCGCGTTACAGCCGGCGAGTGTGGTTATGCCTGGCTGGGCGCGTGATATTCGGTTCCTGTTGCTGGCGGATATGAACGAATTTGAATCTGCGATTGCGATTGTCCAGGCGTTACTGCAATCGGGTGCGATCAGCGACCCGGACGAGAAGCGGTTTCTGGAAGCAAAACTGTTGGATTTTCGACAAAAACTGATTGAAACCCAACAATCAGGTAAGAATTAACCATAAACTTTTGCAAAATACATGGAAATACAAGACTTTTTACGAGTTGGCACGCTTGGTGCATTAAGTTCTTCAGGTAGAATCCTAAGACACGACAGGAGAATTTAATGCAGTTTACTAAACAAAAAGGTTTCACGCTGGTTGAAATCGCAATCGTGCTGGTAATTGTCGGGCTACTGATCGGTGGCGTGCTCAAGGGCCAGGAAATGATTACCAATGCCAAGTTGAAGCGAATCGAAAGCGATAATGCCGGTATTGCCGCGGCGATGTTTTCTTACCAGGACCGTTACACCCAGCTGCCGGGCGACGATTCGGATGCATCCTCGCGGTTTGATATTTATTCCAGTAGTGCCGACAATGGTGACGGCGACGGCCTTATCGTAGGTAATTGGACACCCGCTGCCGCGACCGATGAAACTGCATTATTCTGGAAGCATTTGCGGGCATCAGGTTTGATCCCGGGTGGGGGTACTGATACGCAGCAACCCACTAATGCTTACGGCGGTTTAATCGGAATTCGCGATGGCGCACTCGGTATTGCGGGTCACGTGACTGTATTCGGTCAGATCGAAGGGCCAATCGCAAAAATTGTCGAAGCGAGACTCGATGATGGCAATCCGCAAACAGGCCGTGTTCAGGGTTTGGTAGCGACGGGTAACTTAGATACTGGCTCCACTGGTAGCACTAGTTACGACGACGATGAGCGCTACAACATTGCGCTTAGACTGTAACGCTTTACGCTGTTTTAAAAGCCTGTTTTAACGAACAGGCTTTTTTTTATGCTGCAGTCAGTCATTTCGATAAATAACCTGTCTTATTCAGTGGGACAGGTTGACATTCTGAAATCCCTGTCATTTAGCCTCGAGCGGGGTTGTTATTTTGCTATCGCCGGGGTCAACGGCGCCGGCAAGTCGACCCTGATCAAGCTGATGCTCGATTTGATCCGACCGACCGGGTCGGCAACCATCGAGCTTTTTGGCAAGCCAAATCAGGAGCGTGGTTGCCGGACCGAGATCTCGTACTTGCCGGAAAGGTTTGATTTGAAAAAATTGATTACCGGTTGGCAGTACCTGCAATTTGTGGCCTCGGTTTACCAGGTCAGTATCGACTGGGAGATGATTGTAGAGCTGTCGAAGCAGTTTGATTTTTCGTCAGACCGGTTGAGGTCGAGGGTGTCGGAATACTCCAAGGGGATGACCCAGAAACTGGGATTGATCAGCTGTTTTATGCTGGGTCGAAAGTTGCTCATCCTCGATGAACCCTTGAGCGGACTGGACCCCAGGGCGAGGTATCACTTCAAGGAATACCTGAAAAACACTCAAAGTGAAGACCGAACGCTGTTTTACAGTACGCACATGCTCTCCGACGCGGAAGAAATTTGTGACCAGTTCGGGATATTGCACGATGGTGAAATCAGGTTTATCGGCACGCCGGCTAGCTGTCTCGAACAGTACCGGGCGGACACACTCGAAAAAGCCTATATGAATTGTATCTCGCAGGCGCCGGCTTAATCATAAAACAATTCCCCGAGCTTACCGGACCAGAGTTGCACAGACCTATCCGGTTCTCTAAGTCGTTCCATCATGGTCTTGTCGTCGCCGAGCATATTGACCCCGAGATTATAGTCTTCGACATCGGCGCCCAAAATAGACAACAGGGTGGGTGCAATATCGAAAGGGGAGCTGTGCCTGTCGATAGACTCCTTACGCCCATCTTGCTCGAGAATAAAAAACAGGTTACGCCGATTCGGGTGCTGCTCCAACTGCTTACCGATATCATTAGACATAATCAGATGATCCGAAGCGATGACTATAATGGTTTCAGCGGCGGCTTCCGAGGCGAGCAACCGACGAATAAAATTTGCCGCAAGTTGATCACTGCAGTGAAGCGCGTTCAACATGGAGTTTTCGCCGTCACCATAGCGAATGTCATCACAGCTTGAAGATAGAAAGCCACTCGGTGGGTGGGTGTCCAGTGTCAACAGAAAAAATGCGAAGGGCTCGTTTTGTGCCGTCAAACGCGTAAACTCCTTCCAGGCCAGTTGGTATAAGTCTTCGTCATACAGTCCCCAGTGTGAATAAGGCACGGTACCAAGCGGAAAGGTCCGAATATGGTGTTCCAGGCCCTGCACGGCATCAAACTGGTGCGTTTTATAAAAATTGCCCTTGCCGCCAAACCTTAGCGATGCACCTCCGAGGTAGGAAGTGACATACCCGTTTTGCTTTAAGGTGTCGCCCAGGCAGACGGCTTTGGGCATGAAAGTACCCGGTTTGTTGACATTGGACATCGGTACCAGTGGCAGCCCGCATTGCGAGGCGACCATGCCGGCGATAGTCCAGCGTGTGCCGTAAATAGCGTCGATGTTGGTAAACGCAAGGCCCTGTTTTTCCAGTGCCTTGATATTAGGCGCAAGACCGGGAAATTCGTTTTCATCGAAAAATGTACGCTCGAAGCTTTCCAGGTAAACGTAGACTATATTTTTTTTACGCGGAATCTCTATGTCGCCAGGTATTGCCAGTTCGATTGAAATTGACTCTTTGCCAGTAACAATATCGTATAAAGGCTGGGTGGCCAGGGCGTTAAATACTGGCTGGAAAAAGAGCAAGGTAATGAGTGCAAAGTTAATGCCGAGGGTCTTGCCGGTGTTCGCTGGATGGTTGAGATAGCGGCTTTTGCCCAATTTAGTACAAACATACAGGCAAAGCACGATCAGCAGTGCAGTTGAGATGATGAGGTAGCGATAACCGGCAGTTTCAAAACCGTCGACGCCGGTGTGCAAAAAGTAAATCACCGATTCGTCGAAACCGGTGCCGGTGAAACTGTCGCTGATGAAATAGACAATCGCCAGTAACAAATGGAAAAAGACGAGCCCAATTATGATTAACTGCCGATTTGGTAAAACCTGGTAGATTCTGTCTAACATTGGCCAACTAACTGACTGAGTTAATAAGATAGTTTAGCTCATTTTCTGGATTTAAGTTAGGCTGCAAGCTGTGTGCAAGGGGTGGCTGTTAAGCCAGTTCCTTCAGTTTTCGGGTCAGGGTATTCCTGCCCCAGCCGAGCAATCGTGCCGCATCCTGTTTGCGCCCGCGAGTGGCCTCAAGCGCACAATCCAGCAGGGTTTTTTCAAAGGTTCTGGCGGCATTTTTAAGAATGTCAGTTTCTCCCTGCGCAAGCTGCTGCTTTGCCCACAGGCGCAGCGGCGTCTGCCAGTCGCCAGCTGCGGATGATGGTTGTTGCTGACCCGGGTTGACTTCGTCCGTCGGTGCGCAGGCACGGGCGACCAGTTCGAGCGCGTCATCGATATCGAACGGTTTGGGTAGATATTCAAAGGCGCCTTCCTGGAATGCCTGCACCGTGGTATCGAGGTCGGTGTAGGCCGTCATCACGATAATCGGTGTTTGCGGCGAAATGTTTTTAACCTGTTTGAGCAATTCGAAACCGTTAATTCCCGGCATGCGCACATCGGTTATGATCAGGTCTGGCCGCGCCTGCGGCAGCGTACGTTTGAAATTTGCCAGTGCCTCCGAACCCGACTCGAAGGCCGTGACCCGGTAGCCATTGTTGGACAGGGTTTTTTCCAGCACCCAGCGCATTGACTGATCATCGTCGATAATCCAGATCGTTGTTTGTGGTTCCTGGAGAGGTAGATTCATAGTTTTTCCATGGGCAAAATAGTGCTGAAAGTGGTTCCGCAGTCAGAGCTTTGCAGATGAATGGTGCCACCGTGGCGGGAGATAATATCCTGGGCGATAGGCAAGCCGAGACCGCTGCCTTCAGCCCTGCTGGTAATCATCGGCAGGAAAATGGTTTCGCCGAGATCGCGCGGTATGCCGCGACCGCTGTCGGTAATGTCGACCTGTACCACCAGCGGATGGGTGATCTGACCGATAGTGAACTGGCGACCCACACGGGTCCTGAAGATAATTTCACCCGCTCCATCGATCGCCTGCACCGCGTTACGCGCGATGTTCAAAAAGGCCTGGATCAGCAAGTCGCGATCAGCCATCAGCTCGGGAATGCTGGGGTCGTAATCGCGTTGAATCGTTATGCGATCGGGTTCTGCGGCTTGAACTATTTTACGGATGTGCTCGAGCACCTCGAGAATATTGACCGGTTTGCGCTGTAGTTTGCTGGAGGAGCCGAGCATCTTGCTG
>Ga0265303_10002911_pt1 | contig 10692 bp, 13 predicted proteins | sample Helome_2_FD_192494 | JGI IMG/M metagenome (GOLD analysis project Ga0265303, IMG submission 192494) | Marine sediment microbial communities from subtidal zone of North Sea - Hel_20160317 (Illumina Assembly) | ecosystem: Environmental > Aquatic > Marine > Subtidal zone > Sediment ... | reverse complement strand
TAAAGACACCGCCTTCGAAAAGAACGGTGCCTACAATCTCGATGCGCGCGTACTCTTTCACTTCGGCTACATCGTCGTGTCACCCGCCATGGCAGTGACGGTGGCGGGTAAGGGCTCCGACTATGGCCTGATCGCACTGGACGCCAACAAACAAGCACTTGATGGCTCGAAGACCTACAGGCTCCATCTGCCGCCAAATGTGCCAGCCAAGGATTTCTGGGCGCTGACCATGTACGACACCCAGACCCGCTCACAGCTGCAAACCGACCAGCAGTTCCCGACCCTGGGCAGTCAAACCGAAGGCATCCAAACCAACGCCGATGGTTCCTACGACATTTACTTTGCGCCAGAGGCGCCTGCCGGTAAAGAAGGCAACTGGCTGCAGACCATTCCGGGCAAGAGCTGGTGGCTGGCGCTGCGCATGTATGGGCCCGAACAGCCATGGATAGACCAGACCTGGCGGCCGGGTGAGATTGAATTAGTCGAGTAGAGAGAACGGCTAGGCCTAGTGTGCGGGCCCTGTGTGGCCCGCGCTCTATGGCGCTGCATCGGAACGGAAAAAAAGGGGGTCTGACGCCTTTTCCGCCGCTTTTCCGGGAATTTTTGTGTTCTATTCTTATAAACATGCGTTCAGCCAGCTTCCTTGCTGGCCGCATTCCGATTCAATAGAAGATTTGCTGCGGCACGTTGAGTTGATCAGGGTCGCTGGGGGGCAGGAGTATGCAGGGGCTAAGAGCGCGGCTGACTTTGGGTTGTAGCTGGGCATTGATTGTCTGCCAGATGGGTTTCATGCTGCCTGCGTCCGGGGCAGACCTGTCGACATTATTTGACGCACCGGATCAGCCGCTCGCGGGCGACTATGCAGGTCTGTCATGGGATGCGGCGTCGGGCGGCACCAGTCAACTGCTGTCCCCGTGGCACCTGTCGCCCGTTGATATGAGTCCGTTCGCTGCACAGTCGTCGGCTGACGTCACTGCGTCGCAAAGTGACCCTGAAGGCGGTGGGGGGGGTGGTGCAAGTGCAGAAGAGATGGCGGCCATTGGCGAGGCACTGGCTAATCCGCTGTCCTACCTGTGGATGATGTTTTCGCAGAACGACACGATCTGGTACGACGGCGATTTGGCTGACGAATTGAACAAGGATGCGCGCATCCAGAACACGACTCTCCTGCAGCCGGTGATGTCCATGCAGCTCACGGAAAACTGGAAGGCGATCTTTCGTCCCGTTATCCCGATCAATAGTTTTGACACCGTAGGCAACGTGGGGATTTCTATTGAGGGGGATGTGCCGGCGGTAACAGGTGTCGACTTCAACCGGTAAACGGGTCTGGGTGACGTGGTGCTATGGACCGCATTTTCGCGCAACTACACGCCGCCATTCGTCTTTGGGTTCGGGCCAACGCTGATGTTTGATACCGCGAGCGAGGACCAGCTGGGAACGGGCAAGAATGCGGCCGGGCCGATGATGCTGGGTGTGGCGATTACTGACAAATGGATTGCCGGTGCGGTGGCCCAGCACTGGTGGTCCTACTCCGGGGACAAAAAGCTCCGGGTAAATACCGATGTCGGCCCGGTGCTGGTAGATCGGCCGGATGTGAACTTGACGGATATACAGCCAATCGTGCGTTACCGGCTTTCACAGACCACCAATATTGGCATGGCACCGAACTGGCGCTATAACCATGAGTCAAATCAGTTAAGCCTGCCCATTGGTATTGGCTTTGACACCCTGGTGAAGCTGGGGCCGCTGCCAACCAAGATTGGCCTGGAGGCCTATTACTATGCTGCCAAGGACGATGACTTCGGACCGACCTGGCAGCTCAGATTTCTGTTTGTGCCGGTATTGCCGGCTCCAGCATGGTCGCGGCAGGCGCTGTTCTAGGGCAAAAAAGGGGTCAGCCCGCAATTTCTTTATTGCCCGGGGGTTCGGGGTCGGACCAGGTTATCCCCCTGATTTCCTTAAGAATTGACCCTGAATCCGGCCGATTCTCAGGCTTAGAAGCCGCTTTTCGGGGCCAAAAACAGCCTTCTAAGAATCCCGTGGTCATAGGCTATCGACTTGGCCCTGGCCATCCGTGGCTCTCTTAAAGAGGTGTTTTCGGGGCCGAAAACTGGCATCTAAGCCCGCTGAGGCCTTCCTGAAAGCCTCAATATCTATATTGGTCAGTCACTTAGCCTGGTCCGACCCCAATTGCAGTTAGCTGCACGATTAGGCAGTTGGGCCGCTCTCGCCCATCCCTGGCCTCCGCGGCATTAGTACATCCTGTACGTCACAACGGGCGCCCCTTGGCGATTCTTAGTTAATACAAATACTTACAACTGCCAAGTCGCTCTCAGCCGCTCTCGCGCATCCATGCGCTTCGCGGCACTAATACTTCCGTGTACGTCGTAATGCTGAGGTCGGTGGTGAGCGCCGCAAATCGATGGTTTGCTCTTCACAAGTTTCGCCGTCTATCTCTCTGGCGCCCGCAAAGCGGTCGCCAGAGAGATGGCGTCACTTGAGTCCACCCATCACCAAATCCGACGGCTGCCGCGGCCGCATCTAGCCACGGCGAGAATACGCACAGTGATTATTGAGCCGCGTTTTCTAGCTCGGCCACGCGCCCTGCCATATCGTTCAGCGTTGCGCGTACGTCTTCCCAAGACATCCCTTTCTTATCGTCGAATTCGCCGATAGTCTCGATCTGAAAGTATGTAATTTCCTCGCCGGAAACACCCTCGAGCGTCTCACCTTGAAGGCTTGCGTCGGCCAGGGTGACGCGTAATCCAGCGAGATTCCCGGCGGTTGTCGCTACCAAACCGATCGGCGTATAGCCAAGAAGGCCACGTTTCTTATTCTGCAGTTTGATATTGGCAACGCCGACATTAATCTGCAGGACTCCCGGGCCAGGTTGATCAACAATCTCAAATCGGCCTTTTGTCGCTTCCTTCAGGGAGCTTCTTAACGCATCGGAAATCTGCTTGAGCTCATCTGCATCTATGTCCTTCGACTTACTGTCTTCAGCGAAAAAGAAAGTCACGCTACCAATAAGTAATTGGTCGATGCCGAGTACCGGGGTCGGACCAAGCCAAGCGATTGGATTGCAGAAGATTTCGTCTTCAAGTTGGCGTGATTTCGAACTTAAACGCAGGTTTTTCACCCCGAAAACGCGTCGCTAAGCCGCCAGGTCGTTGCCATCCTTTTTCTTAGAGCAGTGTTTTTGGGCCCAAAAACAGGCATCTAAGCCGGCATTGCCTTACCTGAGCGGCCTAAACTCCCGGTTTTCTCTATAGTCATGTTGGTCCGACCCGGACGGATCAGAGCTTAGGTGTTGCATCCAGCGATTGAATCAGCAGTCGAAAGCAGGCATTCGCTTCCTTTGCATGAGCCACCAACTACAGCACTTCTTAGGTGGCTCATTTAGCTTCATGCGCATAACTGCGCGCGGGAGATCTGCGGGAGTTTCCGACCACAGCATTTCGTCTCGCCAACTTGTGCTCTTCACGGGTTTGACGGCGTGATTCGGATGCGCTTGGCTCGCCGCTTGGTCGCGGAGAGCACTTCCAACCGATAACCGTTCCACTCGACCGTATCACCGTTGCTGGGAATCCGCCCCAGCAAGGCGGATACCAGGCCGCCGGCGCTAGTGACGTCGCGGTCCGCCGGCCACTCGAACCCCAGGTGCTCGCCGACTTTTCTCATCTCGATAGACGCGATTACATCGACAGATCCGTCCGGCCGCGGCCAAATCTCGCTGGTGTCGCGATCGCTCTCGTCAATGATGTCACCAACGATCTCTTCGAGTACGTCTTCGAGCGTAACGATACCTTCCACGTCGCCGTATTCATCGACCACAATCGCCATGTGCCGTCGTTGTTCCTGGAACGCCCTGAGCAGACTGTTCAGATTTGTGCTCTCCGGGACGACGAGTGGTTCGTGAACCAACGCTTCCCAGTCAATGGCTTCGGTCGGGTGCTCGTCGCGCTGGAAGAACAATTCCTTCGCGAGCACAATGCCGGCAACCTGATCGAGGTCACCGGTAGTCGAAAACGGCAGCCGGCTGTGACGCGAACGCCTCACGATCTCGAGGTTCTCGGCGTCGGGTCGTGCCGCAGACAGGAACGTCACGCTCCGCCTCGGCACAATCACATCCTGGGCCCGCAGTTGGCTCAAGCGTGTCGCCCCGACGATCATGCCGGCCGTTCGCGGTCCAACGACGCCCTCGCTTCGACCCAGCAATGCCAAGGTGCGGATCTCCTCGACAGACGTGACCGCGTTGGCCTCGTCCCGGCGCAAGGATCGCGAGATGAGTTCGCTGAGTTTGACCAGGGGGCGCAGCGTCACGTTCAATACCTGGATGCCATACGCTACGGGGCTTGCGAGTCTTGTCGCGTACGTGACCCCGAGCGTCTTCGGAATGATCTCGGTAAACAGCAGCACGGCGGCCGTAAAGACGAGCATAAAGACCCACAGCGTCTGACTACTAAATGCGCTTTCGTAGGTGGCGCCAGCGACGGATGCCCCGACGGTGTGGGCGATCGTGTTGACGATCAGAATTGCGGCAATTGGTACGTCGATCTGGTGCTTGAAGACTTTCAAAAGTCTTCCCGATCGTTTGCCGTCACGAACCAGTGTCTCCACGTCGGCGGGCCCGATCGTCAACAGGACAGATTCCATGATCGAGCATAAAAATGAACCTACCAGTGCCAGCGACACGGCAGCGATGAAGGTCAGCATAGGACTTTCCAAGTGGGTTAGCGAAAGCAGCTTTCAGGATACCAGCCAGGGCCCTAATGCAACCCTGCATGACCGAGCCAATGTATCTACTCAGGGTGATCCGGCCCTTCAGTAGGCGACGTCGATTCCATATGTCGATGAATGAGCCATGCGCTACCTTCGCGCTTAAAGATCGCCATGTAGATCCGCTCTTCGACGAATGCCGGCACCGTAGCGCCTTCTCGCGGCTCACCAGTCAGTTTGCTGCGCCCGATCATATAGGCAATGTCGTCATGCACTTCGATGTCGATGACGTCCAATTCTGTCTTGAACAGGTAATTCGACATACCTGGCGTGAAAGCAGCCTTAATCTCTTCGCGCGAAGCCTTGATAGGGCGTCGCATCGAAATGACCCAGGCATCTTCTGTATAGGCTGATGCAAAGGCCTCCGGGTCAGCCGCGTTGTAGGCGTCTATCACTCCTTCAAGCTGCGCCTTCATTGCCGCGCGATCGGCGTCAATACCACCATTAGAAGAAGCGGTACCCGGAACAGACGGGGCGCTCCAGAAGAGAACTGTAAAGCACGCCAGAAAACGGAGTTTGTGCAATGACATGATTCGCCGTCCTTGCGTCTGGTTCTGGCCTAAAGTGGAGGCAGCTCGGCTGTATATCTAAATCAGCCCTTTTATAGCGTAACCACTATCTTACCCACTGTTCGACCGGACTCGATCTGCAGGTGGGCATCTGCCATTGCCTCGAACGGAAAAGTTTTGGATACGTGCGGTTTCAGTGCCTTGGCTTCGAGCATGGCTTTCAAAGTGTTCATGTCTTCGCCGCTCGACTGCACAAGCACGAATTCCAGTTGAATACCGCGCTGATCGGCCTCGGCCTGTAGACTCTCCGGAAATTCGTTGGTGGGCAAAGACACGATTCTGCCGCCATCTTTGACGACTTTCAGGGAGTTTTCAAGAACTTCTCCACCCATGCCGTCGAGGACGAAATCGATATCCGACAGGACCTCTTCAAAATTCTGTTCCCGGTAGTCAATGTGTTCATCCGCACCGAGTGACATGATGAAATCACGGTTCCTGGCAGAAGAGGTCGCGATCACATATGCGCCGAGACCCTTCGCGACCTGGATCGCGAAATGTCCCACGCCGCCAGATCCGGCATGGATCAGAATGCGGTCACCCTCTTTGATGCGCGGATGAAGTGCCTGCAGGGCTGTCAGCGCGGCCAGTGTGGTTGCCGCAGCATCTTCAAATGAAGTGCCCTCGGGCATCTTTGCGAGGTGGCTGGCTGGCGCTGCCGCAAATTCTGCGTACGCCTTTCCATGCCCTGGGAAATTGACCATGCCGAAGACCTTGTCCCCGACTTCAAGCTCAGACTCATCTTCCCCAACCGCCGCAACCGTGCCGGCAATATCCCAGCCGAGAATGGCCGGACGCTCTCCGCCAACGAACATGTTGAGGAGTTCCTCAACGAGTCGCACTTTGACATCAACCGGGTTAACGCTGATCGCTTTCGTCTCAACCAGGACTTCGTCTGCCTTGATTGCAGGCTTCTCGATGTCGCTCAGCAGGAGATTTTTAACGTCCCCTGCTTCGTGCAGCAGATATGCTTTCATGCTGAATTCCTTCTGGTGTTTCAGGCTAGGCCAGGATTGTCTCAATGACACTCACGATCTTGTCAGATTTCCGCGGATCGAGCGCGTCGGGGTGGGGTGAGGCAAACTGACCCGAATCATTGTCGAAGTACTGGCCGGTCGCATTCGCGAACTCATCTTCCAGTGCCGCGCGACAGAGTATTTCCGCACCTATACGAATATCGCTGCCAGCCACTCCAAAGGCCTGTTTCACCATCTTGCTTGCCAGTAGCGACCCGGGATTAATCGCGATGACTGAGGGGCCATCATCTCCGAGCGATAGTGCCATTGTGCGAGACCACATCGTAAGCGCGAGCTTGCTTTGCGCATAGGCCGCATCGTCGGACACACGAGCTTGCCCGGCCAGCGCCGCCGGATCCACGGGAGACTGCGCCGCAGAAGAGAGGTTGATCACCCGTCCGGAGTCTTGGAGCAGAGGCAGAAGGCGCTTTGTAAGCAAGTATGGAGCAACCGTATTGACGACAAATCGCACATCAAGGCCGTCCGGAGTGACAGGTTCGGGCGTGCTATAGATGCCCGCATTGTTGATCAGCACATCGAGTTTGGCGTGCTTGCTGGAAACGGCGTTGGCAAGCGTCTCTACCTCCGGCATCGAAGACAGGTCAGCCAGGTAGCTTTCAACGCGGCCATCGCGAGACAGCTCAGCGGTCGTCTTTTCGAGTTTTGCCTGATTGCGACCGTGTACCAGCACGTGGTGGCCTGCCTTGACCAGCATCTTCGCCGTTTCCAGCCCAATGCCGTCGGTTGCACCAGTAATCAAAATCGTTTTGGGCATTTTTTGTTTCTCTTTCATGCCGAAGGCCCTGGCAGAACATTCGTCTCGGCTCTCATTCGTTGATTTCCTGGATTTGCACGAGCATTTCTGGCCATACGCGCTGATTGTCCATATCGAACTGCGCGCCTTGTTCGTCTGCCCATTTGAAGCGTTTCAGTGCCGGAGTCTGGCTGGTGGCCTGATACAGCCAGTACGCTTCGGCGCGAAGGGCTTCCTTGATCGGCAGGTCTATAGACTCATAAACGGCTTGCTTGGTGGCATTAATCGACTCGGACGGCCACAGCGCAATACGTTTTGCCAGATTTTCGACGAAAGGCCCGATCTCTTCAGCATCCAGCGCACGGTTGACCGTGCCATAAGCTTCGGCCTGATCGGCATCGAAGTCACGAGCGCCGAGGACGATCTCGCGAGAAAAAGGGGGTCGAACCGATTTTCTGAAATGCGGTTCGACCCCATTAGGCACTAGATCCTCACCGCATGCTTGCGTATCCACGGCAGGAGTCGATCGAAAGTGCAATTGCCGGATTCCAGCAAGCCGATCAGGAATCGGTGCGCCTGCTGCGCATCCACCTGCAACCTGTAACCATTCAGGCGCAGGAAGACATCAGTGGAAAAGAACGCAACCCGCTTATTACCATCCACGAACGGGTGATTCATGATGAGCGATTCGAACAAAGCTGCCGCCATTTCGGCAAGGTCGTTATAGTAGCCAGTCCGCGGGCGATACAGCGCGCTTTCCAGCAGGCCAGGATCCCGTACCCCCGCAGGTCCACCGAAGCGCTCGAGCAGGAAGTGGTGGATGCGCAGCACTTCGTCGCGGGTTAGAAAAATAACGGTCTTATTCGGCAAGCAGCCTTCCCAGCTCTTCGTTTTCATCCACCGAATCTTCGAGGTGCTTTACAACCTCGGGCCGCACGCGCTTTCTGTGCAAATACTCGCGGATGGCCTCTGTGAGCAGGCCGGACACATTCTGGTGCGTCTCGGAGGCCATTGCCTTGAGCTCATCCCAAGTGGCCTGGTCCACTTTTGAGCTGATCTTGATACTTTGCATGGGCACAGATTGATTGACAGAGCTTGACATGTCAAGCCCTTGTGTCTCAGTGGCTTAGACTGGGTCGCCTCCCAAATATCGGTATCACGGACCAGTCAGGAGGGTGCGCGGGCTGCCTTGCCAAACCACACCAGCATAGCCAGCGTGAACCAGGCCAGCTGAAAGGCCATGCCACCGAACATCGCGATGAAGGCCAGGCTGGGCGGAGCCAGGCCGAAGGTCGTCGCGTAGATGCTGCCCGAGAACAGGGCGATACCGGCCACCACGAGCCAGCCGCAGATTTTCACGAGCTTCGAATCGGGCAACTTGTGGGCGAGGCCGGCAATGACGATCAGGCCCAGGGCAGGGCAAACTGAAAGTCGACGGCCTGCATGTGCACCGCCAGCCGATCAGGCGTGAGCCGACTTTCCAGGAAGTGCGCGCCGGTGGCGCCCAGGGTGGTGCCGGTGGCCAGTAGTAGAAAGCCGAGGCCGAGAAACAGGCGGGTAGTCTTGCTCATGATGGCGTCTCCTCGCGGACGGTCGGGGACATTCTGTATTTTCTTTGGGACGCTTGGCTAGAAGGACGCGTTGGTGAGAAAAAGCAGAATGTCCCCAATGCCCCGCCAAAGAGCCGCGCTCGAACGAGGCATTCCGCATATCCCTGATCGTGCTATCCAAGCTGGCGTCATGCCCAGAGAACAATGTGTGCTATTCCTGCACATTGGGCGAAAGCGTGTCAGACACCAGTTGCCCGACTGGCGGTTAGTTGTTGTCCGCCCTCAGTTAGTAGAGCTGCTTTGGCGGCGCCGTGGTGGCTGATCGGGCTGCCATGATCTGCTCGAGGTCCTTGGCAATGGCTTCGGCCTGGTGGGGTGCGCCAAATACCGCATGGAGCTGAGTCGCCGGGTCGAGAAGGAACACGGCGCTGGAGTGGTCGACAATATACAGGTCGTCGTGCTTTCTGACGTGATACGGCGCGCTCAGGCTCTCGGCAAACGCCCGCAGTTGCTTGTCGTTGCCGGTGGCGCCGGACATGCTGTCGCTGAAGCCACGCACATACGCATCGATGATCTCCGGCGTGTCGCGTTCCGGGTCCACGGAGACAAACAGAACGTCTGGTGGCGCCGGCAACTTTTTCACGGCTTCCGAAAGCGTGTAGAGCGTGGTCGGACAAACATCGCCGCAGTTCGTGAAGCCCATGAACACCAGCGTCCAGCGGCCGGACAAATCGTTCTTCGCCAACGGTCGCGTGGCCTGGTCGACAAGGCGGAAATCGGGCAGCGTGCGTGGCGGTACGAGCACTGTAGCAACGCTGGTGGCCCGTGACGAACCGTGTAGCACGGCGTCGGGCATAAAAAGGTAGCGGCTGGCGAGCAGACCGGCCACGAAAACCGTGATCATTCCAATGAATATCGTCAGCCGGGAGCGCATGCGGTGTGTGTCGTTCATTGAGTGTCGATTCTTGTTTTCCTGACGAACACCGGAGTGTAGCCGCTGGCTTACCGTCGTGTCTCTCGGACGTTCCAGATTACGGGTTTGATGCCACCGCTACGACAGTTTGCTGGCCACCAGGCGATTCAGGCTAACGCCGGACTCCGCAGCCTGAATCGCCAGCATACGGTGAGTCTCCGGAGGCACCCGGACCATGAATTTGCCACTGAAACTCCGCGCCGAGATCGGTTCAGGCACCGGTTCATTATTCGAAACCATGTCCTTAACGCAGGCGCCCACGAGTTTCCGAATACCGGCCAGGGCCTTCTCCGGGTTCTTGTCCAACCAGCTAAGGCTGGGAAATTCGGCACACAGCCCAACCTGCTCACCGTCCTCTTCAGACCAGGTGACTCGATAGGTGTACCGATCAATCTTTCTATTCATTAGCTTCCTCAAGCCGACGAACTGCCTGCAACACCTGGCGCACCTGGTACGGTTTCGCCTTGCCCCTGGCGCTCTGGATATTGACCCGTGGATCCCCCTGCCACGGGGTTCGATAAACCCGGTGGCTGGTTCCGAATTGCCGGGGCTTCCCGAAGTATTGGTCGCAGACCTTGCAGAGATCCCGAAAGCTAATCCCGCTCGGGTTGCGTCTCATCCGGGCCAGGATTTCTGTGGTCGTTGTCATTCAGGATAGTATCAATAATGATACTGCTGTCAAGCCCTGCATTCAGCGGATCTTGAGGCCCTTCGGTGAGCGGTGGATTCGCGTTTCCTTGCAGGCAGGCAATTGGGGTCGGCAGATCGGAGTGTTTCTATGGTGATCTGTAAGCCCGCTGCGCGTGCCTGCCCGAAACTGTCCTTTTCCTACGAATTTGGCGATTGGTGTCTGGCACCAGGCACCAAATTCGCTCCGGGACTTCCGAATTGCACGGCGCGGCGGCATTGCCGATCATCGGGCTTATGAAAATATCAACGTGCCGGTTTCTGACCGTTCTGATTCTTGCAGCACTGGCCCCGGGGCTTGCCGCGGCCGAGCCGACGGTCATTCAGCGCGGCTCCAGCATCGACCCGCCCAGCCTCGACCCGAACC
>Ga0265303_10002909_pt1 | contig 10695 bp, 5 predicted proteins | sample Helome_2_FD_192494 | JGI IMG/M metagenome (GOLD analysis project Ga0265303, IMG submission 192494) | Marine sediment microbial communities from subtidal zone of North Sea - Hel_20160317 (Illumina Assembly) | ecosystem: Environmental > Aquatic > Marine > Subtidal zone > Sediment ... | reverse complement strand
ATCCTCGCTGCGGCGATGGCCTTCGCATCCTCAGGCGTCAGCTGCTTCGGGTCCTTGCTGGCAACCCTCTGACGCAGCCCAGGGGGCTCTACAGCGGGCGTTACGGCGGGCGGCTTCTTGGCTATCACCGGGGCCGCCTCTCCTGCGGGGCCGGTCGGGTCTGGGCCTTCGGGGACTGAGGCATTCTGTTGGCGTCTGACACCCGGGCCACGGCGAGACGCCGCTGCATCAGCCTGGCTTAACTCTGTAGCAATCCGGTTGATCTTGGCCTCCCTCTCCTCCGGGAGAAGCTGGTTCTCGTAGGCATTCGGAGGATGGATGCTGTTCACCACATCAACAGCCAGCTTTTTGAAGTCACTGGGAAGCTTGCCAGGGCCAGACAGGATATCAGCCGCCGTTTGCAGAGCCGTTTCCCGTGGGTGTCCCTCGCTGATCAGGACATCCATAACCTGAATGACCCTATCGGGCCTGTAATTCGGCCCCTTCCCAGACTTCATCTGTTCTATGCTTGCGTTTGCCTTTTCGATCTGGGAATTGGTGCTTGCTTCATCAAGCTTGAGTTTCGACTCCTTGATAAAGCGATCGAACTTTCTGTCTTCAGCTGCAAGCAAGGCTAGGGCCGCGGTTCTTTGCTGCTCAGAAGCAAACTTCCTGTTCTGGAGGTCTTCACGTCTCTTGTTGCTCTCAACAGAATGCTTCAGCTGCTTCCGATCGAGATCGATCTTGGCCCTGAAGCGAGTCTGCTCGATGTCCATCTTCTTCTCGGCCATATCCACGGCCTGCTTCGCGGCACGCTTCTGACCTACCGTCTGCATGGCAGCGAGGCCACCAGCCCCGAGGGAGCCCAGGCCTGTGGCACCGGGCCGCCCACCGGCCGCCATGGTGGCAAGACCGAACTGGAGAAGGGCCTCGTAGTCTACCTTCCCGCCGAAGGGGTCCTCGGTCATGAACCCCGTCTTGCTTGCGAGAGCGGGTGGAGGGGTATCAGGACCATAGGGGGAGGCCCCCGGGGGAAGCGCAGGGAGGTTCGCCCCCAGCCCAGGCGAGGGAGCCAGGCTGGGGGCCGTCGCCGCCGCGGGCATTTGGGGCGTGATCGGCGGCGACGCTCCTCCAGCCATGGCTGTGGTGGCCGGAGGAGGAGGCGTGGCGGGACCATAGGGGAAGGCGCCCCCGGAAGAAACGGGCGGAGGGTTAGAAGCCCATGGGACCGCACCAGATGCGATGTTCTGCATGGGCGTGAAGAAATTGGTCGGAGATGCATCCATCGAGGGCACCATGGGTGCTGGCGGCTGACCCTGCGCCAACAGCTGCTGCTGCGTCGGTGGGATGGTGGCCCCAGGCCCAACGGGAGAGGCCATGAGAGAATTGACGGGGGAAGCCCCAACAGAAGACGACAGGATTGAGTCGAGTGGGGCTGCCGGCATGGGGAGGGGTGACGGAGCGCCAACAGCTGGAGTCGGCGCTGGCATACCCAGAGCCATGGCCTGCAACTGAGGGAGTTGTTGATACAACCTCTTGTAATTGGAGGATGATGGGAGATCAGTCGTGAAGAATCCTGCCATCTTACCAACTCCAAGGACGAAGCATGCCGATACCGCCAGCCAAGGCCCCGAGGGCGCCGGCACCCTGCGCGAAGGTGTTGGGGCCTCCGCCTACCTGCTCGACCGTGCTGGCCCCAGGGTAGGGTGACTGCTGGGCAGTGGCCAGTCTCATGTTCAACACCTCCTGCGGGTAGTTCCACTGACGGAGGAACTCGTTGTAGCCCGTGTCCATGCCCTGTTGCTGGAGGGCGCGCTCTCTGGACCCTACATCTGCAAGGGCCGCCGCGTCCTGGTAGGCCTGGCCCTGGCCGGCGAACCCCATATTGGCGAGCTGGCCCGAGGCGGCCAGCTGTTGCTGGTAGGCCTGGAGCATCGCCTGCTGGTTGGACTGCTGGGCCGCAAGGTTGGCCCCCTGGTTCATGCTCTGGGCCTGGAGGTTGCGGCCTGCATTGGCCTGCTGATTGGCTTGCTGAGTTGCCTGGTTGGCCGCAGCCACCTGCTGCAACTGAGCGGCATTCAGTCCTGAGGCTTGGAACTGCCGCTGAGCATTCGCCTGATTGGCGGCGTTGATCGCGGCCTGATTGGCGGCCATCTGGCCCTGCTGGGTCTGCTGGTTGGCGAGTCCGGCCTGGAGGCCTCGAGCCGCGCCCGCCTGGGTCGCCTCCTGCTGGGCGGCCTGGTTCTGTGAGGCAACCTGCTGCTGGAGGGCCTGGTTCTGTTGTGCGGCCGAGAGCTGGCGCCCCGCCGTCGCCTCCTGGGAAGCCTGAGCAGCTGCCTGGTTGGCCGCCAACTGACCCTGTCTCGTCTGCTGGTTCGCCAACCCTGCCTGGAGGCCACGCCCCGCGGATGCCTCGACCGCCGTCTGCTGGGCCGCCTGGTTCTGAGCCGCAACATTCTGAGCCGTCTGTTGGTTGGACAGCCCCGCGGTCAAGCCAGCCTGCTGGTTGGACTGCGCCGCGGCCAGCTGTCTCTGGGCATTAGCCTGAGCAGCCTCCTGCTGCGCCATCTGGTTGGCTGCCTGCACACCCTGGGACGTTTGCTGGTTCGCCAGTCCAGCCTGCAATCCCACGCCCTGGTTCGCCATCCCCGCCTGCAAGGCACGGTTCTGATCGGTCGCAATCGCCTGCTGGGCCTGACCGAAATTCTGGCTCAGCATCTGGTTGATCATGCGCTGTTGCAGGATCTGGTGGTTCCGTTGCGCCTCTGCGTTCTGGATTGCATGCTGGTCGGAGCGCCTTGCACCCACACCGCCCATCTGCCCGCCAATCCTGGCCTGCTCGATGGCCAGCTGACGGTTGGTCTCATCCAACGCATCCTGCATGACCGTGCGGTTGTAGGGGTCCATGTAGGCCTGAAGGTTTGCCCCTGGGAACGACCCGGCACCTACCTGCTGGGTTCCCACGTTGCCGACATAGCCCTGCTGGGCAGCGCCAGGGGCACCCACCCTGATGTTCTGTGAGCCAACATTGCCGACATACCTCTGGCCGGGGGCACGTGTGGCCTGTGAACCGACGTTGCCGGCGTATCCCTGCCCCACTCCCCTGGTCATCGGGGCATTAACCCCTCCAGCATATCTCTGAGTCGCAGCGGGGGCTGAACCCGGGCGCACGTTCCCGGCATATCCCTGCATCGATGCTCCGGGAGACGTGGCTGTGGCCCCTCCCGTGTAACGCTGCGTCGGGGTGCCGGGGGACTGTGATCTGACGTTCTGAGACCTCACGGACGAAGGGGTCGCCCCCATGAGCTGTCTGGTGCGCTGGGTACTCTGACTGAGCGGGCCTCTCCACTGCTGCCCGCCTGCCGCCTGGTCAACCTGCCCAAACCCCCTCTGCTCCCTCTGCGAGAGAGGCGCTACGCGCGGTGCGGGATACCCCTGGTACTGGCGCCCCGAGAGAGCATCCGCCCCCTCCAGCGTCCGATCGATGAACGCCTGATGGGTTGCGGGCAGGGGCGAACTCGTCTGAGTTACCGTAGTGTTGCTGTCATTGTCGCCACAGAGCGATCCCATGACTTCTCCTCGCTACCTGCGTAGAGGAACATCCCTCCGACCGGCACCATGCCGGCCCTGAGATACAAAGCGCTCTTCCTGTCCGGATCGACCGGAGAGAGAACACCCAAGCACAACATCACGCCTACCTCGCGTGACAGATCCTTTGCAGCCCTGATCAGCATACACGCCGCCGGGGTCTTGCGGTAGTCGGGATGCACGAACAACCACCTGTCCCCAAGGAATTTCTCGGTCGAATACCACCACTCACCCATCGTGAGAGACAATGACCCCGCAAGCTTCCCGGACGAGGACTCGGCCAGATAGATCCACCCATCCCTGCGCATGGCCTGGATCGCCATGAACACCTTCGTCCCATCGATCGGAGCCATGCCATTCTCATCGTGCATGGCCACCAGGAGCTTGAGGACCCCCTCATCATCACCCTTCGTGGCGAGACGGATTTTCATGGTTGACATCACCTGCTGTCGTGGGTACAGTCCTCATCGTGCCTGAGCGATTGTGGAAGCGTACACTTGCCCCTGAGCGCTCAGTGGGTATCAAGCTGGCGTGGCGCCCAGCCTCAGGCACGTATTCACCCCCTCACAAGGAGAAAGATCGTGACCGAAACCAAGCCGATGATCGTATCGTTCCTGCTGGATGAGACCGGCTCCATGGCCTTCCCGCCCGGCAACCGCGAGGAGACGATCGGCGGGTTCAACACCTACGTCGAGACCCTCGCCGACTCCGAGACCGCGGACAGGACCACCCTCTCGGTGGTGAAGTTCAACACGTCCAAGACGGAGAAGTGGCTCGCCCACACGCCCGTGAAGGACGCGCCGAAGCTGACGCTCGAGACCTATGTGCCCGGCTCCCAGACGCCGCTCATCGATGCGGCCTTCAAGCTGATCATGGCCACCCGTGCCCACGTGGAGGGTCGCGACGACAAGCCCAACGTCGTGGTCGTCATGCTGACCGATGGCGCGGAGAACGCCTCGCGCGAGCACACGATGGACCAGCTGAATGCCCTCATCAAGGAGATGTCCGGCCAGGGCTGGCAGTTCGTCTTCCTCGGCGCCGACATCGATGCCTTCGGAGTCGCCGGGCAGATGGGCATCTCCAGGAACACAACGGCCACCTTCGACAAGGGCGCGACCCCCGAGGTGTTCGCCCAGATGGGCGCCCAGACCCGCTCCTATGGGGCCACTGGCATGTCCGCCAACCTCCACTTCTCCGACCGGACCCGCGGTGTCTTCATGGGTGTCAATCCTCGGGACAGCGGCCCCAAGGTGACACCGCCGCATCAGCCGGCGCCGACGAAGCCGCGGGCGAAGTCCCTGGTCGACGACATCGAGCTGTAGGCTATCCCGAACCACGGGGTCACTGCCTGATCTCAGGCACACAGGGAGACCGGGAATATCTACCCGTGGGGAAACGAGGGCTTCTCGATCCCGGTCACCCTATCAAGCAACCATCAAGCAATCAGACATAGTTCGCCCTTCGCTGCCTCCCCTATTACCCCGGCATAGCCGGGAAGAGAGCCAGACCTTCCTTAAAGCCCATCTATAGCCAGGATGTCCGTGTCGTGGACCACGCGCTCCCCAGGTCACTTGAAGCCAGACCCCTGCTGATAACTACGGGTTCATCGTCCTGGTTGTGGCAAGGGGAAGAAGGCGTCCCGCATGCCGGGTCGAAGTCCTCTACCTGAGGCGAAGGCCCCGATGGGCACTGACAGCTTTGGGTTCGGGAGCTGACCACCGTGAGGCACGGATTGGCTTGAATGCCGTGGCTCAGGGTGGTATATGGAGGGAGTTACGGTGCCTGAGCCACCAGGCATCTGGGGTCGGCTCCGCACCTACGGGCCGGCCCCAACTCTTTCCAGCCTACCACATATCGCGTGCTTGTCAATCACCTCGAGTCGCCCTGACCGCCCCCACCGGGACCGCCAGGCCCGCCATGACCTCCGCCGCCTCCACCTCCGCGGCCACCGCTGCCGCCACGACCACCACCTTCACCGCCTGAACCCCTGCTGCCGCCACGCTCACCCTCGGAGCCTCTGCCGCGGCCACTCGAGGATGAGCCTCCACGTCCACCTGATGGACCTCCAGACCCACCAACGCTGCCGCCTGTATCGCTCCCCGCGGTGCCCGGGCCTCCGGACGTGCCAGGGCCACCACCGCCGCCACTCGGGCTCCCAGCCCCAGGGCCACCACGACCGCCACCACCAGCTGCCTGAGAGCCTCCAACCTGCCCCCTGCCGGCGAGACCACCGGGAACACCCATCACCCCAGGATCAGGAGTAGCCGGAGCCGCGGCGCCAGCCGTGCCATATCCCCCAGGCCCTGTCGCCTGCTGACGAGCCGCCTCCCGAGTCTCCGCATCCCGCATCATATTCATGAGATCGTTGAAGGCAGGTGTTTGCACGGGCGGGTTGTTCGAGCCACCCACGACTCCGAAGGGACCGGAGAATGCCTGGCCGAGAGAGGCTGCCGTGCCCGTAGGCAAGCCCGTCATCATACCGAAGATGTCCGCCAACCCGAAGGATGCGAGGGGGCCGTAGCTGGCACCAAGCCCAGCGAGGTCCGCGTCCCTGTAGTCGACCACGCCAGGAGATGTTTGTGAGGGTTCCCCGAAGCCTCCCTGATCGCCTCCTCCAATCCCGTTGGGCAAGGGGATGGGTCCGCCGACCTGTGGTCCTACAGGCTCCTGAGGGGCTTGTGGGGCGGGGGCCTGGGGCGTTGGCGCGGGGGCGCCTGAGTAGTTGAACCAGTCGGGGGCCGGGTCGAATCCGGGGTTGTACCCCTCGGGCACAGGGTTGATCCCTGAGATCTGGTTGCCCCAGAGATTCATGTCCTGGCCTTGGGCACCGAAGGGGGTGGCTGAGGGGTCTGCACCCCAGGGATTGAACATGTCGTCTCCTTACGCCGCGCTGGGTGGAAAACGGACCTCGACCGCACAGTCCAGTGTCCCGGAGGCCGCGGCCGTCCCCAGCTTGAACTTCACCGTCACGTCGGTCGCCGTGCTCGAGGACACATGGAAGTAGTCCATCGCCCAGCCCACCGGGCCACCGGCCCCATGCAGGCTGGCCGAGCAGTTCTGCGGCAGGGGAGTCCACAGAAGGTTGTGAGGCAGGACGATCTGCTGCTCGGTGGTGAGCGTGAGATCTATCTGCCCACCCAATGAGACCAGACGCTCCCGGGACTTCTTGACAGGGGGAGGCCTCTTGATGAAGTCGATCCGCTCCAGCTCGCCCGGGGGAACACCATCCCACACCGTCCCGGCCCCGCCCTCAAACAGGTCCAGCGTGATCCAGTTGCCGTTGCCTACCAGAGGACGCTTCACATCCGTGCTGTTGTTCGCAATCCGGCCCGTGATGTTGTTGGTGTTGGTCGGGACCGTCGCGGTCCCCAACTCGATCCCGATCCCTCCGGTCCCATCGAACTCCCTGACGAAGAGATCAGGGCAGCTGAAGCCGTTGCCGTAGATCTGGAGACCAACCCCTGTAGACGCGCCACCGAAGATGAACGCCCGGCCCACCTGCATGTCATTGCCGGCCAGAAGGCCATTGGCTGAGCCGGAGACGTTGATGTCCAGTGCTCCAATACGAATACCCGTCGTGCCGGTGGCATCCACCGCGGTGCCGCTGGTGATTCCCGCGGCCTTGGTGATCAGGTTGATCGGAGAGTTATCCGCGTTGGGCGTGAACGTCATGCCCTGGCCGTCCAGCAGGATCTCGCCGTACACATGGATCGCCGCATCGATGTAAGCCGTCAGGCCCGTGTTGGCATATCCATGCAGGAAGCCAACCTTGCAGAAGCCGTCATAGGTGGCCGACCTCTCGCTCCGGAACCCATCCCCACTGTTATAGGCTGTATGCAACATTGTGAAGTTGCCGTCATGAGGTCCACGATACAGGACCCCGTGGGAACCACAGTTCCTGACCCACAGCGGGCCGATGATGCTCTCGGGCATGTCCCGGAAGTCGGCCTGGCCAACCGTCGTGCCGGCCTCACTGCACAAGCCGATGCCCGCACAATCCCTGATCAGCACGTCGTAAATGAGATAGGATTTGCCGTAAAAGCGAACTCCATCGCCAGCCGCGTTGTTGTCCCGATTCCCGTCGATCTGCATGCGGACGATGCCGAAGCCCCAAGGGACATTATCTGCCCCTACGAACCACTTGTTCTGCCCGGTCAGCATGGAGAAGCCCGCGCTGTCCAGCATGGGGATGTTCCTGGTGTCCATCAGGAACAGTGTGGTGGAGGCCCGGCTCTCGCCCTCAAGGTAGACGCCTGAGGGGAGGGATAGGGTGGACCCGATGGCGTAGGTGCCACGGGGGAAGAAGACCATCCCACCGAACGCAGCCACATCGTCGATCGCGCTCTGGATGGCGGCTGCGTCATCCGTGGTTCCGTTGCCCACAGCGCCCTTGTCACGCACGTTGACGATGTAGGTGCCACTGGTCCGGGACAACTCCTCCCAGGCCCCATCGATGGACTGGAGCCGGAGGATAGCGTTCGTCGGCATCCTGTAGTCGATGTCGCCGGCAAGGTTGATTCCTGAGCCATGCTGGATCGTGTTGTTGCCGTTGGTCGCTTTAAGCGAGAGAACCTCACCACCCACCTGCACCGGGTCATCCCAGTTGAAGTTGGTGATGGTCGTGGGTGCGGTGTTCGAGAGCCTGACGATGCCGGCCCTACTCACGTCCGGGCTGGTGTCTCCATTCCCCGCGGTGAGGGCAGGGGTCGCGAAGATGGCCCGAATCTCGATCGGATCGTCATCCTCGATCCCATCGAAGCGGAATCCTCCGGATGCCCGTGTCGCTTCCAGGATGGGTGTGTCGTTGACCGACTTCCTCATCTTCATGAAGTAGGTCTGGCCGGCAGGGTCCTGCCCCGCCTCAGCCCAACTCATCACCTCCTGCTGTTGGCCCGACTTCACCAGGTAGATGTCCCCACCATTGGGGATCATGTTGTTGGTCTTGAGGATGAACCTCTCGTCATTCCCGGTGAAGTGGATGGGGGAGTTGTTGAGGTAGCCCGACCCCCTGACATCCAGGAACAGATCCGGCATCTCGATCAGCGTGGCATTGGCCAGCACACTGATGGCCTTGACACCCGTCACCGCCAGGTTCTGCTCGATGGAGAGCAGACCCGATACCGACCTCATCTGACCGTCGATCTCGAGGCCAACCGCGTTGTTCTCGTTCGGGAACAGAATGAGTTGGGAGAACTCGCTGGCGTAGAACGAGAGGCCGGTATCCTGCTTGATGCAGATGGGCGTGGCCGATATTGCCCCCACGCAGACGATGGCCGTGTCTTCCCAGTGCTGGCGGGCCATGCTGTCCCCACCGGACGGGCCTCTGGTGAAGTGCATGCCAATGCCGCAGGCCTGGATGGTGACGCGGCTGTAAACATGATTCTCGCAGAAGCCGCCGGATGTGGCCGGCTTCTCGTTGTACATCTCGATCCCGGCGGAGAAATCGAAGATGAACATGTCGCGGAAGATCGAGTTGCTCGTGTCGACGAAACGGATGGCCTTGCCCGTACCCTGGCTTCCAGCCCACAGGGTGAGGCCCTCGATCACCTCCTTGGGTGCTGATGGGCTGTTCTGGGTAGGCGCGAAGGTGAATAGCGTGTCGGGGCCTGCATGCGTGATGGCAGAGCCATACCCACTGAGAATCCTGGAGCGATCGGGGGGAAGGGTAAGATCACCACACAGGAAGTTGTGCCCCGGGGGGAAGTAGATGATGCTCTCGCCCTCTGCCGCATCCAGCGCGGCCTGAATCGCAACCGTATCATCCGTCACACCATCCCCGATAGCCCCGCTGTCCCGCACGTCGATGTAGGAGAAATCCGCGGGAGGGGGCTGATCGCGAACCTCGAAGTGACGTTGCAGCTCGGCATTCAGCTCGCCGGAGAACTCGAGGAGGCCCTCAGTTGTTCGGACGAGGTTATCGCGTTTGTTGAGGTTCCCATCTCCTGCCGGCTCAGGAGACACAGGAGCAAGGTACTTCCGGGTGGCCGCGGCACGGCTACTGACAGTGTTTGCTCCACCCGCGCAACTCATCGCCGCTCACCTCCGGAGGGATCGATGTCCAACCTGGGCTTGCCCTGCACGAACTTGCCACCCAGGGAGTTGGAGATCCACTCCAGCTGGGCCTGACGCCCCGAGGCTCTCAGATCCTCACGTGTGGAGGTTGGAGTGATCAGCGCAGAATCATCCAGCACCGCATCTTCGTTCGGATACATGCTCGTGTAGATGTTCAACTCGATGTCACCCACCTGCCCCTCGACATCCGAGATCACACCATGGACATCCATGGCCTTCTGCCCCTGGTCGAGATCGAACATGCCGGTGAGGACACGCTTCTCGATCGGGAGGATCGTCGAGCCCTGCACATCATCATCTCCGTTCTCGTGGTCGTAGACGTAACCGTCTCTCCCGGCCTGGCGGGGAAAGGGATACACATTCGCATCGATCCCCGCGGAACGGTCGATGGTGCCGGTGTACCAGACGTCATGTCTGAGGGAGTGCATGACGTAGCGGTCGCATTCGTCCGATCCGGCCGAGGGATACACGAACCAGACCTCCCGCTCGGCAACGATCGAGAAGGCGTAGATGGCCGAGAGTTTCTGGCCATTCAGATTATCGAACACATGGTTGCGGATCTCCTCGACGTTCGGCATCTCCCTGACCGACGTGTCGTACATGTAGAAGGTCCGATCCGCCATCCAGTAGGCCGTGCCCTGGAGATTCACGAAGGCCCTGGGAGCGAGCAATCCCGTGTTCTCGCCCTGGCCGAAGTAGGAGAACCAGGGGGTCTGTCCGAGATAGGCCAGTCGGAAGCACACCTCATCCGACCAGACGAGATAGGTGCCCTCTCTCAGCTGTGTCCCAGCCAGAAACTGTGAGCCACCCTCGAGGAAGATTCCACCCGCCTCATTGGTCGCAGCTGCCTGCCAGCAGGTAATATCGTTGGGGTCGGAGCGCTCGAGCCGCATCCTCTCGCCATCCGGGTCCAATGCGAACAGATGCCCTTGATCGGTGATGAAGATGGCGTTGGCCGTCTGTGGGGCTCCCTGGAGTTGCGTCGCCCGCCCACCCGAGGCGTTCTGCCAGACGTAGATGCCTCCACCGCGGGGATTGGCCACGAGATCCTCCCCG
>Ga0265303_10002907_pt1 | contig 10698 bp, 9 predicted proteins | sample Helome_2_FD_192494 | JGI IMG/M metagenome (GOLD analysis project Ga0265303, IMG submission 192494) | Marine sediment microbial communities from subtidal zone of North Sea - Hel_20160317 (Illumina Assembly) | ecosystem: Environmental > Aquatic > Marine > Subtidal zone > Sediment ... | reverse complement strand
GGCGACGCTGCTGACTTCGGCGACTGCTAGCCAACGGCTGTTACCCAGATGATGCTCGCCCACGAGGTTGGCACTGCGACCATTGGCGAGCTGGTAACCACCCGAGTGTCGGCGACGTGCGATTCGGTCCGGATAGGCGCAGGCCAGCAGGTAGCCCGCTGCCTGATCAAATCCTATCGAGCCGGGCTGTTTGCGCTCGATGCTGCCTAATTTATCTGCCTGTTGCTCGAATTGCCGGGCCAGCTGCTGAGTCCGTCTTAACCACCCCTGCTGCGCGGGCGGGCAGCTGGTTTCGCCTGTCAAAATATCCAGACGATAGCCGATATCGGGGTTATCCCGGTTAAACGGGTCGCGCTCGGATAGCAGGCTGGCCAGCAGGGCGGCAGTGTTAACAAAACCGATTTCAGCGCCACGCAGGAGCAGGTGCGCCAGCCTCGGGTGCACGGGCAGCGAGGTCATGGCATGGCCGTGCGCGGTAAGGACTGCAGCGGTCGCTTTGGTTTCTATCGCCCCCAGCGATTTCAGTAAATCCAATGCCTGTTGCCAGGGACCTCTGGGGGGTGGATCAAGCCAGCTCATTTCGGTTGGATCATCCACTCCCCATTGCAGTAATTGCAGTGCCAGTGGAGCAAGGTCGGCAGTTAAAATTTCTGCAGTGCCATGCGGCGCCAGTTGCTGTTGTTGGGCGGCTGACCATAGACGATAACATTTACCCGCTCTCAGCCTGCCGGCGCGCCCCATGCGCTGAACGCTGGATGCGTTTGATATCTTCACCGTGTGCAAGCCGGTCATGCCCGTCGCCGGATCAAACCGGGGTTCACGTGCCAGGCCGGAATCAACGACGGTATCGATTCCTTCGATGGTCAGACTGGTTTCGGCAATGTTGGTAGCGAGCACCACTTTCTGATCGTTCGACTCATTGCCTGAAAGGGGAGCGATGGCTTGCTGTTGATCCTCAATCGACAGGTTACCGAACAACGGGCGCAGATGGACGTTTCTGATTTTACGTTCGAGCAGCCAGGACGAAAGTTCATCGTTGGTGCGGTGTATCTCGCCCTGGCCCGGCAGGAAAGCGAGCACGCTACTGTTCGGATTATCCCCGAGCGCCTGTTTGATCGTTGTTACCATGCGTTCGACTATCCGCTCCCGCGGTTGGCTGGCACGGCCGTAGATGACCTCTACGGGATATGCCCTGCCTTCACTTTGCACAATGGGTGCATCGCCTAAAAGCTGCGCTATCGCGCTGCTGTCGAGGGTCGCAGACATGACGAGGATTTTTAACGGATTGCTTTCCTGTCCACGATCATTTCTAAACAGCGACCGTCCTTTCAGGCACAGGCTTAGCGCCAGATCTGAATCCAGATTACGTTCATGGAACTCGTCGAAGATCACCAGGCCCACGTCTTCCAGCGAGGGATCCTGTTGCAACATTCTGGTCAGAATCCCTTCGGTAATAATTTCAATTTTGGTCTGCTTGCTAACTCGGGTATCCAGTCGCATGCGATAGCCTACGGTTTGGCCAGGGCGCTCGTTGATCAGGCTGGCCATACGATGCGCGGCAGACTTGGTGGCGATTCGTCGTGGTTCCAGCATCAGGATTTTCTGGCCGGCGAGCCATGGCTCATTCATCAGCGACAGCGGAATTAAAGTGGTTTTACCCGCTCCGGGCGGTGCTTCGAGTACAACTTCGTGACGCGCCAACAGGGTCTGTCTGAGGGTGTCTAAAATATCTTCAACGGGTAAGCGCGGCGGAGTCAAATAGAGATGCCTTTGGTAATCAGGTGACAGTATACCTGTTCTGCCACTGCTAAATGGCTGGATCAGGACTGAACTTACTCGTCGCAACTCCTTCGACTTTCTCGTCATGGTTAGATCCTCATTAAGTGGTAATGAGGTGTCTACTGTTCATGGGTAACTTGGTAATCTAACGCTCGCATCAGCGGCATAGCTCTGCCGAGTTCGACTGCATGCGTTTGTGTTTGTTATGTGCTTAGTGCATTTATGCATTGTTCCCTAATTTTCCAGATTCTCTCAACTACCTCGCGACCATATTGATCGAGTATATATTGCTTATGCAATTGCCTCTTACCTTGGCCGATATCATTAGGCCCAATACTACGTTCATAAACAAATTCGGATATCGGCATTTCTGCCTCAGGGCCAAATCTTGTGAGATCTACTCGATTTCCGCTATAGAATAAATAGCAATGGGCTTCAGGAATACTTTCCAGATTTGACGCTGCTAATATCGACCCAACTCCTGGTGTGTTTGATTCATTCATTGTATATATCCCTGATTTGAGCTCTATATTTAGTCTCATTTCATCGGCGAGAGCTTTCAGTACGGCATGTTTAGTACTGCATGTTCCAGTATTTTCTGTTAGCACCAATTTCCAATTGCTGCTTTCACTAGTGCGCCCGTAGGGTAGTCTCCAAACATATTCGCAGGCATCATGATAGCTATTGCACCCGAGGTCACAGAAGTGAATTGTTAATTCTGATTTTCGTTCGATTTTTTTATTAGGTAATGAGGAATACATTAGTTTTGCAGCAGCACATAACGTTAGAGTTGAGGCCTGGTACGCTGGAACGACTTGTTATGTGCTTGTATTTTAAGTTGCATAAAATAATGCCGCGCCTTGTGAGCCGCCAAACAGAATGCTAACCCAAAATATTATTGCACTTGCTACGCAAAGTGAGGCTGGTTTCCATTGTTTTTGAAATAACCACTTTATAGCTAATGGAGGTTGGATTAGCAGTGCGATCAGACCTATTAAAATAAATAGCATTTCATGTCCAATGGCTTGTCTTGCATTAATTATTTGGCTATCAAAAAGTATATGATTTATAAATACAGCTGCAATGAACAACCCACCAGAAATAATTGGTGTTGATATTAAGATTATTTCTTTCTTAGATAGTGCTTTCATCATCTATTGCACAAAATGCTTCGCATCAGCGGCAAGACGAGCGCGTAGCGGGCATTTTGTCCGACTGCATGCGCTGTTAGAGGGCAATGGGGATAACCCTGGTTTTATATTATTCAACATTCCCAAATGTACCCCAACCATCTGCAAAACCTCCATATGCAACAGCTATCTTATCCAGTTCTAGTTGACAGTTTAGGATATTCTCATATGTCGGAAACATCGCCTTAGAACAATAACAGGTCCATTCACTAGATTCCGAATCCTGATTTACGCTGGTTTTATAACCGATTTCAATTGCCTTTAACGCGATCGCTCTTCCTGTTGACTCATCCGGAATGGCTACCGCAAAATCTATGATCATGGGGCTAGTCATATCAGCACCGCTTTCAGTCAAGCGCCTGAGTGCATCACCATCTGCGTTGTCAGGAAAATTAGTCATGCCCTCTAACGCCTCGCATCGCGAGTGGTTTGCCCGACTGCATGCGTTTGTTAGAGCGAATTTTGAAAGCAGTAGATATCATAAAATCTAGAGACCAGATTGGGGCTTATTTGAGTCAATATCTTTTTGATATTTTGCTAGCTCTTTCATTATCGTCTCACCCCAAAGTCCAGTCTCCGAGATCGTGGTTGTATGTAGATCGTTGGCATAATCTTGAATTAAAGAAAAACCGGCATCATAGCTTTGTGCGTTGTTAACTTCAGTGGCCAGGTAGCGGTACCATGAAACCCTGGCTTTGGTGATTAATTTTTCTAACTCTAACTGAGTGGAAACAAATCTAATGTGCCCCTCTGTGCCGCCGAAAAGAGAGTTAGCGCCTAAACAACTCGCAGCAACTGCGAGGAATGCATATCCATACTGTGCCCACCCTTTGAACTCAGGATTTGTAGTAGCTGCAAGCAAGGGGAGGAGTAGGCCAATAGTCCCGGATATCCAGGCGGCTGAACGCGATACCCCGGAAATCCAAGCTCGCGTCGTTCGACGACGGTAGTAGTACTTGACTTCAGCCGTGGCCAGGTCATCAACTGCGCGGAATAGATGATCGAGGGATTCGGGTAAATGTTCTTTGTCCCACTGTAATCCTTGCGTAGCATTCTTGAAAGCACATAATCTTCTAGGGTCTTCAGGTCGAAACTGTTTCATTTGTTAAAAGCTCTGTTAGCTACTTTCTCAATTTGCCTCTCGCACTAACGCCTCGCATCAGCGGCTAAGGCAAGCGCCAGCTTGGTGAATTCCGACTGCATGCGTTTATTATGTGTCGCATTGGCGCAAAATGTAAAAATGGTCTCTAAGACGATGTGTTCCATATTTTGGCGCAATCATATCGATCGCAGTTACTGTTAAAAAGAACTCGATAGGTCCGTAAAACTTGCTGCTTGTGAAAATTCTGATCAGCTTGAGTATTGTTGTACGCACCCAGTTCGGGATTCGAGTGATTTTTCGTTCCGTTCCTGCAACTTCAAAAGCAATATCAGCAATTTGGTTATAAGACAAAGTTTCAGGGCCGCCGACTCTGATTTCGTGATCTAAGCCATCTATCGCATCTATGCAAACTTCAGCAAGGTCTTTTCCGTGAATCGGATTCACATTTTTCTCTCCGTCTCCGAATATGTAGATACTTCCTTTTCGTGCCATTGAAAAGAATTCAGACATGTCTGAAAAGAAACCATTCGGGCGAATGACGCAATAATCGAGCCCCGATTTTTCTAGTCGCTCAACGAATCTTTCCTTGGCATCACAAATTTTCAGATGGCGCAGTTTTTCCCCATTAAGAACTGATACAAATATAAATTTTCTTACCCCGCTTTCCCGGGCTTCGTTTAGCAAATTCAAATTGGCCTGGTAGTCGACATCTAAATAAGTAAGTCCATCTTTTTGGCGTGTAATCCCTACCGTTGAAATAACGGTATCAATTCCGTTGCAACAACCTTTTAACCTCTCGGGGCATGTTATTTCAGCATGAAACAAGTCTGCGACTTCAATGCCGGATTGTTCCAGTTTCTCCGGTGAGCGCACAATCACGCGCGGATCGTAGGCTTCCTGAACTAGCCTTTTTGCTATATGGCTTCCCAAATATCCGGTAGCTCCAGCTAGCAGTATTTTTTTCATATCGGGGCTTTCAGCGACACACAAAGTCCAGCATCAGCAGCCAAACCGCGAGCGCAGCGAGTGGTTTGGCCCGACTGCATGCGTTTGTATGCGGATTTGTTTCATATTCCAATCCAGAAACTTAATATTGATATTGCGATAACAATAATAATAGTAACTAGGAATTTGTGTGCAGGAGTTGTCTTCGAATTTTCAGTTTCGTTTCTCGTGCTAATTGGTTCTGACTGATTTCCCTCATACTCACGTATTATTTCCCATGCTCTCTCGGAGTCTTCATCCGACACATGAACTTTAGCCAAATCCGTTGGTGCCATTTCCCCAATGCCACCTTGCAGATAGTATCCACTTACATGTGCTTCAATATCATTTGAAAGTAACATGCCTTTGACTATTTCTGCCTCAGTAATATTTCCGGCTCGATAAACGATTTTCATGCTATTCGGTGAGAATTCGCATAACAGTGATATAGACAGAATCTGTATTTTAGGGGCAAAGGCAGAATCTGTATATATCGTGAATTTTCGCGGCATAAAACCGGGAAAGCAGACGCCGGGACTCTATTGCCCAGGGACACCGATCCAAATCGGACTCTCGTCTTCTGTTCGAATTTAATAGCTACGCCGGTTCTGTCTGGTTGTATCAAATGTGGTTAGACCCCTGAAAACCTGCGTCCTAAGGCCTGGAAACCGCGGTCATCTAGAGTCCACATTTCCAATGTTATTTAGGTGGCACGTAAAAGGCTTCACCCAGCCTTTTAACGCCTGTTTCCTCCAAATCGTTAACCACTTGCCAGCATGAGATGCCCCGTTCCCGCAGCCATATTTCCAAACGGTCCAGATTACTCCATTCCCGACCCTGATCACGCGTATTGTGTACGCGCGCCCATTGGCCGTCGACCAGCAATGCCACGGCCCAGACGTATGGGTGTCTGTCTGGGTCGCCGAAACCTCCGCTCTGGTATTCGCGCTTGATACGGTACACGGTAGCCGTGTTCTGGATACGCCACAAACTAAATAGACCTGGAATATCGGTCGATTTCACGCTTATTTGTAGCGGAGGCTGGAAATCAATATGGGCCATACTGTTGACTATTTCCTCGTATACGATCACAGTATGCATCATATTGATATCTAAATCATAAGGCAATCATAGGAGAAACTGATGCTGCCAGTAACTTTTCGCGCACGTAAAATCGGGACGATCGATACACAATGGCAAGCTATTTTTGATAGCTACTGGCCAGCTTATAAATCCTGGTATCGTCAGAAAAAGTCTGGTGATATTAATCTGCGTGCACTCAAACAGGGACATCGGCAGTTGGCGATGATCATGCCGGAAATGCTACCACTCTACGAAAGTTTCCTGGAGGCAAGTAATGATTGCCCCGTCGCGGCGCAGTTCTTGACGGGTTATCAGCCACCGGCATATTTGGTGAGCTGTTCACAAGCGGTGTTACTCGATGATAAACCATTGCTGATGCGTAATTATGACCTTAGCCCGGATCTGTCCGAGAACCTGGTGACGAAATCGAATTGGCTGGGGCAAGAGATTATCGGTAGTAATGAGTGCCTTTGGGGGCTGGATGACGGCATGAACAAGTCGGGGCTTGCCGCTTCGCTGTCCTTTGGCGGTCGCAACAAGGTGGGGAGGGGTTTCGGCATCCCGTTCATATTGCGTTACATGCTGCAGACCTGCGAGAACATCAAGCAGGCTATTAAGGTACTGCAACGGGTACCTTCGCATATGGCATACAATGTCACCCTTCTCGACAAGCAAGGGGCTTTTGCGACTGTTATGGTAGCCCCTGAGCAAGCCACGATCGTAACCCGCGAACGTTGTATTACCAATCATCAGACACGGGTAACCTGGCCACAGCAGGCAGTGTTTTCTAAAACGCTTGAACGCAAACAGTTTCTGGATGAATTTCTGGCAAGGGACAAGGTTAATGAGCAACAACTTCGCAAAGCATTTTTAACCACGCCATTGCGCTCTTCTAACTTCCCGCAAAAGTTCGGCACGGTTTACACGGCTGTCTACAAGCCATTGAGCGAAATGATGTCATACCACTGGCCCGCGGAACAATCCTGGCAACATAGCTTTGCCGATTTCAATGCATCGGAAAAAACCGTTAACCTTGAAAAACAAGTGAGCCTGGTGACGGCTCATGGCGATGTGGCCGAGTATGCCAATTCGGATTACAGTTTGCCGGCGAGTATCCGGCAGCAGCTGTTGCAAAGTCTAGTGTATTTGCCAGTCTCGGCGGTAGGGCAGCCCGATGCGCTGGAAAAACTGAAACAGAATCTGCAGGCAGAAAAACCCTTTTGCTGGAAAGACTATGCTACACAGATAGCACAGGTCTGGCGTTATCCTGTGCCTGCAAGTTAGCCTTTCCTGTCGCAATAAATCAACAATCACTGTATTAGATGGCAGACCATGATTTCTAGATTGAGAGTGATAATGAGAGCGATGATTTGATTGCTACGAGTCGCCGCACCTGACCGAAGATTGCCTCCTGGTCTAGCCAATTAGGGGGCTCCTTTGGAGAAGATAGACTCTCAGAATCCATATTTCAGTGACGGCTAACGCCCCCTTTTTTTATTGTTACCTGTTGTAAAACACCAGGCTTCGAGACACCGACATGAGAGATGTATTGCTTAACATCTCGTGGTAGGTATATTGTTGGGGACGAAAGGATGGTATTGGAGCAGGGCTTTAATGAGTAACAGTTTGAGCAAGGATTTCGGACTCATAGACGGTCAAACTTATATCATAGGTAGAAAAGGTGATGTTTACATAGAAGGCCATATCTATATAAATTCACCCACTGTCAGCAGACAACATGCCGCGATAAAAATTAAAAATGGACGAATTTACCTTCGCGACCTAAATTCAACCAATGGCACCTATTTGATAGAAAATGATAGATTGGTGTCCTTCCAAGAAGGATATGTGAGTCCATCTCAGCCTATAGCGATAGGCGAAGTAAAGTGCACGATTAATAACCTGCTAGCGATTGCCGGGGTCCATTCTGCTTCAAAAAATACCACTTCTAATTTTGAAGACACGAAACTAATGCCCCCAATCAATAAGACATGAAAAAGACAAAGTTAATGCACTGTTTTCTAATCCCTGTTTTCAATAGGTCGTATTGATTTGGAAAATCACCTTCTGCCGGAGCGAAACCCGGGGACTGCCTGGTGAATGTGGACGTGTAGCTCGATAATCTCTTACCTGTAACGCTGGTAAATCTCTGGCGCTGTAACGATGGTTTTGTGAACTCGGCCCTGGGTCAAGCGGGCTATGAGATCGAGATAAAGGATAAAGCTGTGCAACTCAGGGAAATTCATTGCCCCTATGCGTAGGGTCAATGGATGAAGTGGTTGTGCTTGGACTTGTTTTGGGTGTTGAGGTGGATTATCAGGCGATATCGAATGAATCAGAAATAACCGTCGGTCAGGGTCAGCATAAAATTTTCAAGATCGGCGTAATCCTGGGGCATCAGGCCAAGCCCCATGTCGGTATGGTAGTTGAGCTCGTTGGCGATATCGTTTTCCACTTCAGGCACGAACAGCAGGGAATCCGTCGCGGTAATGTCGTAATGCCGGATGACGTCGTTGAGCGTCGCGTAAACTCCATTGTGCATATAGGGTGCGGTCAGCTCAATGTTGCGCAGCGTCGGCGTTCTGAATTTTCCCTGCTCGGCGGCTCGTTCGGCAGGCAACGTGATCTCAGGGCTGTCACCGAGCCCGCCGTCCCTGAACGCATTATTGGCAACATAGGCGGGATTGTCGGTATTCACCGGGATCGCGATGTTGTAGTAATTGAAGTCGGTGAACAACGAGCCTGTGGCATCGGGCGAATTAACCGTATGGCAGTTGCCGCACTTGGCTGCGGTGCCCTTGAACAGGTCGAAGCCCCGCTGTTCCGACGCGTTAAAGCTGGCGTTGCCGGTCATGACGGCGTCGAATTTCGAGGTAAAGGGATTCATTTCGCTGGAGCTTTCAAACACCGCGATGGCGGCGGCAATATTGTCGTAAGCCTGGTCGACGTTGCTGAAGGCGTTGGTCCCGAAAACCTCGATGAATTCGTCAGCATAGCTGGCGTTCTGAACCTTGTTCACCACGGTTGCTTTGTCGGCATTATTCATTTCCAGCGGATTCAGAAATGGCGCCTTTGCCTGATCAACCAGCGTGCTGGCGCGCCCGTCGAGAAACTGTCCACCGTGAAAGTTGGAGACGGTAAGATCGGCGGTTTGCGCCACCTGTGGAACGAATTGAGGTATCAATGATGCATAGGCCGCAGTCGGTGCATTGCGGTTGCCGAATTGGCCGGGCACGGAGCCTTCCGATACCGGCGCGGCTACGGTAACGTTGGGATCGGTGAAACCGTCCGCCGGGTCGTGGCAGCTGGCGCAGGATTGATTGCCGTTGCTCGACAGGTCTTCGTCGAAGAACAGTTTTTTACCGACCGAGCGCATGCTGGCGCCGGATCCGTTGGCGTCATCATCGCCGCTGCTGCCGCAGTTCGCGAGTAGCAGGGTGGAGACGAAGAATATGAGGCTAAATGCCTTATTGATTGATGTTGTCATGTCGGCGGTGTTATCGATGCGGCAGGGTTGATTTGTATCTTGCCATTCTAGTAGTTTAGTTTTCGTCAGAATTACCACAGGCGATGCAGGCGGCTGTTTCGAGATAACTTGATATGCATCAACTTAGGCCGTTATTCCCGCCTAATTGTTAAATTTTTCACATGTTTGGGTCGGTTAACGCCGACCGACGCTCGATAGTTCGGTGCTGGTGGATTTCACGCGTTAATCACGTCTATTCTTACTAACGCTGCTCGGGGACGAAATCCTGACACTCGATTACGCCTGACCTCGCCGTCAGGAAACTGGATTCTGGCACTGGCGCTGGCACCAAGGCTGCGGGAAGATCGGACACGATCGCGCGCGGCCATAGAATGTCAACTGCGCCGGTACGATGTTACTCTTTACTCGAAAGCCGCTCGTAAAGCCGGATCTGATACCCGAATTCGAGTTGCCCCATTTTCTGCTGTTCCGTTGCGCAGATAATCTACGCCTATGATAACAAGTAATAAATGAAGACAATTTTTATCCCCCAATGCGGTCTTTACCTGGCCGCGCTATTGATGACTTCCCTCGTGAACGCACAGTCCTGGACCGATGAAGGCGCGCGCGAATTCGAAGAGCTGCGCATACGGCAACTACAGACTATACAAGGCGATAGCGACATAGCGGCCTTTACCAGCGACGGCTGCAGCGGTGGTCAATCGAAAAGCTGGGAACTGTTAGCGCAGGCATTACCGGGATTCACCAGCCATTTCGGCGATAAACCACCCTGGGAATCCTGTTGTGTGGATCACGATAAAGTGTATTGGCGTGGCAGCACCGTGGATGGATATAGCAAACGTAAGCTCGCAGATGAGGAGCTCAAGCAGTGTGTCGTAGCGACCGGGGTCGAGTTTACCCCGAAAATTAGCAGCAGGTACGGGCTACCGGAAGAGAAGGTTAGAGAAGCGTTTTCGCTCGCAGCCGATCTGATGTACCAGGCGGTGCGATTAGGTGGACAGCCCTGCTCCTTATTGCCATGGCGATGGGGCTACGGCTGGGACAACTGTGCGTTTGCGAACATTGCCGACATC
>Ga0265303_10002905_pt1 | contig 10701 bp, 7 predicted proteins | sample Helome_2_FD_192494 | JGI IMG/M metagenome (GOLD analysis project Ga0265303, IMG submission 192494) | Marine sediment microbial communities from subtidal zone of North Sea - Hel_20160317 (Illumina Assembly) | ecosystem: Environmental > Aquatic > Marine > Subtidal zone > Sediment ... | reverse complement strand
GCGGTCTCGACCCCGGCTTCTGGTCAGCCGCGGACAGGTAGCTGCCCATCGTGGCCGCATAAACGAATCCCAGCTCCGGTGTAATCACCCTGGCGCCGAACAGTGGACCCACCGTCTGCGTGATACTCACGATGCCCCCGTCACAGTCCCTGATTGTAAAGTGGGTCGTGTGGTGACTCTCGCCTCCCCAGTAATCACCGCTCCAGTCGGTGGCTGATGAGTGGGCCCAATTTTCTTGCGTGGACACACGAGCAGCGGTCAATGACGGCACCCTGATACCGGCCGCCTGCTCAGCAGCCCAGGCCTTGTCCATAACGTGATCAAGATCCAGCTCCGCTCGATCTTCGGCCATGCTGTTGATTGTGAGCGCCAGGGCTTGATTCATGACGGCGGCCCACTGTGTTTCCGTGAGCGACGCAATGTCGACGTTCTCGAGAATGTTGAGCGCCTTTACCACGAGGCCGCCGCCCGCCGGCGCGGCCAGCGAGTGAATTTCGTATCCGCGATACGACGTCGTGACGTAGCGACCGTCGAGGACCTGGTAGGACGCGAGGTCGTCAACCGTTACATACCCACCATTTGCTGCCATGTCTGCGGCAATCTGTTGTGCGATCTCCCCGTGATAAAAATCGTCGGCGCCGACATTAGCAAGACGTGTGATTGTGCGAGCCAAGGCTGGCTGTTCAATGACGTCGCCGGCGTCGTACGCAGTGCCATCAGCCTCAACAAAAACTCGCTGGAATCCCGGATTGTCCTTGAAGCGATCGAAACCGCGTTCATGACGAGCCGCAGCACCGGGCAGTAACTTGTAACCGTCTCGCGCAAAAGTCGCGGACTGGCCGAGCAATTCGGACCAGGGTAGCGAGCCGTGTTCCGCGTGTAGTCGAGCAAGGCCCGCCACGACGCCCGGCGTCGCAACGGTGCCATAACCCTGGCCAACCGGTTCATCGGGGCGTGTATACGTGGCCGGCACCTCGGTCATGGCGTTGTAGCCCTGGTACCGGCCATCCGGCGATCGAACGAGAATCTGGATACGCCCACCCAGGTGGCTCATCGACGGTTCTACGACGGCCAGGGTAAAGCCTGCCGCGACGGCCGCATCGGCCGCGTTTCCGCCCCGGTTCAGGACATCTATTGCGGCGTTGCTTGCGAGCGGATGGGCTGTGGCCACCATGCCATCGGTCGAGATGGCGTGCTGGTTGGTAGGCGTTGAGCTGCACCCCGAGGCCAGGAAGAGTGCCAGCAGGCAAATTGCAAACAAGTGACTCACGGTAATCACGCTACGGTTTCTCCTGGATGACCAGACAGGTTCCCACTCAGGCGCTCGACCGAACCCGCCCCCAATTGACCTCGTTACCTTCGACGGGCCTCACAGGGATGTTTTGCGACAGGATCAGCGAGCAGATGGCGAAGCCGGTGCCAACAAGGAACACGGCCGAATGCGAAACAACCCAGACCAGCCCGAGCGCAGCGGGCACAACAACGGCCGCAATATGGTTGATCGTAAACGAGACGCCGGCGCTACTGGCGATGTCCTCGGGGTCGGCGATTTTCTGGAAGTACGTCTTGATGGCGATGGCCAGGGCAAAGAACATGTGGTCGATAACGTACAGGCCGGCAGCCAGGTACGCGTTTTCGACGAAAGCGTAGGCCGTGAAGACAACAATGAGCCCGGAGTACTCTATCGTTAGCGCTGTGCGTTCGCCGATTCTGCCGATCAGGCTGCCGATACGCTCGGCGAACAACCAGTTGAAGACGTAGTTGACCAGGAAGAGTGTCGTGACCTGTGCAGCCGAGTAACCGAACTTCTCGACCATCAGGAAGGCGGCGAACACCATAAAGATTTGTCGTCGGGCGCCCGAGAAGAACTGCAAGGCGTAAAACAGCCAGTAACGCTTTTTTAGTACGAGCGAACTGGTCTGCTCATGTCTTACCCCGAAGTGCGGAAAACCGAGCCACATGAATACGGCAAGGCAGCAGCAGAGGCCGCCCGCCAGCAGGTAAATCCAGACATAGTCCAGGCCGAGCGGCGCGAGCAAGACCCACAGTGTTGCGTAAATGACGAGTGAAGTAATCGAGCCAATCGAAATAAGCTTACCCAGAGCTCGGGGCGCGTCGGCAATCTTGTACCACTGTAATGACAATGACTGCTTGACGACTTCGAAGTAATGAAATCCCGTGGACAGCAGCACGGTCGTCAGGTAAAGACCCAACGTCGTCGGGAAGACCCCGGTCAACGCGACGCCAACTCCCAGCAACGCAAGAGCGATAACGGCAAACGTCTGCTCTTTGAGGATCAGCAATACGAAGACTGTCGTGAATGCGAGAAAGCCTGGCACCTCGCGAAGGCTCTGCAGGATACCGATTTCGACACCGGTGAAGGCGGCTCTTTCAACGGCGAAGTTATTGAGCAGAACCGTCCACGTGTTGAACGCGATCGGCATCGCAACCGACATCAGGATCAGTAAGGTATTCGGGTTTTGCCAGGGCCGCCGCTGCATCGACGCAGTGTAAGGAAACGCCGTGCTGACCGCTAGACTTCAATACAATTCGGACATTATCTCGTCTTCGAGATTCTTGACGGACTGGGCGTCCATTTCCCGGATTTCGTATATTGGATTTTTGAGCAGCTCGTTGAGTGCGGCAGCGTTGCTGTTACGCGGGTCGCGAATTGAAAGGCGCTTCTTTCCTTCGTTGTAGTTAAGGCCTTTTGAGCTATCGACCAGTTGCTGCAACAGCACGGGACTGTCGCTCAGCGATTCAAAGCTGCCGAACGCCTCCCAGTCCATCTCGTAGGCCTGCTGGGCCAGCAGGTCGTTGAGCTCGTCCTGGGAGTTCGCGTAGATCGGTCCCTCGAAATCCTCTTCGAAAAACCTGGCGAAGTCATCGTCGCGAGGATCGTACAGGACGTAGAAAACAGGCTCATCGTCGAATTCGATGAGCTTGTATGCGTGCATGCCGGCGAACTCGCCGAACTCCAGCAGGTCTTCGTCGCTGAGCTCTGTATGCACCTCGCTGTCCCTGTCGACGTAGTCGCCGTCGAAAACGTGTTTTCCGGTCTTCTCGAACAGCCATTTGTCGATCTTCTCGAGGTACTTCTTCTCACCGTCGAACACGTATTCGTGCTCCGAAATGTCCAGGCTTCTCAGGTACTGCACCTGTAATTTTCGGTATGTCGATTCCGCCTCTTCGCGATTGTCGAAGATCTTGCCGACCTGCCAACCGGCAACATAGAAATTTTCGTCGTTATAGCCAAAGCAGTAGGATCTCAGGACGAACTTGCTCATTGCACACTCCTCAGTCTCGGGGTTACTCGCATGCCATCGAGTTGCCTGGCACTGGGAGGGCATGCGAGGCCGTTGTCCATCCAGGGTTTGAAATCCATCGCATTGAACAGGTCGGCCGGTACGATGGGGAAGTCTGTAATCGCAGGAGCTGTGCCGAAAATCCTGGGCAGCACGGCATTGATGAACCAACTGTTGTGAGTCACGAGTAACGAACGGACCTTCCCTGTAACTGCGAGCGGCGAGAGCAGTAACTCGGATATTGCGGGGTCGCCCGCGAAGTCGGAGTGAAAGCGTTCCAACGCCTTTCTTGTTTCGGGCTCTTCGACGTTAATTGCACTGACGAAGTCCGCAAGGGTCGGAATAAACCGGTTGCCGTAATCGGCAAGCAGGTGATCGCGCTCGCACATATCCTTGACGTCGACATGCTTGCCGTCGGAATTGACAATGGTGTGCCCGAAAATCGGAACGACCACGTGCTGGACGGCCCAGTGCGTGTGCAGGACCCGGTGTCGGCCGTCGGCACAAAGCGTCTTGGTCGAGTCGATGAACTCGTGGATCGGGTAATAATCGCTCTCCGCGCCGCCCCAGCGGCGGACAGAGATTCGGCAGTGTTGGCGCGGATTCATGACCGCAAAGACTAGCAGCGCGTCATTGCCGCAACTTTGCGTCAGGTCTCAGAATACGGCAATAGAGAGGCCTTCGTGCCTGCAAGCCTGCACGTTACGGTGCGGAATCGGCAACCGGTATCAGGTCAACGATATCGCCGCTTGCCTTTAGCTCTTCGACACGCTGCGCCTGACGCGCCAGGTCATCATTGACAAGCGTTCGTAGCCGCTGAAACTCGGGCTCCCTCCGTATCGAGTCGAAGTTTGGATTCAAGTCAAAGTGGTACCAGGTTTTTACGCGCCAGCCATCGGCGACGGCGGTTGCAAGCGCGATAAGGGCGCGGTCTTTCTTGCCACGCAGCGCGTGTATCTGTGCATCGGATACCCAGTAACCGGCCCCGCCCATCCTGGGGCGGCCCTGGATAATCAAGAGGCTGCGCGATAGCAGTTCTTCTGCGAGTTCTTCTTCGCCAAGATGCTGCAGAATCAGCGCCAGGTCTATGGCGACCTTGTAGTTCATCGCCGTGACCCCGGGCGGATCTTCGGAGGTCAGTTCCGGATACGCCCGCGCATAACGGCGGCGAGCAACCTCATAATGACCAGCGGCCAGATCTGTATTTCGCAGATGACGCAGCGCGCCTTGAGCGGTGGGAACGGCATCCAACAGTGCAGCCGCGTCATTGCGCGTCTGCTCCTCGTTACGCAGATAGGCACTGTGCAGCATGCTGGCAAATAGGGGCCAGAATCCGGTCGGATTGAGTTTGCGGCCTCGCTCAATCAGGACGCTGGCGCTTTCCGGGTCACCGATCTCAAGATACGCAATGCCGGTCGCTGCCTCGCCGCCACTGGGTAGCTGTTTCCTTGCTGCGCCCCGGTGATACCAGTAAAACGACTCGTCGACTTCGCCGCGCGCAAGATAGTGTAGAGCCGCAATGTAGACCTCCACGTAGTAACGCTCGGGCTCGAGCTCAATCGCTTTCTTGTATGCCACTATGGCGTCGTCGAAACGCCCAAACTGGTCATACAGTCGTGCTATTTCGTAGCTGATTGCGGCAGAGTTAGGACTGAGGTCCAGTGCCTGCTCCATTAGCGTTAAGGACTCAACGAGCCTGCTCTGAGTCCAACGGAGCAGAGAAAAATACCGATAAGCACGGGCGTTCCCGGGCTCGAGATTGATTGCCGTGTTGTACGCTTCCTCAGCTGCTACATGGTTTCCCTGCAATCGGCGCAAGGTACCAAGGACGACGTAGCCTTCGCCCAGGTGTTTGTCTAACTGAAACGCTTTGGACAAGTGCACTTCGGCGCGCTCGATGCGAAATTCCTGCTGGCTCTCCAGCACGGCACCGGCCAACCCGACGTAAGCCAGTGCGAAGCCCGCGTCCAGCGCGACGGCGTTCTCAAAATGCCCGATCGCCGCGTCATTCGAGCCGGCGGAAAATTTCTCGAATTCGCTCTTGCCTTGCAAGTACGACATGTACGCGTCGAGATTCTGTGTCGGCAGCGCGTCAACGGCGGTTTCTTCGTCTTCGATCAGGTGGTGGCCGATTTGCGAGACGACCTCGGTCACGATTTCGGCCTGAACTGCGAATATGTCCCCGGTCGTCAGGTCTCGATCATAGGTTTCGGCCCACCGATGCTCATCTGTTGCCGTGTCGATTAACTGTGCGTTCACGCGCAGTTGAGTCGTGTCGATCTGCACGCTGCCTTCCAGTATGTTGGCTACGCCAAGCTCCCTTCCCATTGCCGGGACGGTCATGTCCGTATTTCGGTAGCGTTCCATCGACGTACGTGAAATTACCTTAAGACCTCCGATCTTCGAGAGCTTGGTCAGCAGGCCATCCTGTAGACCGATAGCGACAGCGGCAGATGTTTCCTGATCGCCGCCGACGCCTTCGAACGGCAATACCGCGATTGAATTGGCGGTAATTTCACGAGAGTCCATTTCAGTAATGACGCTGTTTGAATGGTCTCTGAGTTCCGTCACGACACTCAGCAGGACGAAAAGTCCTAGCGCTGTGAGTGCCGAGATAACCAGGTAGTCGACTCGCTGCAACGAGAGGTCTGATTCGCTATCGGTGAATGTGACCCGAACGATTTTGCCGTCGTTAATGTCGTACAACCAGCCAAGCAAGATTGCGATCGGGAAGCCCAGAATCGCGCCTAACCATACGTAGCGAATTGCGGCAGATGCGAGACCAACGGCCGGCATCGCGAGGTCGGCTACCTGGAGGACAGCGAATGCGCCAACAACGTAAACGCCGGCGACGCGAAAGACTCGGCGTCGTCGCGCCTCTATGAGCAGGTTCAGGAGACGAGCTCCGCTCACTGCCACTCAATCCATTTCGAAATCGCCATATCTAAAGGATAGCCCATCGTGGCGGACTTTCCGCGTAGCAACAGGGGGCATTGTACGTTCGCGATGCCCGCGAAAAGGTGCAGTGGCCTGCGGCGTTTACAGATGCAGCTCGACGAGGTCGCCGTCTGTGACGAGGTGGTCGGGACCCACTTGCTGGCCGTCGAAGACTTCTTCACCCCACATGCGTGCAAACTTCAGGTCCCGGGCGATGTCCTTGTGGACCAGTCGCGCGACATCGTGAATCGTGCCGCCGCGACGCACCGTAAACGGCTTGTCGTTGTCCGCGGGTTTCCCGGGCGTCTTGGTGTAGACACGCACGATTTCCAGCGCTCGAAAAAGAAAGGCCCCGAGCTCGTCAAGCCCGTCGCCGGTTTGTGCCGACATCGTCATTGTTGGAAATGAGAGACCGAGCAACTCTTCCAGGACTTCGATTTCCTGCGGATCCGGGTCGAGATCGCTCTTGTTGGCGATCATCACGGTAGGCAGGTCGAGACGAAATACATCGTCGGTCTCGTCAGCCGGGCCCGGCGCACCCGATTCCAGCCCGCGCCAGGCTGCCGTCAGGAAGACTTTCTTTTCTTTCAGGCGCTCGAGGACCATGGGCACCTGCTCGAGACAGTCGGGATCGCTGATGTCGACAACGAGCAGGGCGCCGTCCGCCGGCTGTAGCGCGTTGACAAGCCACGGTTCCATGAACTCATCTGACACGGGAGGCAAGTCCACGAGCTGAAAGTGAATGTCCTCGTAGGGCAGCATGCCGGGGATGGGCTGGTGGGTCGTGAACGGATAAGGGCCGACGTCACTGTGCGATCCTGTCAGGCGCGCGTGCAAGCTGGACTTACCGGAATTGGGCGGTCCCAGGAGGCAGAGCTGAGCGGCCCCATCGGGGCGCACGACATGCGACGGTCCGCTGCGACGGCCACCCTTCTTGGGTCCCGCGAGTTCCTCGGTCAGCTGCTTGATGCGCGTCTTTATGTCGGCCTGCAGGTGCTCCGTACCCTTGTGCTTTGGGATCGTGCGGAACATCTCCCTGAGGCAGTCGAGCCGCTCTTTCGGTTCACGCGCCTTGCGATAGGCCTCTTCGGCTTTCTTGTAATCCGGTGTGACGTTGGTGGGCATACATGGTGATTTTACATCAGGAGCTCGCCTTTGGATCGATATTGCAAGCTGCAAACCATCGTGCGCCCTGCAGCATCAAAAGAAAAGGTACGTGTGGGGAAAACGCCGATGAGCATAGTGAAGGGCATCAAGTGGCTGCTGATTGTTGCTGCAGCTATTGTCGTCACAGTAACCGTTGTGGTCATTGCGCTGCAGGAGCCCATACCGGCAGCCGGTACGGCGGCTTCCGGTAACAGCAGGATCTACGACGAGTCGTACATCGACGTTATCGAGTCAGCACGCGCGGAACTCGACGGGTACCGGGCGTCACTGGTCGCGCCATCGATTTCGGTAGCCGTAGGCGTTGACGGAAAACTGGTTTGGGCGGATGCGCGCGGTTACGCGGATATCGAGTCGAAGACCTTCGCCACGCCCGATACCGGCTACGCCGTTGGCAGCGTCTCGAAGCCGATTACGGCAGTCCTGGCTGCATTGCTCTGGCAGGACGGGCTGCTTGATATCGACGCCGATGTGAGAAGTTACGTCTCGAGCTTTCCCGAGAAAAAGCACACGATCACCCTGCGGCAATTGTTGTCACACCAGGCCGGCATCAGGCATTACAAGTTCGGCTGGAAGCCACCGGTATTCTCGGAATCTTCGCTTAACCGGGAGTTCGCCAATACCGAAGAGAGCCTCATGTTGTTCGCCGACGACGCGTTGCTGTTCGAGCCTGACACCGATTTCGAATACAGCACTTTCGGCTATACGCTGATTGCCGCGGCTATCGAAGGCGCCACGGGCCAGTCCTACATCAACGTGCTTGAGGATCGCGTGCTTGGCCCGCTGGGCATGGACAGTACCTCCATCGATCGGGAAGGACATATTTCGGGCATTCGCGCCTCGGACTACGTTGGCACGTTTTCGAAAAAAGCCGTAGCTCCGGCGCCCACGACAAACAGCAGTTACAAATGGGCCGGTGGCGGCCTGGTTTCCACGCCGACTGATCTCGTCAGGTTCGGCAATGCTGTGCTGAGTGCCGGATTACTGATGGACGCTGCGCACACGGCAATGTTCACGGCGAGGAAGCTCCCCTCGGGCGAGTTGAACCCGCGCCACTACGGCCTGGGCTGGCAGATCGGCGGGCTCGTCGTGACAGACGAGGAAACGGGTGAAGACAAGATAATTACGTTGATCAATCACGGCGGGACGCGGGCAGGATCCATGTCGATCCTGATGATTGTTCCTGATCACAACATTGTCGTCGCGATGACCGCAAACACCGTGGGAAGAGGAGGCTCGGGACCGCTCGCAAGCGTGGCCGCCAAGGTCGCGCGGGAGTTTATTTATGGAAGGCCAGCACGACCGAAGACAACGTCACTGGCGGCCCGGCCGGCCGGCCGGGCACGCGATCCCGTGACAATGTAGCTCTACTTATTACGCCGTCGATGGTGCCTTCGCGCTCGCTATGTAGTCGTCGATGATGCGCTCGAGTATGTCCAGAGGCACCGCGCCGTTCTTCAGGACTGCATCGTGAAAATCCCGGATATCGAAATCGTCACCCAGCGCGTCCATGGCTTTCTGGCGTAGCTCGAGAATCTTGAGCATACCCACCTTGTAAGCCGTTGCCTGGCCCGGCATTACGATGTAACGCTCTACCTCGGCGACAACGTCGCTCTCGGCCATGCCGACATTTTGCAGCATGTATTCGATTGCCTCTTCACGAGTCCAGCGCTTGTGGTGAATACCGGTGTCGACAACCAGGCGCACGGCGCGGAAGAGCTCCGCCGCAAGCCGCCCGATGTTATCGGCAGGCGTTGGCAGGAATCCCTGTTCAAAGGCGACGCGCTCCGCATACAGTGCCCAGCCTTCCGTGTATGCCGTGAACGGTGCAAAGCGGCGCAGGAAAGGCATGCCTTCGAGTTCCATCGCTATAGCGATCTGGAAGTGATGGCCTGGAATTCCCTCGTGGTACGCAAGGGTGCGCATTCCGAATGTGGGCGTCGCCTTGATGTCATAGAGGTTCGCGAAAAACCGGCCGGGCCGACTGCCGTCGATTGCAGGCTGCTGGTAATAGGCGCCCGCCGAAGTCTTCTCCCTGAACTCGGGTACGCGTACGACTTCCATGCCGGCCTCGGGCCGGATATTGAAGGCTCCGTCCAGCCCGGCATCGATTTCGTCGAGTATCGTCTGGTAGTCCTCGAGTATCTGCGCGCGTCCTTCGGCGCTGTCTTCATAGTAGAAATCGGGGCGTGTCGAAAACCCTTCCATTGCTGCCGCATATCCCACGGAAACGTCTACGCCCTCGGCCGCGAGGATCTCCAGCATCTCAGCCTGTATTCGATCGACCTCGGACAGTCCGAGATTGTGGATCTCATCTGCGCTGTAGTCAGTCGTTGTAAACAGACGCAATGCAAGCCTGTACACCTCGTCGCCGCGCGGCAGGTGCCAGAAACCGTCATCCGTGCCCGCCTTGTTCTTCAACTCAGAGAAATAGTCGATAAATAGCTGGTACGCGGGATACACGGTTTCATCAATCGATGACTCCGCCCGGGCCAGGATCGATGAGACATCTTCATCGCCGATGTCTTCGACCTCGGCCAGTTTCTCTTCGAGCGACGTGTACAGGATGTTCTCCTGTATCGGCGTTGCTATGAATTCTTCCATCTGATCGAGCACGCGTTCGATGACAAAGCGTGGCGGAATAATGCCCTCGGCCTCGTGGATCTCCAGGCCCAGCAGATACTGGTGGTATTTCCTCTCGAGCTGATTGAGGCGCGAAATGTAATTTTCCGCATCCTCGAGCGAATTGACCTGGTGCATCGACTGCATGAAGCTCGGGAAGCTGCTCTGGATGCCGAACATCTGGTTGGCCGGGTAATTGTGATAGCGAAACGGGTACGCTTCGTCGGCGATATTCATCAGGTAGAGCGCGATTTCCTTGCTAAGGCGCTGATTATCGTCGAGGTCTTCGTCGTCGTACTGCTCGATCCCAGCTCGGAAATTGCGTAGATCCTCGAAAAACTCTTCAGTACCGTCGGGGTGGACATCATCAAGTTCGGCGTTGTGTCCCTTGATACCCATGGATTCCAGGAATCCGAGTGACGTCAGGGTTTCGGGGTCCTGCAAGGCAAGCTTGATCACCTCACGATCGAGGTATGCGCGGAAGAAGAACGGCTTATCGGCATACCACTCGTGGGCGATGAACGAGCCACCGAGTACGAGCAATAACAGGACCGTGAGGCCGAGACGTTTGAGCCATTTCTTGATCATGATCGTCCGTTCCGTCTGTCTGTCAAATTCCGGGACCGAGATAGTACCGGATTTCGCCGGCGATGGGCCAAGGCAAGGCTATACT
>Ga0265303_10002904_pt1 | contig 10701 bp, 8 predicted proteins | sample Helome_2_FD_192494 | JGI IMG/M metagenome (GOLD analysis project Ga0265303, IMG submission 192494) | Marine sediment microbial communities from subtidal zone of North Sea - Hel_20160317 (Illumina Assembly) | ecosystem: Environmental > Aquatic > Marine > Subtidal zone > Sediment ... | reverse complement strand
CAGTCGCCCGCAGGGCGACCGGTTCGACAAAACGCGTCAGCGTTTTGGGCGCCGCAGCGAAGCGGAGGCGGGTCGTAGACCCGAGGATCGCCGAAAGGCGAAACGAGCCCATCTCTCCGGGGCCGCTGCCGGCCATCCCTGGCCTGCGCGGCACTCGTGCATCCTGCACGTCGCGCGCCATTAAATAGAAAAGGCCCACCTAGCGTGGGCCTTTTCTATTTACCGACATGCCATGAGGTTCGAACTCAGTCGCCCGTCAGGGCGACCAGTTCGAGCCGAGGCCGACATAGTCGGCCGAGATGACGATAGCCTGATGGGCAAGGTCCAATTCGAACGCGTCGCTGAATTCGGGTTAGTGCACCAATTCGCCACTCCATATTTCCGACACCTTCAATACAAAAAGGCCGCCGACCATGTAGTAAAAAATCACTTAGTTACAATGCGACTTCCGACGCATTCGATTACAACAATGCACTGTTGACTACAGTAGCTCCCCCATGGCCTCGCGCACCCGATTTCCGTAATCCGGATGCGCTCGACTAAAGTATTCGAGCATGCGGTTTTGCACTGAAGTCTTCGCCTGGATTAAACCGCCCGCGATTGTCGCTGCCAATCGCGCCCGTTCGTCTTCCGACAGGATGCGATACAGGTCCCCTGCCTGGGCAAAGTAGTCCTCCTCGTCCTGGTTGTACGGCCGAACCCAGGCATCTTCCAACAACGGCAACGGCGGTGGCGCATAGTCGGTACTCGGCGTGGGACTCTCCGATCGGTCGTTGGGATAGAAATTGACGCCACTGCCCTGATTGCTTGCCGCTTCCGTTGTCGCAGCAAGACCGGCCATCGCACCGTCGCGCTGATAATGGTGCACCGGACAACGGGGCGAATTGACCGGAATCTGGTTGTGATTCACGCCGACGCGATAACGGTGTGCATCCTGATACGCGAACAAGCGTGCCTGTAGCATCTTATCCGGAGACGCACCAATACCCGGCACGAAATTGCTCGGCGCGAACGTCGCCTGCTCGGTCTCTGCGAAGTAGTTGTCGACGTTGCGATTCAGCTCGAGGCGACCTATTTCCTGCAACGGCACAACGTCATGTGGCCACACCTTGGTAAGGTCAAAGGGATTGATCGGAAATGACGTTGCGTCTTTCTCGCTCAATATCTGTACCTTCACCGTCCAACTCGGGTATTCACCTTGCTCGATGGCCTCTACCAGGTCCTGCTGCGCGCCGTGGGGCGCAAGAGTCGCGGCCTCTTCGTTGGTGACGCACTGGATGCCCTGATCGGTTTTGAAATGCCATTTCACCCAATAACGCTCGCCGTTCGCGTTCCAGAAACCCAGCGTATGGGACCCGTAGCCGTTCATGTGCCGCCACGAGCGAGGGATGCCTCGATCGGACATCAGTATCGTCATCTGGTGCAGCGACTGCGGATGATTGGCCCAGAATTCGTAGATGCGAGCCGGATCGGGCAAGTTTGTTTTCGGATGCTTCTTCTGGGAATGCACGAAGTCCGGAAACTTCATCGGGTCATTCAGGAAGAACACAGGAGTGTTGTTACCCACCAGATCGAAGTTACCTTCATCGGTGTAGAATTTCACCGCAAAACCGCGTGGGTCCCGTGCATAGTCGCTTGAGTCCTGACCGCCACCTACCGTAGAAAAACGCAAAAACACGTTGGTCTGTTGGCCGGGCTCTTGCAGAAAACCGGCCCGCGTGAATTTGGAAAGTGATTTAGATAACGTAAATGTCCCATAAGCGCCCGTGCCACGCGCATGTACGACACGCTCCGGGATGCGCTCGCGATTGAAGTGCGCGAGCTTTTCGAACAGCTGCACGTTGTCAAACGTTAACGGGCCCTGAGGTCCCGCGCTGACACTGTTGTTGTCATCTGCGACTGGCGCTCCGGCGGAAGTGGTAAGCATCTTGTGACTCATGTTTGGTCTCCGGGTTTAGGCAACTCAAACTTGACCTTAGCTGGCTTATCCCATAGGGTCCAATCGATTGTGGGCTACCAATATATAGGATGTGCCTATGAGTGCCAGGCATCTCGGTTTCCGCGATCTGCAATACGTCGTATCCGTGGCGGAATGCGGGTCGGTTAGTCGCGCGGCCGAGGCCTGCGCCATTACCCAGCCGGCCTTGAGCGAACGCATCAAGCGCATTGAGTCGACATTGGGCGTCGATCTCTTCGAGCGAAACAAGCGGTCTTTGAGGATCACGCCGGCTGGTGAGCGCTTTGTGCTTATAGCCAGAGAGATGCTGGATCAGGCCGTGGAGATTGACGAAATTGTTGCCTCGGCACACAAACCACTCTCAGGACCTCTGCGGGTAGGTGCCATTGCGACGCTCGGACCGTACCTGATGCCCCATCTATTGCCGCCCCTGCGCCAAAAATTCCCCGATCTCGAGCTTGTACTACAGGAAGGACTGACGGACTCGTTGATAGCGGCACTGCAGGCGGGCTCACTCGATGTCGTGATTGCCGCTGCACCTATTCACGCTCCGGGGCTTGACCAAATTGCAGTGTTTCACGAGCCGTTCGTTCTTGCGATTCCTGTAGACCACAGGATGGCGAAGCGCAAAACGGTCTACGCGAAGGATCTGTGCGGTGATGACATGGTCTTGCTCGAGGACGGCCATTGCCTGACGGGCCAGGCGCTTGATGTCTGCCCAGCGAAACAACGCCACAATCGCAACCGATTACACGCAATGACACTGGAGACGCTTCGGCACATGGTCGCGACAGGATCTGGATATACCTTATTGCCGTCTCTGGCAGTGGGCGCAAGACCAGCGCTTGGCCAGCTCATACGGTACGTCAAGCTTGGCGGCAAGCAACAGTATGGGCGAGAGATCATCGTTGTGTACCGCAAGTCATTTGGTCGTCAGGAAGACATTGCACTGCTGGTGGAACTAATACAGAAATCCATACCAGAGAAATTCGGCCTCAGACTGGCGAGAGCGTCTTGACCGGCCGCAATACCAAGGCCAGTGTTATTTCAGACTCGATTAATGATTTGACCGAACCACCTATCCGCCTCCCCCCATCCGTCAACGCCTGTATCCCTGTTCCGCTTCTCGTACACGACCTCCCCGGATTCCCATGCCAGTCGTCGGCGGATGTCGAGTGACGGCTCGGAAAATCGCTTTCACTGTGTACTCTCCTCCTGACGGCGCAGTAGGCTCATAGAGCCTAGCCTGAGCCTGAGTGGAATTCAGCCGATTACGTTGTTACGGTGCGTCAGCTGGTCTTTTCAAATGGCCACGGTGTAGGCTGTATCAATACATTCGGGTCGCATGGCGTTCATCCAGCGGATGACGAGAGATCAAACAATGAAGCTACGCTACAAAATCCCGCTCGGCATCCTGATTCTTCTGGCGCTCGCGATATCGGCACTGGCTGTGGTCGTCAGCTACGATGCCGGTTGCCCACCGGCTCCGCAGGTCGCCAGCGGCTCAGAGACCATGAAGGCGATCGCTTATCGCTGCTACGGCTCGCCCGATGTGCTCGAGTTTGCAGACACCGAAAAGCCGACGCCCGCGGACGATGAAGTCTTGGTAAAAGTACATGCGGCATCAGTCAATCCCCTCGACTGGCACTACATGAGAGGTGCGCCATACTTGATGCGTCTGATGTCCGGTCTGGGGGCGCCTGAGGACACACGCCTGGGTGTGGATTTTGCCGGGACTGTGGCGGCGGTCGGCAGCAAGGTCACGCGTTTTAAGTCGGGTGATGAGGTATTTGGCGGGGCGGGCGGGGCCTTCGCCGAATACCTGACGATCCGTGAGGATCGGGCGCTGGCGACAAAGCCGGCCAACATGACATTTGAACAGGCGGCCTCCGTCCCGATTGCGGCAATCACCGCACTCCAGGCGCTCCGCGACAAAGGGCAGATAAAGCCGGGGCAGACGGTCCTGGTCAACGGCGCATCGGGCGGTGTAGGTACGTTCGCAGTGCAGATCGCCAAGTCACTCGGCGCGGAGGTCACCGGCGTATGCAGCACCCGCAATGTGGAGATGGTCCGGTCGATCGGCGCGGATCATGTCTTTGATTACACCGAAGAGGATTACACCAGGAGCGGGCAACGTTACGACTTGATCGTCGACATGGTCGGCAATCACTCACCGTTTGCGAACCGGCGAGTCCTGAATCCCGAGGGTACTCTGGTGCTGGTCGGAGGAGCCAAGGGCAACTGGATCGCGCCTTTGGTCAATCCGATCAAGGCGCTCATATTGTCGTGGTTCGTGGACCAGAAAATTGTCACGCTGCTGGCGCGTCTCGGACCAGACGACCTGACCTTCCTGGCCGAGCTGATGCAGGCCGGAACGATGACGCCGGTCATCGACCGACGTTATCCATTGACCAAAGTCCCGGAGGCGATCCGATACTCGGAAGCAGGACGCGCCCGGGGCAAGATAGTCATCAACGTGGAGTAAAACCGCGCCGGCACAGGGTTGACGGCGGTGACCTGACACGACTCCGACCCACCTGTCGGCGCGCCCCACGCTTTTATTGCGTCGACATTTCCACCACAAGCGCCTGCACACTTGGGTTGTCCGGCTGCAGGATCAACAGATCGGTCGCGTATCTCAACGCGTCCTCATGATTCCCGGCTGCCCGGTGGTAAGACGCCAACGCAAAAAGCACATCTGCATCGGCGGGGCGATCGGCGTGTGCCTGTTCCAGTAGCGCAATCGCGTCGGCCTGTTGACCCAGGCCGTTAAGCGCGACGGCCAGCACATAGGCATAGCGCGTATTCCGGGGCGCCAGTTCCGCTGCCCGTTCCAGCCACGGCAGCGCTGCCTCGGCACCAATGGCCCGCACCGTCAACAGCCCCATGGAGTAATTCAGCGCCGCACTGCCGGGCACAAGCTCGAGACCGCTGCTCAGGACGCTCTTGGCCTGGGTCTCGTCACCGACGGAGCGATAGAGATCCGCCAGATTGACGATAGCCGGCTCGAAATCGGGCTGTAGCGTGAGTGCTGCGCGGAATTGTTTTTCCGCCGTCTCCGGCTGACCCGCCTGGGCGTAGAGGATGCCGAGATTCATCCGCGCCTCGGGACGGTCCGCGTTGCCATTTTGTATCGCGACATACTCAGCCAGTACCGTCTGCAGACGCTGCCGTTGTCCGGGCGAGAGTTCCGCCGGTGACAGACCGGCGAGCTGGCGGGCGGCTTCGGTACGCACCGATCTGATCGGATCATCCAGTGCCGTTATCAGGAACGATTGTTTGGCGGCTGCCGGCATGGGTTCCAGCGCATCCAGCGCGCCGAGCCGGACCAGCGGATCGGGGTCACGCAGCGACCTGGCGGCGAGTTGCAGGCTGGCCTGATCCGGATAAGCGCCAAGATGCCACAGCGCGGTGGCTCTGACGATCGCGGGTTGCTCCGCCGCTACCAACAATTCTTTGAGTTGCTGCCCGGCGTCGGCCTGACCGGTCGCCGCAGCGCGGAACGCGAGCGCGAATCGTTGATAGCCGGACGCGTCACCCCCCAGCCACTCGCGGATCTGGACGGCGCTCCAGCCCTCGGGGCGATCCGCATGACAGGCGGCGCAGGCGTCGGTGACGCCGAGCCGCTCCGCCAGATCGGGCCGTGGCACGCGGAAGCTGTGGTCCCGGCGGCCGTCGATTACCATGTAATCCCTCGAAGGCATATGGCAGTCGACGCAGCCCGGCTTATCCGTGCCCGCATCATGCCGATGATGAGACGCCACATCGAAGACATCGGGCGCGTGACAGCCCGCGCACATCGCGTCCCCGGGGGCCTTCAGTTCGAGACTATGCGGGTCGTGGCAGTCGGTACACACCACGCCCTGTGCATGCATCTTGCTCTGCAGGAACGAGCCGTAGACATAGACCTCGTCGCGGATCTGTCCGTCCGGAAAATACAGCGGCTCGGTGAGCAGCGCGGGTACATAGGAATCGGTCAGCGGTTTGCCATGAGCATACTCGGCGCGGATCGGCGCCCGCCGCGCGTGGCATTGCCCGCAGGCCTCGATCTGGGTGTCGGGCACCACGGCACCCTCCAGATGAGCGGTCGGCTCACCGGTCCCTCGGACCCAGCGACGGCCTGGTGTAGCGAATGCCACCACCAGTCCGTTTGCTTGATCGAGCTGCTTAGATTCTGCCAGCGCCACGTGGGACGAGCCCGGGCCGTGGCAAGCCTCGCAGGCGACGTCGATGTCGGTCCAGGTCGAGTCGAAGCGGTCGCTGGCTGCGTCGTAGTTTTTGCGATAGCCGGTGGAATGACAGTCGGCGCACATGTAGTTCCAGTTTTGACTCATCCGCGTCCAGTGCAGCTCGTCGCTGTGGTCGACAGCCTCGTCCGGGTAGAGATGGAACCAGCGCTGGCCGCCATTGTCTGACGGTCGCGTGTCCCAGGCGATGCCAAGCGCCTGCAGTCGGCCATCCGGAAATTCGATCAGATATTGCTGCAGCGGTTCGACGCCGAAGGTGTAGGCGACCGGGTATTCGACCAGATCACCATTGGCGCTGTCGGTGCGGACAAAGTATTTGCCATCACGAGCGGTGAAGGTAGAGCGGACGCCGGCATATTCGAACCCGGTGTCGCCAAAATCACCCAGCACCGTGGTTTTGTCCGCTGGCTGCATGGCCAGGTCATGATGGGATCCGGCCCAGCTTGCAGCCGCGTCCTCGTGGCAGCCGGCGCACACCGCGCTACCGACAAAGCTGGCGTCGGCGGCGACGGGCACTATCGGTGGGGGCTTGGGCTTATCTTCACCCGCGCGCTCGCAGCCGGGCGCTGCAACGATCGCAAGTAAAAAAAGGGCGAGTCTGGCGGCGCGTGTCATTGGTCCGCTGCATCAAAAAGGGTCCCTATCATACAAGGCTGGTGTCGCACCGCGCGGCCAGGCGACTGTCTCTGACGTCTGAATATCGGCCGCCCCGACGGGCTCAGCCCGCCGGCCCGAAGGTCTCGGTATGGATACGCGCCTGCGGTACCCCGTGGGCGGCCAGATCAGCGGTCAACCCGGCCAGGAACCGGGTCGGTCCGCACAGATGGAAATCGGCACCCAGAGCCGGCACCATCCTCTCGAGCTGGTCTATGCTCACATGACCCTCCCGGTCATAGTCGGGGCCCTGGATATCCTCGGTCCGAGGCTGGCTGTAAAGGACCTGCAGACCCATGTCCGGTTGTCCTGCGACCAGCTGCCGCACTTCGTCTGCAAGCGGATGATGCGCGCCGTCACGGGCGCCGTGAACAAACCACACCGGCCGGCCTCCGGATTCCCTGGCGAGGGCATGGAGCATACTGACCATCGGCGTCAGGCCGATACCGGCACTGATCAAAACCACGGGTCCACCGCCAGGCTGCAGGATAAATTCCCCCTCCGGTCTGGATGAGCTGATGATCTCGCCGATTTCGACATGGTCATGTAGATGACGCGAGACGATGCCGAGCGGCTCACGTTTGACGCTGATCCGATAGTGGCCTTCGCCCGGACCATTGGACAGCGAATAGGTCCGCTTCAGTGGTTGATCGTGGCCATCGATACGGATCTCGATCGGCAGATACTGGCCCGCCTCGAAGTCCGCCAGCTCACCGCCGTCACGCGCGGTAAAGACAAACGAGGTCACGTCCTCGCTCTCCTTGATCTTCTCGGCCAGCCGCAAGGAGCGGATCGAGCCTTTGGGCGCGCTCCAGCGTAGCGGCAGGACATCGTCGAGCCGCACGATTCTTTCGATATCGATGATCACCAGTCGTTGCGCGCCCGGATACCGGGCCACTTCTGCGGAATCCCAGTCGATGGTCGCATTGCCGCTGATCTGTAACAGACTGCCATGCTCAAAATCCACGAACAGCAATCCGACCCGCGGATCCATGACCAGGTTACCGATGGTATTGAAATGGTTGTTGCCGGCGTAATCCGGGAACACCAGCCGCGTCTCGCTCTCGACGGTGACGAAACCCGGGGCGCCGCCGCGATGCGAGGCGTCCATGCCGTGAGCCGGATCATCGCCGCTGTCGCCACCGTCACGATAGCCGCTGGCGATAAAAAAGGTGTCGGCGTTGGAAATCCACATTTGCATGGACGCGTCCAGTTGCCGGCCATGGGTGACGGACCCTTGATCCGGTCGGACTTCCACCCGCCGCCAGGCCCGCTCGGTGATGTACTGGGGACAGTTGCCAAAGGACTGTGTCACCTCGAATTCGAGGCCACTGGCGCCGGCCTGATTGATCGTTCCGTTGACCCGGTTGCGCCGCCGGGTCTCGGGATCGATACCGAGCAGACCCAGTTCGGCGCCGGCGACCAGCGAGCCGGAGAGGGCATCGCCGGGCAGAGGGCCGGCGGCAATCTGCAGCCCGGCCGGATCCGGCGAACGCACAAAACCTGGTGGCCCGACCAGCAGCGTCACCCAGGGTCGCTGTTTATCGTCGCGGGCGGCGGCGACGAGAAATGGTAGCTGGCCATAGAATTTACGATGCTGTTCCGGCAGGAGTGGGCGCACCACCTGTCGGGCCCAGGGCTCGATCGCGTCGCGCACGCCGAGACGCATCTGTACTGCCTGCTCGCCCGCGTGGAACGGCGAGTCTGCGTGCTCGAGTGTTGGTGTCGACTGCATGGCTCTGTGCTCCTGTCTACTATGCCGCGATCAGCTCAAGCCGGATATTGCCCGGGACACGACACATCATGTGACGCAGACCGCTGTTGCCGAGGCCTTCCGGTGCGAACTCGACCTCGGTGTCGTCCCGCGCGCCCAGTTCGGCGCCCAGACGCCCCAGCTCCGCTTCGTCGGCGACACGCAGTGCCAGATGATGGAGACCGATGTTTTTGCGCCGGTCGAAGGCCACCGCACTGGCCGGATCCTCGGCCTGCCACAGCGTGATCATGATCGAGCCGTCGCTGAGAAAGACGGCCGGGTAGTCCGGCACTTCGCCGACCTGGTTAAAGCCCAGCGCGTCGACAAAGAACGAACGGGCGGCCGCGAGGTCCGGCACCGTCAGGCCCACATGGTGGGCACCAAGGGTTCTGGCTGTGTTGTCTGTCATCATCTTGCTCCTGTTCGGGTTGCTTCAAAGAACGGCTGCATTCTGTCGCTAGACCTAATTCGGATAAATACTGGCAATCTGATATTATTGCTGCAATTTATGTAGTAATAGGTCGCCATGGACCGTCTGGCCTCGATGAGAGCCTTTGTAGAGATCGTCGATCAGGGCAGCCTGACCGCGGCGGCCGAGGTGCTCGAGCGCTCCCAGCCAACCATGGTCCGCACGCTGGCGGCGCTGGAGACCCATCTGGGTACCCGGCTGCTACAACGGACGACCCGTCGGATGTCGCTGACCGCGGATGGCCGGGACTACCTGGTCCGTTGCCGACGCATCCTTGCTGATGTGGATGAGGCGGAGCGCGCGATCGGACAGGCAGAAGGCGAGCTGCGCGGTGACCTCCTGATGACGGCACCGGTCGAATTTGGCCGCTTACATGTTGTGCCGGTCGTGACCGATTTCCTCGCGCGCTATGCCCAGGTGCGTATCGAGCTGATGCTGGTTGACCGTGTGGTCGACCTGGTGGAGGAGGGGATCGACCTGGCCGTACGGATCGGCCGTCTCGCCGATTCGTCGATGGTCGCCGTCCGTGTCGGGGGGGTGCGCCGGGTGGTTTGCGCCAGCCCGGCGCTGCTGCAGAGGACCGGCGTACCGGCGCATCCGAACGCGCTGAGCGGGCTTCCGTGTATCCGACTGCACAATCTTGCCGGAGCCGGTGGCTGGCTATTCCGTGACGGCAACCGGGAGATCAGCGTAAAGGTGGAGGGCCAGCTGGGCTGTAACCAGATTGCCGCCGCTGCGGCCGCCTGTGTCGATGGCGCAGGTTTCGGCCAGTTTCTCTCCTATCAGGTCCAGCACCTGATCCGTGAGGGTAGATTAAAGCGCGTGCTGGAGGGCTTCGAACCCGCGCCGCTGCCGGTCAGTCTGGTTTATTCGGGCGGGCGGCTGATTCCGTCGCGGCTGCGCATACTCATCGACAAGATGAAACAAGCGCTGCAGGCCAGCGCGGCGTTTGCCTGAGGCGCTGTGATACCGAAACGCGCCCGGCGTCTCTCGTCGGACGTCAGCCGCGTTTCCGGCTTTATCGACACGAGACGCGGCCCGCCCGTCTCTTGTTAGGATGTCTCTCTCTCCTTTATCGCGAGCGTACCGGATGAGGCACGCCTATCTTCTGCTTGGCTGGAGTTGCTTCGGCCTCGGTGCCGTCGGTGCCATGGTGCCCGGCCTGCCGACCGTACCGTTGATGCTGGTCGCGTTGTGGGCATTCTCGAAAAGCTCGCAGCGTTTTCATGACTGGCTTTATGGTCATCCTGTATTCGGACCACCGCTGCAGCAGTGGCGGGTTCATCGAGTGATCCCGGTCAAAGCGAAGGTGGTGGCCGCTGTTTCGATGACGGCCAGTTTTGCCTATATGGCTTTTTTTGCCGACGTCCGCGGATGGATCCTCGCAGTGGTCGCGCTGGTGATGCTGGTCGGACTCGGCTTTATCCTGGGCCAACCATCCCGCGTCCGGGATCAGGAATGCCGCTAATCACCCGACTTGCCGTTGTCGTCGGTTAACGTCGGGAGCGGTCTCCGTCGCCGATCAGGCAGCTGTTTCCAGGTGCTCGTCGGGGCCTTGAGTTTCGTCCCCGATCTGCGGAGGATGAGACAGATGGCAATCTGCTTGATGAGGAAGCTACGA
>Ga0265303_10002903_pt1 | contig 10704 bp, 8 predicted proteins | sample Helome_2_FD_192494 | JGI IMG/M metagenome (GOLD analysis project Ga0265303, IMG submission 192494) | Marine sediment microbial communities from subtidal zone of North Sea - Hel_20160317 (Illumina Assembly) | ecosystem: Environmental > Aquatic > Marine > Subtidal zone > Sediment ... | reverse complement strand
AACGGCATGTAATGCCGTGACTTGGCGTGACGTCGATGGAGTCATCGTGAAGGTGCCCAGAATGGCGGAAGCCCTTGCGGTATCTGCGTTTTCGCAGTGCCCGCAAGGCCTTCCGACTGGTGGGCGCTACTGGGATCGAACCAGTGACCTCTGCCGTGTGAAGGCAGCGCTCTCCCGCTGAGCTAAGCGCCCGAAGCCTGTGCTATCGACCGGTTTGCGGCAGTTCGTGAACCGTTGCCGATTCGTCGGAACCCCCACTCAATCCCCGCCAGCCGGCGACAGTGCTCGGAATCGTACCGAACCTTGCGTCCATTGCGTCCGCCGATCTACACAATGACACTCTCGGGAGCGTGCACGATCGCTGCCCCCACATGTAGCACCGGAGCGTCGTGGATCTACTGGAGTGGCTCACTGGGCGCTGCTCGCGTAGGCTCGTGATTGGGACGTTGAAAGGGGTCTGGTGCGGACCCAGATGATGATCATGTTGATCGTGCTTGCCGTGAGTGTGGTCTGTCTCGTGGTGCTGGCAGCGTTGGTCGTGTGGCTGGGATGGCCGGTCGGGCTCCTCGTCGCTATTCTTATAACTGGTGCGGTCGTCGCCTCCTATGTCTGGATCATCAAGCCGTGGCATCTGCGTTGGGGAGCCACGGACGACGAAACCGCCCGGACGATGCCCGGTGACGAGCTCATACCGGACGCCGCAGCGGCAACCCGGGCGATCACAATCAAGGCCAACGCCGCTGAGGTGTGGCCATGGCTCGTACAGATCGGATATGGGAAGGCCGGTTGGTACAGCTACGACTGGATCGACAACGACTTCCAGCCGAGCGCTGATCGAATCCTCCCCGAGCATCAGCATCTGTCCATGGGCGACAAGATTCTGATGATGCCGACGATGGGTTTCATCGTGCAATCGGTCGATGTGCCTACGTCGATTGTCAGCCTCTTGGAGGATGGTTCCACGAGCTGGTGCCTCGGCCTCTATGCCGACGGCGACGGTGCGACGAGGCTAGTGAGTCGGTGGCGGCCAAAGTTTGAGCGCACTCCGGCGAACTACGTCATGACCATCCTTGCCGAGCCTGGCACGTTCATCATGGAGCAAAGGATGCTGCGCACGATCCGCAACCGGGTCGAATCCCAACCGCACCGGAAGAGCTGACCGGCGCGAGTTTCGGGAACCTCTGAGTCGGCGGTGTGTGGGGCGAGCAACCACGAAGGGGGCACCGGTAGCCTCCATCGCTATGACACCATCACTCGCCTCCGCCCAACAAGGCTGCCTGCTCCTCGCAGACATCACCGGTTACACCGCATATCTGCAGGGCACAGAGCTTGAGCATGCCCAGGACGTGCTTGCCGACCTCCTTGAGACGATCATCGCTGCTATCGAACCACCGTTCGAGGTCTCGAAGCTCGAGGGCGATGCCGTGTTTGCTCACATGCCTGCCGCCGACGTCGATGCACCGCTGCTCTTCGACACAATCGAATCGACGTACTTCGCGTTCCGGCGTCGCCTCAGAGACGTCGTCCACGGCACGACATGCGATTGCAACGCCTGCGTACTCATCCCCTCGTTGGATCTCAAGTTCTTCGTCCATGGCGGTTCATACGTGGTTCGATGGATCGGCAGGAATGAGGAACTGACCGGCGCGGACGTCGTCCTGGTTCACAGGCTTCTCAAGGGGACGGCGCGAGATGTCGTCGGCAACGACGCGTATCTGGTCGTGACGGCAGCAGCGCTCGACATCATCGGTGGCGTCGGTGGAGCGCTCGGATTGACGCCGCACGTCGAAAGCCTCGACGTGGGCGATATCGACGTGTTCGTTGAAAACCTGCAGGAACGATGGATCGAGGAAGAGAACCGACCCCACGATGTCGTGACAGCTGAGACCGCGTTCGGCTCCTTCAGTTTCAAGCTACCTGGAGCACCACAACAAGTCTGGCCCTGGTTCACCGAACCCCGTAGGAAGCTCGAGTGGCAGGAAGGGCTCACCAGCGTTAGCGAGTTTGTCGAGGCACGTCGAGGTGTCGGCACCGTGAACCACTGCGCTCACGGCCCGTCCGTCACCGTGCAACAGATTATCGATTGGCAGCCCTTCAGATCGTTCACATCGCGAGATGACGTCGACGGCACGGGCATCATGCTCACCTCGACGACCGACTTGTCGCCGGTCGACGGAGGCACGGAGGTCACCGTGAACTTCGTGTGTGAACCCAAGGAGGCGTGGCGTCAGATCGAGACGAACCTGGCACCCGCTTTCGAGCGAAGCTCCGTGCGCCTTCAGGAACGACTCACCACATAGGCGGCGTGTTTCGGGCGGCTCGGGTCAGGGACCCTGCGGATTGGGGTCCAATGTCGTGAAAGTGTGGGACGGTTCATCGCCGAAGCGGCTGGGCAGCATGGTCACTCATCTTGGGTTGGAACTGGCACCTCGGCCTCGGCCTCAGCGATGTCTTTCTCCGCTGGCCAGAGCCAGATCAGCAGCACGGCCACGGAAAGTCCGCCAGCCACCGCGGCCATCCAGTTGACGGCATTGAATCCGAATTCCTTCGCAAGGAACCCACCGATCAGACTCCCGAGGAAACTGCCGATCGCGCTACCGGCGATCACCCAGCCGCTCGCCGCGCCGGCAGGGAAGGTCGCGAATCGAACTGCGAGGCTTGACTGGGCCAGTCTGGCGAACGGGGCGGAGTTGTACATCAGCTGCATGAACCCGGCTCCCAGCAGAAGACCATTGCTCGTCGCGGCTCCGACTGCTGCCATGCCGAGGCCCGCGACGAATCTCGCGATGATGCCGGCGCGGAATGGCGCGAACGCACCGCTGCGTGCCATCCACCTTCCCGCTGGGAAGAAGAGAACGATGTTGAGCAGCCCTGCCAGACCAATCATCGTGGACGTCATCTGCTCGCTCATGCCATAGACGTTCGGCATGATGTTGGCGATCTGGGAGTTCACGCCGTTGTTGGCGATTGACGACAGGACAAGCACGGCCAGATAGATGCCGAAGGTCGAGAAGAGCACCTGTTTGAGCGAAGACTTGCGTGCCGCAGCAACCTGCTCCTTGGTCCCATCCGTGACATCAGCGCTGAGTGCCGCTTGCAGGCGCTGGTCTGGTGCTGCGGTCGTGAACCACACGAACACGAACGTCCCCGACATGATGAGCGCTCCGAGCCAGAAGCGATTCGCAAACGACCAGCTGGTCACTGCGGCAAGGAGAAGCCCGCCAACCAGCTGCCCGGCAGGCATCATCAGCGAGAACGTGGTGAGCTGCTTGGCCTCAACCTCCTGGGGAAGCTTTGCACCGACGATGAACACTGGCGCCACAGCTGAGACGGCGGCGACACCAACACCCATCGCGATTGCATCGATCGCATACAGGGCAGCATCCTCAGCAGAGAGGGCGAACATCGCAAAGGCGAGCGCAAGCATTGCAACACCACCAACGAGCACGATCCGGTGTGCAGCGTACTTGTCAGCAAAGGTGCCAAGCGCTGGCCCGAGGATCGCACCAAGGGCAATGATCGCCATGACGATTCCAGCCGTCGAGGCATCGCCGGTGACCTCGGTGACGAACGGCGGGATGAGTAGTGAAACGAATGCGCTGTAGCCGGCACCCACCGCGAAGTTCGAGAGCATCCACCACTCGAACGACTTCGGTTGCTCAGTCTTCGTGTGCGCCGTCGTCACGGATCACGCCTCCCTGATGATGCGACGAAAGCCCAGATGGCTCATGCCGGTATCAATCATCTGAGGCTGCCTGGCTGCCGGACGATATCGGTAGCAATACTGGGGCGTGCACAGAAACGAGCCACCCTTGACGACCTTGCGCGGAATCGGCGTGTGGGGCATCCCAGGATCGAGGCTGTCCTCCGGCGTCGTTCCCCGCGGATCGGGCGGAGCGCAGCACGTGGGCTCCCCGACGAGGGCCGCGGGGTTGTTCGAATACCAGTCGTCGGTCCATTCCCAGACATTGCCTGCCATGTCGTGCAGGCCGTATCCATTCGCTGGGTAGGTACCGACCGGCGCAGTCCGAGTGAAGCCGTCCAGCTCCGAGTTCTCGAAGGGGAACACCCCCTGCCACGTGTTGGCCAGCGGAGCGGTCTCTTGGGGATCATCGTCACCCCAGGCGAAATCCGCACCGTCCAGTCCCCCGCGAGCGGCGTACTCCCACTCCGCCTCGGTCGGCAACGATCCGCCTGCCCATGCGCAGAACGTCGCGGCGTCCTCATGAGACACATGCACGACGGGATGGTTCGCCAATCCTTCGATATCAGAACCGGGACCCAATGGCTTGCGCCACTGAGCTCCGGGCGTCCACCTCCACCATTGCGAGTAATCGGTGAGCGGAACGGGTCCCGATGTCAAGGTGAATACAAGGGCACCTGGTACCAAGTCGGCAGGATCAGCACCGGGGTACGCGTCGGGGTCGAGATCACGTTCGGCGACCGTTACATACCCGGTGTCCTCGACGAACTCCGCAAACCGTCGATTGGTAACCGTGTGCGGATCAATCGTGAAGGATCCCACGCTCACGCGTCGTACAGGTCCCTCATCCGGGTAGAACGAGTTCGACCCCATGGCGAATTCGCCGCCCTCGATGAATACCGGTTCCGGGTCCGTCACTACCGGAGGCCGCCCCCTGCAGCGTCGTCCATCTGCTCGAGCACCGAGTCCAGGTTGAACGAAGCTGGTTTCTGGCGGGGCGGGAACTCGACGAACGATCCGATTTGCTCCGCTGCAAGGGCCTGCATCGGGTACATCACGAAGACGTGGTCGAGGACCCAGTCCCAGTAGATGTTTGCATTCTCATCCGCACGCTCGAAGGGATCTCGACGAAGGTTGAAGATCTTCGGGAGTCTGAGCGGAACAAACGGCTCGGCCCACAGCGCCATCCCCTTGGCACGCTGTTCGTAGAACACGGCCTTCCAGTCTCCATATCGAATGGCCGTGATCAGTCCATCGTCGCTCGTATAGAAGAACCAGTCCCTGGGGGACTCATCGGTCTCCCCCGCGATGTAGTCGAGCGCGTTGTAGCCATCGATATGAACATGGAAGCGCTTGCCCCCGATGTCATATCCAACCTTCAGCTTCTCGACGACGTCTGGATCTCCGGCAGCGGCCAGCAGGGTGGGGAGCCACTCCTGATGCGACATGATGCCGTTGAGTGTCACCCCGGATGGGAACGTGCCTGGCCAGCGGACGAAGCACGGCACGCGGTAGGCGCCTTCCCAGTTCGTGTTCTTCTCACTCCGCCACGGCGTGATGGCTGCATCGGGCCACGTGTTGAAGTGTGGACCGTTGTCTGTCGAGTAGACAACGATGGTGTCCTCAGTGATGCCCAGCTCGTCTACGACATCGAGCATTTCGCCGACCAAGCCATCGTGTTCCACCATCGCATCGTTGTAGAAGCCTTGGCCCGAAACGCCGAGAGAAGACTCCTTGACCCGCGTGCGGAAATGCATGCGCGTCGCATTCCACCACACGAAGAATGGCTCGTCTGCTTCGTGCGCCTCACGGATGAACTCCTTGGCCCGTCCCGTCATTTCCTCGTCAATGGTCTCCATCCGCTTCTTCGTGAGCGGCCCGGTGTCCTCGATACGCCCATCTGCGTAGGAGTGAATCACACCTCTGGGACCGAAGCGCTCCCGGAATGCCGGGTCCTGTGGATAGTCGGGATGCTCCGGCTCGTCCTCGGCATTGAGGTGGTACAGGTTGCCATAGAACTCATCGAAGCCGTGATTCGTGGGAAGGAACTCATCCTTGTCGCCGAGATGGTTCTTGCCGAACTGCCCTGTTCGATAGCCAAGCGGCTTGAGGAGCTCAGCGATGGTCGGGTCCTCAGCCTGGAGTCCGAGATCCGATCCGGGCACACCAACCTTGGTGAGGCCCGTTCGGACAGGGTTCTGTCCGGTGATGAACGATGCACGACCCGCAGTGCATGACTGCTGGGCGTAGTAGTCGGTGAACTCGACCCCTTCGGCTGCCACCCGATCGATGTTGGGGGTTTCGTACCCCATCACACCACGGTTGTTGTGGCTGATATTGAACCACCCGATGTCATCACCCCACAACACCAGGATGTTCGGTCGTTTGGACGGCATGGAAGTCCTTTCAATAGGCCGGATGCGAGCACGATAGCAAGTCAGTCGTATCGGAGGATCGGTACTGAAACGGCGGATATGGCAGACTGGCGGCCATGGAAGGCACGGAAGGTCCGGCACAACCAGCTGCGGAGATCGAGGCGAGCTCAGCGGACAGGGCCACCCTGCTCATTGCGGCCGGGTCTGCGTCGGTCGCGTTCATGGTCGGCTTCAACTACGGCGCCTTCGGCGTGGTCTTCTTCGAACAGGTCTTCACGGTGTGGGTGATCTCGACAATCGTATTTGTCGCCTCGGTCTTCACGCGCCTCGAACCAAACACGTGGCCAAAACGACTGATTCTGCTCGTCCCGAGTCTCTGGATGGTCATCTCATGGCTGTCGAACAACACGGACCTGGCTCGCATAGACGACACAGCCCTCTTCTTCAGCATCGTCGTTTCCTTTGTGTCTCTCCCCTTCGTTGGCTGGATCCTGATCACGACGATCAACAGCGACTTCTCGGAACTTGCACGGGGCAACAAGGCCGCCGTCATGGCAGCGGTTGCCGTGTTCCTTCTCCTCGGCCTCTTCCTCGGAGCGCGCAACGACCTCGTACTCGATTGTGACGACTTCAAGGTCAGCGGAAACGACTTACCGGCAAACTGCGTGAAGGCGGAATCGGGGTGACCCCGACGGACGGACGATACGCGAGGGATAGAAAGTTCTGGACGATTCTCGGCCGGGCTTTGGCCATTGGCGTCGTGGCGGGAGCTGCCGCTCTCGCATTCACACAAATTGTCCGATTCGGTACCGACTTCCTGTGGCCAGAGATCACGGATGTCGGCTGGATGCAGGGATCGTGGACGTTCGTGGCAATCCTGACCGCCACGGGACTGGTGGTCGGGGTGATGCGAGTTGTTCTCGCCGTACCAGACGATCTCTCCGGGTCACTCACGATCATCCAGGATTCTTCGGTCGATCGCAGCTCGGCTCTCCAGGCGATCGCCGTGTCGGCCGTCTCCTTGATCGGAGGAGCGAGCCTTGGTCCCTTCGATGGCGGCGTCAGGTCAGGGGCAACCGTCGGCGACTGGTACTCGTCGCTGCGTGACCTACCCGACGACGACAGGCAGACCAACACGTCGCTCGGTATCAATGGCGCGCTCGGAGGCTTGTTGACTGCCCCCCTCCTTGCGACGCTTCTCGTGACGGAGCTGCGCTGGCCAGACCGCACCCACCTGCATCAGGTACTCCTCCCAAACCTTGCGGCATCGATCTCTGGATTCGTGGTCTTCTTCGCCATTGCTGGCGACACATTCCTTGGAGTGTTTGAGTTGCCAGGGTTCGATATTGAACTCTGGCACTTCGCCCTCGCCGTGGCGCTTGGCATCCTCGCCTCGGCGGTGGCGTGGACTCTCGGCCTCACAATGACTCTCCTCCGCCGATGGGTGATGCCGAGAATCACAAACGTCGTCGCGAGAACAACGCTCGGCGGGCTTGTGCTCGGTCTGATCGCCGTAGCGATGCCGCTCACCTTGGCCTCAGGAAAGGCCCAGTTGAGCTACGCGACAGAGAACGCCGCCACGCTGAGCGCGGCGCTGCTCATTGGTCTCGTCCTCCTCAAGATCCTCGCGGTCGCCCTCAGCCTGACAAGTGGTTTCATTGGGGGTCCGGTCATGCCAACCCTGTTCATCGGGGGCGCAGCAGGGCTCGCAGTCCACGCAGTATTTCCCGAGATTCCCATCGCGTTGGCTGTCTCCGCGATGCTTGTGGCGGTCCCCGGTGTGTCGATCAAGGCGCCCTTCTCGATGGTCCTCTTGGCCGTGCTCACTGTCGGTCTCGGGGCCGTCGAAACCATTCCAGCAGCCATCGCGGTAGTCACGGCGTACGTCGTCACTGAGGGGCTTGGATGGTTTGGGCTCCCAACTGAGATCACGACCGTCGATATCGACGACGTCGACATCCAGTCACAAATCTTCGATGTCAGTGCGGAGCCAGTGGAGGACTGATCGGACTCAAGGCTTCCCGTGCTCCGAGTACCACGTTCGAAGCGCTTCGAATCCCTCATCGAGCGTGATGGATGGTGACCAGCCCAGCGCACGTCGAGTCTCATCCTGTGCGAACCAGTGCGCTGTCGACAACTGCTCTGCGACGAACCGGGTCATGGGAGGATCGTCCTCGCGTCCCAGCCGCTGCCAATAGCGTTCGACAGCGGCACCACCGAGCTTTGCGACGCTGGTGGGTACGCGTCGCTTGAGCGGAGGAAGACCGGCGGCGTCCAGGATGCGGTCAATGATCTCTGCAACCGGGCGTGGTTGCCCATTGGTCACCACGAGCGCACGTCCGCTCAGCTCCGGGCAGCGATCGACAGCTGCGACAAGCGCGTCTGCAGCATTCGTGAGGTATGTGGTGTCGATGAGTGCCGTGCCAGGTCCGATCTGTGCCAATCGTCCAGAACGTGCCCGGTCGACGATCCTGCCGACCAGTTGCGTGTCCCCTGGTCCCCACACGAGGTGGGGACGTATCGCCACGACGCTGGCGTCCACATCGGCGGTCAGCGCTGCAACCTCACCCAAGGCTTTGCTCCTCGCGTAGTTCCCCCTGGCCTGAGCGGGGTCGGCCGGATCAGCACCCGCGCCGACAAGTGACGCCCCAGCGTTTGCCACGGATGGTGACGAGACGTAGACGATCCGCTCCACGCCATGGAGCCGAGCAGCAGCAAGTACGTGTTCGGTGCCTACGACATTGACTCGGCGATAGTCCTCCCACCGTCCGGTCACGCCCACGAGCGCGGCCAGGTGGACGATTGCGTCGACACCTTCAACGGCGGAACCAACAGCAGCCTCATCGTCGACGCTGCCGAGTACTTCGTCCTGGCCCAGGCCGCTGGCGCTGCGCTGGAACGTGCGGACGTCGTTGCCGGCATCCGCCAGTCGTCTGGCGGTCTCGCCGCCGAGGAGACTCGTCGCACCGGTGACCAGAACCTTCACGGCTTACCGATCCGTCCACCAGCGAGCACCTTCTGAGCCCATCGCTGCAGACGAATTCGATCGACCTTGGCGTTGTGGCGCTTGTCCACGGGAAGGCTTGGCACTTCGAGCACTGCAACCACATCCACATCCAGCGTCGAACGCACCTTTGCGGCGAGGGCGGTAGGGGCGAGCCGTGGCTTCCTGATGGGCGATGCTGGGACCACGATCGCCACCAGACGCTGATCCCCACGCGGGCCAACACCAACAGCTGCCGCCGCCGATACGTCGTCAATCGACGCACAACGTTGCTCGATCCACAAGGGCGTCAGAACGCCAGCCCCAGTTGCAATGGAGTGGACCACTCTGCCCTCGATCCACAAGCGGCCCAGATCGTCGAAATGCCCAAGATCACCACTGCGGTGCCATCCAGATGGCGAAGCGCTTGCGTGCTGCGTCACCCACAGCCGGTCGTAGGTCTCCTTCATGTGCGCGGCTCGGACACAGACCTCACCAACCACTCCGGGTTCGACGGTGAGAGCGCCCGAAGGCAGTCCGTCCCCATCGAGCGGGGAGACCTCGACCTCGACGCCGGCCAGCGGTACGCCCACACAGACACCCCGGCCGACTCCGGCGTCATCTATTTCGGCGAGGCTGATGTCGGCAACGGGAAGCACCTCTGTCATGCCATACGGGGTGTGTGGCTCGGCGTTCGGCAAGAGCTGTCCCGCTGCACGCAGAAGCTCCGATGGCACCGGCGCGCCAGCGGACAACAACAGGCGCACCGAGGCGAACACTCCCCTCTCGTCGTCGCCCAGGGTGTTCGCCGTCGCAAGGACATTCCGAATGGCGCTCGGTGATGCGAAGACGAGCGTGGCCCCAATCGCCGAGGCGGCAGATGCGAGCGCAGCAGCATCGAGCGTCGCAGGAGATGTGACATCCATATCCGGGACCACCGACGGGATCCCCATCGCTGGCCCAAAGAGGGAGAACGGGGCGAAGGCGGCGACCAGACGGTCTTCGGCAGTTATCTGATACTGGTCGATCAGGGCGTCGCGTTGGGCCTGCAGCTGTTCGTGTCGGTACACCACGCCCTTTGCCGGCCCTGTCGCTCCCGACGTGAAAGCGACTGCAGCCATGTCCCCGGCAGACGGAGAATCGGGGGCGGGCACAGTCGCACCTCTGGCTCGCAACTCGGGCAGGGTGGCCGCAACTCCCAGACCGCGCCGTTGTGCCGTGTTGAGATCGAGCACGGAAATCCGCTCTCCCGGCCAGCCAAACGAACGAGCTGCTACGAGACCCTTTGGTATGGATATGAGGTAGTCGGGATCTGCACTGCGCAGCGCCGTTCCCATGCCTCGAACGCCGAGCCCGGCATCCACGACGACCACCACTGCGCCCATGCGCCAACACGCATACAGGATCGTCGTGAGGTCAACGCCTGGCGGCACGAGGAGTGCCACGCGATCACCCTTCTGCACGCCATGGGCTGCGAGGCCGCTTGCGAGTGCCAGGACATCAGCGTGGAGATCGCGCCACGTGATCGAGCGTCGCACCTCTTCCTCTCCCATTTCGATGACCGCAACGCCGGGCTCGTTGCGCCTGGCGTCGATTTCTGACCAGGCGGACCCTTCGGCCAGAGACGGCGGATGATCCACATG
>Ga0265303_10002902_pt1 | contig 10704 bp, 8 predicted proteins | sample Helome_2_FD_192494 | JGI IMG/M metagenome (GOLD analysis project Ga0265303, IMG submission 192494) | Marine sediment microbial communities from subtidal zone of North Sea - Hel_20160317 (Illumina Assembly) | ecosystem: Environmental > Aquatic > Marine > Subtidal zone > Sediment ... | reverse complement strand
CTTCACCGCCGCCGTCGCGGACCGGTCGGCCCATTTGCATTGTGAGCTCCTGAGCGACCGCGTCCGCATCGTGCACCGCAAGCTCCACGAAGCGACGCACCACCGTGTTTCGTTCCTCGAGCTGGAACTCCCGCCAAGACCCACAGGCTTTGCGCGCGGAGGCCAAGGTGCGTTCCATCTCGACGGCCCCGTCCAGCTCTCGCTCGAAAACGATGCTTCCATCCACGGGGGAAATGGTTCGAAAGCTCCCAGTCATGGGCGGCAGCTTTTCTCAGCTCCCGACTGGCGTCAATCCGGGCTTGCACATTGGTCCCCGCCGGGGCACCACATGGCGATGACGATGCCCAACCTCGATGGCAAGGTCCTGATTACGGGGGCCAGCGGTTTCATTGGCGGCCGGCTACGCGACGCGCTTCTTGCCTCTGGTTCCGACGTCGTCGCAATACGCAGGCCCGGGTCTCCCTCGTCGACGGCGGGGCGCTCGGTGGAGGCGGATTACGCGGATGTCGCCGACTTGGAACGCGTCATCAGCGCGGAGAAGCCGGACTATGTCTTGCACGTGGCCGGCGTGACCAAGGGCAGCTCCTTGGAGGATTTTCGACGTGGGAACGTCATGCCCACGCGGAACCTGCTCGCAGCACTCCGCAAAGAACACTCGGACGCCAAGCGCTTCGTTCTGGTCTCGTCTTTGACCTCGTACGGGCCCTCGGCAACCTCGGCGCCTCATCGTGAGGAGAATCCGCCGCGGCCGATCGAGCACTACGGCGAGAGCAAGCGCGAAGCAGAGCAAGCCGTCGAAGAGGAATCTGGCGGCGTGCCTTGGACCATCCTTCGGCCCTCCGGGGTCTACGGGCCGGGTGACGTCGACTATTTCAACTTGTTCCGAAGCGCGATGCTCGGCTGGAACGTCTACTTCGGCAATCGCGAACGACTGATGTCGATCATTTACGTCGATGACTGCGTTCGGGGGATCCTAGAAGCTGCGCAGCATCCGAGCAGCGTCAACAAGGGATACTTCCTCACGAGCGAGGAGCAGGTGACTTGGGAACAGTTCCAATCCGAGGTGGTTCGAGTCGTTGGCCGTGGCGCGCGAACCGTCGACTTGCCCGAACAGCTGGTGTCGATTGCCGCGCTCGGCGGAGAGCTAGCCACCCGATTCGACAAGAAGCCGAGGCTGCTGAATCTGCAGAAAGCCAAGATGGGCGCCCAACAGGCCTGGACCTGCGTAGGCGACGCGGCGCGACGAGATTTCGGTTTCACGGCCGAAGTCGATCTCGCCGAGGGAATTCGGCGGACCCACGACTGGTACGAAGCAAACGACTGGTATCAAAGTCAGAGCTTCAACCCAAAGAGCCTGCTCTCGGTGGCATCACTCCGCGGCTTGGCTCGTCGTCTCGGCTGCTTCCGGTGAGAGCTTTTCCAAAAGGCGATGCCCGGTGGACGTGATCTGGTCCAGCAGGTAGCGCGCTCTAGGCTCGGCCCGCTCGAGGTGCCGCTCGAGCACCTCGGCCCGCTCTGGATGTTTCTCCGCTTGCGCCAGGAGTAACTCGGCAATGGCGGTGTCGCCGAGAAGCTGGATGAGTCGCTCGGCGTGCAGCATCGCAAACGCGAAGTCCCGCTTAGGGTTCCAGTTCTTGGTGAGCTCATCGGTCCATTCGCCGATCGGCTTGCGGCGGAGGCCCTTCACTTTGTTGCCGGCCGTCCTCAGCACCAGGTGTTGTTGCGCGCTCAAGGAGACCGTCTGCAGCTGTGCGACCCGTCGTTCGAGTGAATTGCGGCTCGAGAGCGAACGCCAGCGCGTTTGCGCCAAGCGTTTCACGAAAGCCTGCGGGTTCTTGATGATCCCGCCGAGGCTGTCCTTCATCGCCATCAGCGCCTGAATTTGGCTCGTTCCTTCGTAGATCGGCATGACGAGCGCGTCGCGAAGCAACTTCTCCGGGAGATAGTCCGTCGTGTAGCCGTTACCGCCGTGGATTTGAAGCGAGGTCCGAGCGTGCTGCACCGCTTTTTCCGCTGCGAAGTACTTGAGGAGCGGCGTGAGGCTGCGCGCCATGTTCTGGTGGGACTTCATTGCGCGCTTCATCCGCTTCGTCTCAGTTTCGCCGAGCTCCCCGTATCGAATCGCCAGGGCCAGCTTCTGTGCCATCTCTTCGTGGAAACCGGCGGTGACCGCCATGGCACGGATGCCCTGGATCTCGGTTTTCATCGTTTCGAGGTACTCGGCGATCATCTCGTGGCGATCGATGGTCTTGCCCATCGATGCGCGCTCGGCGGCGTAATCGACCGCAGCTCGGTACGCGGACTCGCTCAGCCCGAGGCATTCGAAGCCCACGCCAAGCCGGGCGTTGTTCATCAAAGTGAGCATGTACTTGAAGCCTTCACCCCGTTTGCCCACCAGCTCCGCGGGCGCCTTGTCGAAGACCAACCCGCAGGTTGCGGACCCGTGGTGACCGAGCTTCTCCTCGACGCGGCTCAGCTGCACGATGCGCTTCCGATTGCCATCCGCATCGTCTTCGTAGGTCTTCACGAGAAACATCGAAAGGCCGTTCAGACCGCTCATCGGATCGTCTGGGTCGATGTCCTCGCTGCGCGCGATCACGAAGTGATACTTCCCGTGACCCGAGGTGATGAAGATCTTCTCTCCGGTCACATACCAGTTGCCGTCAGCGTCTTGCTCACCAGTCGCGCGGAGCGCTGCCATGTCGGAGCCGGCATCGGGCTCTGTGATGTCCATGCAGCCCCAGGCTTTGCCCGCTACGATCTCTTCGATCATCGTACGCCATCGCGTCTCGGTGATCCTTCCGGTCGAGGGATCGATCTCGGAGCTCCCTTCGAGCGCCGAGAACACGATGGCCGCCATCGCAATTCCTGCGTGGAACCCATGATGCGCCATCGCCGAGACGTCCGCTCGCGCCATCAGCTCGCCGTTCATGAAATAGACCATCATGGGCGCGTTCATCCCGCCGAGCTCACGCGGGATCGGCAGGCCGTGAAGATCGAGGTCGTCGATCTTTTTGAAAACTCCTGCGAGCCGTTCGGGGAACCGCACCTCTCCATCGACGAATTCGACCCCTTGCGCGTCGATTTCTCTTTCGTAGGGCTTGATCTCTTCCGCGGTGAACTGACCGAACATGTCGAGGATGTCCCGATAAAAGGCGACCGCTTCTTCGGTGCTGCTGAAGCCGTCTCCCTCCGCATCGGCGAAGTCGTGCTCGGTGATTCGCACCAGCGAGTCCCAGTCCACGCCCTTGTCGAAGTAGTATTGAAGATCGTCGTTGTCTTTGAAGAAATTGGCCATGCTTAGTTCTCGCCTTCGCTCTCTGTGTAGAGGCTCGATCGCGCGACGCGGATCAGCTCGCGCGCGTGACGCTTTCGCGTACTCCCTCGGGCCGGATCATCCGGCAGAATCGTTTGCAATGTGTCGATGACCGCAGTTCCTGCCACGGCCATCGTGATCACCTCGACCGCGTACGCCTGCGGGTCGACGTCGGCCCGGACCAGGCCTTGCGCTTTCGCGCGCTCGAGCTGCCCGCCCAATAGCTCGACCCAGGGTTGCACGAAGGCGGCGAGCATCGCTTGCATCTGTTCGGGCCGATCGAGCGTCTCGCGCAGAAATAGACGCGCACGGTCCGGGTCCTCGATGAAAAACTCGGTCAGCGCTTGCATGGTCGCGTCGAAGCGCTCTTCGGTCGACGCTTTCAAGAGAAGTCCGGGCAACACCGAGTTCCAGTGCGCGAGCATTTCGGCGAGGACGTTCTCGCGGAGCTCGTCCTTGGACCTGAAGTGGTAGAGGAGGCTCGGCTTCCGGATGCCAACCGCGTCGGCGATCTCCTGCACCGAGGTTCCGTCGTAGCCCTGCTCCGCAAACAAGCGCGTTGCCTGGGTCAGAATCTGGTTGCGAACATCCATCTCTCTACCAACTGGTCGTTATTTGTCTACCAAATGGTAGGCAATATGCAAGGAGAAACTGGGGCGAACACCGGCACAGGCGGAATTTCAACGCAGAGCGCGCATTGATTTTGCACTTCGCTCGGAGCGCGGATCAATTTCATCGCGCTGCTCGGTTTCGTCGTGTTCCACGTGGTGTTCGGTGCAACGGACTGAGCTGAACGGTGCACTTGCGATTTCGTCCGCTGCGAGCTTGAATGCGCGCCCGGAGGCCACGAATGACAAGTGCAGTTCAAGAAGCAGAACATCAGATGCTGGGCACGATCAAGCAGCACGCAAGCGTCGGGATGGCCGTGGGGATCCTCGTCGTCGTCGCGGGTCTTCTGGCGCTGCTCTCACCACTGGTCGCCGGGCTTTCGATCGCGATTGCCGTAGGCGTGCTCATCGTCGCCGCAGGGGTTTCGAGGCTCTTCCTCGCATTCAAGATGGGCTCCTTTGGCCACGGGCTGCTCGTCTTCCTCTTGGGTCTGCTCTCGATCGTCATTGGCGGCTACATGGTGGCTCGCCCCGGGATGGCACTTGCGACACTGACGCTCGTCCTGGCCGTCTACTTCGCCGTCGACGGTGTCTTTCAGAGTATTTGGGCGTTTCGCCTCCGTCCCATTCGAGGTTGGGGATGGTCGCTCTTCAGCGGTATCGTCTCGCTTGCGCTCGGCGTCATGATCTGGCGCCAGTTCCCGGTCTCAGGCGTTTGGGCCGTCGGTACGCTGGCAGGCATCCAGATGGTATTCGGCGGTTCGGGCCTAGCCTCGGTTTGCTCTGCGGCACGTCGCTCCGCCAACGAAGCGTAGGCGCAGAGGGGGCCAGCGTCTCAATCGATCGGGTCGCCGATTGGCATGAGCGGCGCGTGGTCCCGTTCTGCCGGCTCCACGGGTTCACGTCGCTCGAGCACCGAGATCGTGCGCCACCAAGTCTCCAAGCCTTCCACACGGGAGGGCTCGATAGGCGCGCCGAGCCTCGGCATCAGCAAGTGCGTGCCAAGGCTTGGTGCGATCTCGACCAATCGTTCGGCGGGCTGGTCCCAACTATGAATCGCCAGGTCGAACGTCCCCCAGTGGACGGGCAAGAAGCTCCCTCCGCCTAGAAGCTTCAATGCCCGGAGGGCGTTGTCGGGGCCGAGGTGAATGTGCCCCCAGGACGGATGGAAGGCGCCGACTTCGAGCATTACCAGGTCGAAAGGACCGAGTCGGCGGGCGATCTCTTCGTACTCGGCGGTGAGGCCGGTGTCGCCGCTGAAGAAGGCGCTGTGTCGAGGGCCGCGCAGCGCAAAGGAAGACCAGAGGGTGCGATTGCGGTCGGCCGCGGCACGTCCGGAGAAGTGCTGTGACGGGGCGGCGGTGATTCGGAAGTCCGCGTTTGGAAGCTCGGCGCTCTCCCACCAATCGAGCTCGGTGATTCGCTCCGGCGGCACGCCCCAGGCTTCGAGGTGCGCGCCGACACCGAGAGACGTGTAGAAGGGCACCTCATGTCGAATCAGCTCAACGATGCTCGGGTAGTCTAGATGGTCGTAGTGGTCGTGGGAGATGATCACCGCGTCGAGGGGCGGGAGCTGAGAGATGGGGACCGGGACCGGTTGAAAGCGTTTGGGTCCGACGAAGCGGCTCGGAGAGACGCGCCGGCTCCAGACCGGATCGGTCAGGACGCGAACGCTGTCGATTTCGAGGAGCAGCGTCGAGTGACCGAGCCAAGTTGCCCGGAGTCCCGTTTCGGCAGGGTTCGCCCAGACCCCGAGCGGGCTGACTGAAGGCAGTGGTGCGATCGGCACGCGCCGACGACCTCCGAACAGGAGCTCCCGCATGACCGGGAGCGTCGACCCCTTCTCGAGATGGAGGCCGACGCCGGAGCTATTTCGAAAAGTCCCGTCGCGGTAGCGCGGGGATGCGTGAATCCGCTCGCGGCGAAGGCCACTGGTTCGTCTGCGGAAGGGGGACATCGGACTCGAGTGTATAGGGCGATCGCCGGGGGTGTCACTCCCAGCACCGGCGCCAGTGTTTCGCGTGTTAGACTCCAGGCATGTCGCGGCTCGAAGATGCACTCAGCGGGTTTGACGCAGCGAACGCGGCGGATCCAAGCACAGAGACGGTCAACGGTCAGTCCTTTCCCAAGGAGCTCATCTACGGCCAGCGGATGTCCGCGCGCCTCGCGAGCTTTGCCCCGGGCGCTCCCGAAACCGTACAGCTCGCGGCGCGGGCACAGCACATCCGTCGCTGGGAAGTCCCGCGTGAGAGCTACCCGGAGGGCAGAGCCGGATATCTCAAATGGCGTACGGATCTCTACAAACGACACGGTGAAATTGCCGGCGGAATCATGAAAGACGCCGGCTACGATGCCGACGCGATCGAACGCGTGAAGACGCTGCTCCGGAAGCGCGGCCTGAAGACCGACCCAGATGTCCAGCTCCTCGAAGACGTGATCTGTCTCGTGTTTCTAGAGCACTACTTTAATGACTTCGCGCGCAAGCATGAAGAGGAGAAGCTCACTCCCATCGTGCAAAAGACATGGAAGAAGATGTCAGAAGGGGCGCATCGGGTCGCGCTTCAGCTCGACTATGCGGCCGAGGACCTTGCGCTCATCCGGAAGGCTTTGGGGAGCGACTAGCGTCAGGCGTTCACAGTCGGCATCAGAGCTTCAGGCGCCCCTCTTTGACGTCGGCCCAGCGTTCGGCGGTGAGCGGCTCGTAGCCGTTTGTGGTCCGAACGTAGAGTGGGTCGCCGACCGCCGTGGGGTCGACGCCCTCTTTCCTCAGCTCATTCTTTTGAATCTTGAACGTCCCGGTCTTCGCGAGGCCGCCCATCACCCGGACGAATCGGGGTTGGGCATAGGGTGGGAGCTCCGAAACGGCATTCCAAAACCGGTGCGGGTCGAACTCGCCCGACGGAACTACTGCGGCGAGACCTGCTTGGCCGTCCATGTTTGGAACGGGCACCCCGATCACCGTCGCCTCATCGATGCCGTCGTTGTGCGTGATGACATCAGCGACCTCCGCGGTGGAAACGTTTTCTCCTTTCCATCGGAAGGTGTCGCCGATCCGGTCCACGAAGTAGTAGAAGCCGTCGCCATCACGACGGAGGAGGTCACCCGAGCGAAAGTACTGGTCGCCCTTCTTGAACACATCGTGAAGCAGCTTCTTCTTCGTTGCCGATGGATCGGTGTAGCCCCTGTACTCGAGCCCCCCAGTCGAAACTTTCGGCACACGGATTAAGAGCTCACCGACTTCATCGTTTCCGCAGGAAATGCAGAAGCCCTTCGCGTTGCGAAAGTGTCGGTCGAGGTTGACGTCGTATTGGACGATCCGCAGCCAACCGGCCAGACCTCCAAGTGGGACGCGGCCAACGGACCCCTCGCGCCCGCTGATGTTGGCGATGAAGCCCGGGGCTTCGGTTGCGCCATAAAACTCGCGAATGTCCGCGATGCCGAATCGCGCTTTGAACCTCGGCCAGATATCGGGTCGAAGCCCGTTGCCGACGGCGACGCGCACCGGGTTCGGGAACTCCTTCGGATGTGGTGGCGAGTTGACCAGGTAGCGACACAGCTCCCCGATGTAGAGAATCGCCGTGGCTTTGTACCGATGAACATCCTCCCAAAACGCGCTCGCGCTGAAGGAGCGGCGCATCGCCATCGGGATGCGCGCAATCATCGCCGCCGATGCGCCCAAGAGGAGCCCGTTCGCATGATAGAGTGGAAGCACGCAATAGAGCTTGTCGCCGGGGCGGAACGCATACATCAGCGGCCCGAAACCTGCACCAGCGAGGATTGCGCGCGCGTGTGAAACTCGGCACGGCTTGGGCAGCCCCGTGGTTCCGGATGTGTAGATGTAAACGAAATCGTCCTCCGCCCGGACCGGGGCAGGGGGGTAGGCCGCGGCCGGCGTGTCGCCAAGAAGACCTGCGTAGGGGTTCTCATCGAACACGAGAATGCGATCGAGCGATTGACATAGTTCTTCGCAATCACGCAGCCCAGGCTCCAAGCTGTGGCTCACGAGAACCACTTTTGCTTTCGACACCGCGACTGCATGGGAAAGCGGCCGCCCGCCAAGATTGGTATTCAGCAACGCCGCCGTGGCGCCGACGCGCGAAATGCCGAGCACGGACGCGATGTAGAAAGGCGAGTTCTCGGCGAGAAGGGCGACGACGTCTCCGGGTTTGACGCCGGCAGCCGCCATCACGTGCGCGACCCGCGAGCTCGTATTTGCGAGCTCGGACCAGGTCAGATGCTCGCGTTCCATTTCGTAGGCGAGGTCGTGCGGCGCCTCTTGAGCGTTCTTCAGCGCCACGTGCAGAAGGCTGTCGATTTGCCTCAGTCGCGTGCGGAGCAACCAGGGCATGGTTTCCTTCAACGCTTTCGGCCCGATACGTAGCTCTTCCAACACCGAAGAGCGCCACGACGACGAAGCTAGGCGCGAAAACATGTCGGGAAGTGTACGCCGTCCAAACCCATATTCGAGACGTTTTTTTCGAGCTCCTGTGGTACAAGGACCGGCCCGTGCCGACGTGGACCAACATCAAGGATCACGCGAGGTCCAGCTACAAGCTGGCCGAGGAGCAGGAACACAGTTTCAAGGTCGTGTTTGCATACCCCGGCAATCGTCTTCAGGCCGTGATCGTGTCTCACTATCAAGCGATGGGTCGCTCCTGGGTGGACTTTTCATCGGCCTGTTGCCGAGCCGACCGGATGGCCCCGGAGGCTGCGCTTCAGCAGAGCTTCAACTTGGCCGTCGGCTCCCTGTGCTTGGATGGCGATGTCTACGTCGTACGCCACACCGTGATGGCGGACCACACGCATCTCGCCGACCTCGAAGTGTCCATGCACGCCGTCGCCCGTGCTGCAGACCAGATCGAACAGTCGCTGCCCCTCTACGAACCGGCTTCTGATAGGCTCCCGGACGTGGAAGAAGTGGAAGAGATGGATCAGGAGCGCGCCTGAGGTGCCGTTTGCGATCGAAATTTCAGGCCTCTTGGGGGTGTTCACGCTCTTGATGGGGGTGTGGGGCGTTCTGGCGCCCGCGCGGCTCGCCGACTTCGTGATTCGTTTCGGCTCAAAGAGCGGCCTCTGGGTCGCAGCTGGGATTCGCTTGGTTTTCGGGCTCGCGCTTTGGTTCGCAGCCCCGGCGTCACGCGCGCCGCTCTTGCTTCAAGTGCTCGGCGTCCTTGCCTTGGTCGCTGCGGTCGTCCTCCCCTTCCTGGGGGTCGAGCGGTTCAAGCGCCTCATCGACTGGTGGACGGCTCTCTCTCCGAACGCAATGCGCTTCAACTCACTCTTTGCCGTCGCGGTCGGAGCCGCCATCCTTTGGGCGCTCCTCCCCGTGGCGAGCTGACAGAAGGCCTGCCCCATGCCTCAGCTAGAGGTCAGCGCTTGGGACTTGGCAATCCTCGTTGGCTACGTCGTGCTCACGCGCGTCGCCTTCGGATGGTTCTTTGCCCGACAGATGCGGGGGGAGGGCGCCGAGGGATTCTTTCTTGCGGGGCACCGGATGCGCTGGCCCATCATCGGGCTCTCTTTCTACGTCTCGAACATGGGAGGCAGCAGCTTCGTTGGTCTGCCGGGCGCCGGATACCAAAACGGCATCAGCGTCTTTCACTACGAGTGGATGCCGGCGCTGCTCATGATCCTGTTTGCGATGTTCTTTCTTCCGGTGTTCTTGCGTGCTCGCATCTACACAGCGCCTCAGTATCTCGAACAGCGCTTCGGACGTGCGCCGAGGCTCGCGTTCTCAGCGATGCTCTTGTTGACGAGTATGCTCGTCGATGCCCCAGGCTCGCTCTATGCCGGCGCGATGGTGCTCAAGACCCTGCTTCCGGGGGTGTCGATTTGGATCACGATCACCCTAGCTGCCGTCGCGGCCGGGGTGTACATCACGTTTGGCGGCCTGGGCGCCGTAGTGGCCAACGACGCCTTGCAGGCGCTCTTGATCCTCGCCGGTGGCATTGTGATTTCGGTTCTCGCTTGGCAAGCGGTGCCATCTTGGGATGCGGTCGTGGAAGCCACGAAGCCCGGCGCGTTGCATCTCATGCAGCCCGCCAGTGACCCAGTCATGCCTTGGCCTGGGATTGCCGGGGTGTTCATCGTCGGGATGTATTTCTGGTGCACCAACCAGTTCATCATTCAGCGCGCACTCGGTGCACGATCGCTAGACGACGGGCGCTGGGGTGCGCTCTTCGCTGGGCTGCTCAAGCTTCCCAATCTCTTCATCCTGATTTTACCCGGCGTCTTTGCGACCGTGCTGTACCCCGACCTCGAGAATCCAGACATGGTGTTCCCGATGTTGGCCTTCGACCTTCTTCCAATCGGCCTGCGCGGTTTCATGCTCGCGGTGCTCGCTGCGGCAATGCTCTCGAGCCTCGAGTCGATCCTTCACTCGGCTTCGACATTGTTCACGATGGACTTCGTGCAAACGGCGCGCCCGGATATGGACAGTCAGCAGCTCGCTCGATGGGGCCGGGGGGCGATTCTGGTGTTCATGATCTTTGCCGTCGTTTGGACGCCGCAGATTTCGCGCTTTCCCACCCTCTGGCAATACCTGCAGTCGATTCTTTCGTATCTCACGCCGCCGGTGGTTGCCGTGTTCTTGCTTGGCCTCTTCTGGCCCCGAGCCAATGGCGCTGGCGCGCTCGCAGGCCTGGCCCTGGGGGTGCCTCTGGGGGGGTGCGCTTGGGTTTCCGTCGAGCTGCTGTCCCTCTTTGAGCTTCAGTATTTGTACGCCGCGCTGCTGATGTTCGGCTTGGGCATCGGGCTCGTCGTCGGGGTGAGTCTTCTGAC
>Ga0265303_10002901_pt1 | contig 10706 bp, 7 predicted proteins | sample Helome_2_FD_192494 | JGI IMG/M metagenome (GOLD analysis project Ga0265303, IMG submission 192494) | Marine sediment microbial communities from subtidal zone of North Sea - Hel_20160317 (Illumina Assembly) | ecosystem: Environmental > Aquatic > Marine > Subtidal zone > Sediment ... | reverse complement strand
TCGTCGAACTAAACCCAAAGCATCATAAAGAAAGAAAAGTAGCATGAGCCATCCAGGCGACAACTACCTTGACAAACACCGAGAACGGCCAGAAGCGGACGTTGGGATATACTTAGAGAATTGAATAATTCTAATACCAGCTTAACATGCGATATCCTGGATTAAAATGCCGCCCCCCAATAATTATTAAGAAGGCAACGGCCTCTTAAATATACTGTTAGGCACATAAATCATGACAACAACATTAGACATTATCGACACTGCGGTAAAAATTGGACTAGGAGCAACTATTGGTGGTTTGACTTCTTATGTTCTAGCCGTCCGATCACAAAACCATGAAAAACACGCGCGCGATATTTTAGACAAGCGAGAATTTATTAAGGAATTGTCACTTAAATTAGAAAAAGTAGATCATCTAAATGGTGAGACGGCTTTACAATTTTATTCAGGTGAATTAGTAAATGCAAAACAAGCAAATGTTTCTGCTACAGAAGAAATCTGCATGGCATCAGCGATAGCCAATATTATAGGTGATGATGATTTGGTTGCTACTATCGAGAAAATGTCGGACTTGCTGGACAATATCTATACTGAACTTAACTCTGAAATTCCATCAGAGAACGTTTTATATAACTACACAGTGTGAAAATCTCGACTTAGGTAGACAGATTATACTGTTATTTACCTACTTTGGAGTCGAGGACTATGGATCGAAAACACCAACATGATATAGCCAGAAAATTAAAAGTATTAAATTATGCGAAAAAGGCAGGGAATATCGCGAAGACCTGCCGATATTTCGGAATTTGCAGAGAATCCTTTTATACCTGGAAACGTGCATTTGAAGCACATGGTGAGGAAGGCTTAATTAATCATAAGCCCTGTCCTGAAAATCATAAGCTAAGAATACCCAGGCCGATTGAAGAGAAAATTATTCACTTACGTACCACATACCATTTCGGCCCAGATATGATTGTGTGGCATATGCAGCGTTACCATAATATAAAAATTTCACGGAATGGTTGCTATCAAGTTTTGCTCAGAAATAAGTTGAATAGACTTCCTGAAAATATAAACGTGCGGTCACGTAGTAAATTCAAACGTTATGAGAAAAGAGTGCCGGGTCATCATGTGCAGGTGGACGTTAAGTTCTTATTTTTTAACAATAAGAACGGAAAGCGAATCAAACGTTTCCAGTACACCGCCATCGATGATTGCACTCGCATCAGAGCACTAAAAATATATCAAGGACATACACAAGATAGTGCAATCGATTTTATCAATTACGTGATTAAAAAATTTCCCTTCAGAATCCAGACGATCCGCACTGATAACGGCCATGAGTTTCAAACCAGGTTTCATTGGCATGTTGCTGACCTGGGGATGACACATGCTTATATCAAACCAGCATCACCTAGGTTGAATGGGAAAGTAGAACGATCTCACCTGACTGACAAGCGGGAATTCTACCAAATACTAGATTACACCGGCGATGTTGACTTACGCAAAAAACTTGCTCAATGGGAAGACTATTACAACTTCCTACGACCCCATTCTGCACATATGGGAAAAACACCTTATGAAAAGCTGAAACAACGTATGTTAGGATGAAATTCGACTGTCAGCCTAAGTCAGATAAAAGACAGTAAACAGTTAGATCGTTATTGCGAAACAAGGTAACCGTTAATGCGCCCCTTACGCATAAAGCTGTACTGCAAGGTGCAGAGCCCGTTTCGGCTAGAACCCGGCTGTTTATCGGAATTTATTGAACGTCCTTTCAGGGCAGCGGCATCAGGCCCTTGTCGCTTTTCGGTCCCTGATCTACAGCTTTATATAAACCTTCTATCTTAAAGCAGATCCAGATCCTGGTTAAAAAAAACCGCCGCAGCCGAAAGCCCGGCTACGACGGCTGGTTACACTAAGCTGCTTTTTCAGCTTTATCCTGATGCTCGAGCGTGGCACCCGCTGTGCCGATCGCAATCGAGCGGGGTTTCATCGCTTCGGGAACTTCCTTGACCAGGTTAATGGTCAGCAGTCCATTCTTCAGATCAGCACCGCTTACCTCGATAAAATCGGCAAGGTTGAACTTGCGTTCGAAGCTGCGGTTGGCAATGCCGCGGTACAGGTAGGACTTTTCGTCACCGTCGTCAGCTTTCTTGCCACGCACGCATAACACGCCTTTTTCAACCTGGATGTCGAGTTCGCTGTCTTCAAAACCGGCGACCGCCAGAGTTATCGCGTAACGATCGTCACCGGTAGCCTCGATATCGTAAGGCGGAAAACCTGCCGCGGCCTTTTGGCTGCGCAGAGCGTTATCCAGTAATGTACCCATGCGGTCGAAACCGATGCTGTTGCGGTATAGGGGGGATAAATCGATAGTAGTCATCACAAATTCTCCTAATGAAGCAATTGATAAAAACGCCGCCACTCTCATAGAGACCTGGCGTACGCAGTTACCTATGTGGGAGTTACTGCAATGATTTCAAGGTTGTTGCGGGTACTATTTTGCTGCTTCGCGCTCGTCGAGCCATTTGAGCAGGTGGGTGAAAGGTAAGGGCCTCGACACGTAGTATCCCTGCACCTGATCACAGCCTACTTCGGTTACCAGATCCCAGTCCTGTTCGTCTTCGACACCCTCGGCAACCACTTTCATATCAAGCTTTTTCGCCAGCAATACACTGGACTCGAGGATTGCCCGCGCCGATGCTTCCCGGGCAGCACCATGCACGAAAGCACGATCGATCTTGAATTCGGTAAACGGGATACGCTGTAACTGCTCCATCGAAGAATAGCCGGTACCAAAATCATCAATTGACAGGTTAAAACGTTTCAGCGACAAGCGGCTCAGAATATCGAGCGCGACCGAGAGATGCTCCATCAAGCGGCTTTCCGTGATTTCGAAGGAAATACTGGAAGGCTCGAGCCCCGACTCCTCCATCAGGTTCGAAATTTGATCGGGCCACTCCAGGTTGGTCAACGAATCGACCGATAGATTTATCGCGATATTGAGGTCGTGGTCTAGCGCTTTTAACTTCAGCGCATATGCCATTGCCTTTTTACAGACGATGTCGGTCAGATCCCCGATCAATCCATTCTCCTCCGCCATGCTGATAAAAGCATCGGGTTTGATCAGGCCTTTAAGCGGATGATTCCAGCGCACCAGCGCCTCCACCCCTACGACTTGCCCGGACTCGATTTCGACCTTGGGCTGAAAATAAGTATCCAGCTCGTCGCTGTCGATTGCATTTCTCAGCTCTGCCAGGCTAAACGCATCGACCAGCATCATCGTGCCTTCCTGGCGAATTTGATCCAGTGAATCGAGCAGTTCGCTGAGCTTGGCCGGCGTTGCCGGTTTCTCCAACACCCCGAGCACATGTAAATCATGCTCGATGGATAGTTTCTCGACTGTTTTCAGGATACGCAGATCTTCGCCACTGGTTAGAATAAGCGAACCTGAGTATTTCATTTTTGCCAGATGACGGATGAACTCTACCCCGTCCATCTCGGGCATATTCAAGTCACAGACTACAACATCGATCGAGCCACGATTGTCCTGTAATATTTCGAGTGCGGCCGGGCCAGACATCGCGTTTAAGACTCCGGATATGCCGAGATCGTTCAACATCACGGTCATCACCCGGTGCATGATGTAGTCATCGTCTACCAGTAACAGCTTGATACTGAACTGGGTGACATCATCGTCTTCATCGGGTAACTCGAGATTGAATTCCGCTTCGTCTACCGATGCTTCGTGGGTGGCCACCGAATCGCCGAAAAATGTTTCAATATACTCCGCTACCTGGCCGGCTGTTTGCTGAAGTTGCGGCATTTGCTTCTCGATGTCATCCCAGTCCGCTGCATTAGCTGCCGCTTCGAGTTGCTGGCATATCTCCGACATGCCCATCGCGCCCAGGCTACGCGACGAAGATTTCAGTTTATGGGTAAGTTCGGCAAGCTGCTCATTATTTTTCCACGCGAATGCCTGTTGAATGTTATCCAGATCATCTGCCAGCGCTTCTCGATAGGCATTCAACAAATCTCGATGCAATTCGGGTTTATCTCCGGTGGATTGTGTGAGTACATTTAAATCGACGGTATCCTGTACCAGCAGGTCTATCGCATCCGGGTTCGTCCAGTCGGAATCTTCGTCAGCCGGGCTGTCCGGCGTCCATTTCCTGAGCGCATGGCCTAAGTCATCAAGGTCTACCGGTTTCGTTATGACGTCATTCATGCCTACCGCAAAACATTTCTCGATGTCGGCTTCCAACGCGTTCGCCGTAATCGCAATTACCGGCATTGGTGATTCGTGCTCGAGTTCGCGCTGCCTGATTTGCCGCACCAGTTCATAGCCATTCATTTCAGGCATGCGGATATCGGTCAATAGCAGGTTGTAGTCGCCGTCTCGCCATTGCTCCAGCGCCTGCTGGCCATTCTCCACGTAGTCTGCCGTGTAACCAAGAATATTTAACTGCGCCTCCATCAGCTGCTGGTTAATAGGATTATCTTCGGCAACCAGTACTCGTGGAGCGGCAGCATTGCTGCGAGTTACATCGATGATTGTCGAATCAGCGGGAGATACTTCAATGAGGGACTCCGTTGAAGGCGCCAACTCCAGAGTTACCCAGAAGGTACTACCCTCATCCACGACACTATCGATCTCCAGCTTGCCTTGCATTAAATCGACCAGCTGGCGGGTTATTACCAGCCCGATCCCGGAACCCTCGATACCGCTGAACTCGGCACCCAGCCGATTGAAAGGCTGAAATAGTTCCTTGAGTTTTTCGGCCGAGATTCCGCTGCCCGTATCGCGAATGCCAATGCGCAAGCAGCCTTTGTCACCGGGTCCGGATATGACACTGACGTTGCCGTCCTGACGGTTGTACTTCACCGCGTTGGTCAACAGGTTCAGAAAAACCTGCTTGAGTCGGATCGAATCCGCCACTACATTTGAGTTTTCGAACTGCGCTGCGTCGAAGTCCAGGCTGATGTTGCGATCCTGTGCGAGCGGCGCTACCCAGTGAACGCTATCACTGAGAACCTGTATCAACGATACCGGCTCCAGTGACAGGTCGACCTCGCCGACCTCGATACGGGACAGGTCGAGAATCTGGTCGATCAGCGACATCAGGTGTTTGCCGGCGCGGTTAATTTCGTTAGCATTGATGAGATGCTGCTCATCCAGACTGCGATCGTAGGTGAACAATTGAGAGAACCCGAGGATTGCATTCAATGGTGTACGCAGTTCGTGACTCATGCTGGAGAGAAAGTCGGATTTGGCCGCATTGGCCTGTTCCGCCTGGTTCTTGGCTTCTATCAGGGCCGCTTCGGCATTTTTACGTTCGCTGATATCCTCATGGATCGTGATAACACGCTCCCAGGTATCCTCGTAGCCACGCGCCAGGCTTACGATTGAGCGGGTTTGAAACAGGGAATCGTCCATACGCGAGTCAACGCGTTCCGCATCGTGGAAATTACTGTCACTCGCCAGCGCGGCAATTTCCTCGGCATAGTAGCTTACCCACTGCGCGTCCCACCACCCGTCAACGTCAGCCTCGCCAGCGATAAACTCTTCCTTTGACTCCGCTTCATGTATCCGTAGTAAAGTCTCGTTGACGTTGGTGACACGAGTTGCGCCGACCATTTCGCGCAGCATTTTCGGATTATCCAGAAAATATTCTTCCAGGTTTTCGATGCCTTCAAACTGGAGCTTGTCGACGATCTTCTTGATAGCGGAGTAGTCTTCCTCCTGCACGCCGAGCGGCAATTGTGCAAACAACGAGTGGTATCGTTCCTCGCTCTCCTTTAATGCATCGACAGCGATCCTGCCTTCGGTGACATCCTGTACCATGCCGAAACTCGACACCAGTTTGCCGTTGTCGTCAAACACGCCCTGTTCGAATTCACGTAAATGGCGCACTTCGTCTTTGCCAATGATCACCCGATAATCGAATACATGGCAGGCACCCGGTTGCAGGATCGTCTTGGTATCCAGGTGCGAGCGATAGTGTTGCATATCATCCGGATGGACGATGCGATCGAACTCTGTGCGGTTTTCGAACAAGCGATCCAGCTCGGCAGGATCAATCCCGAAAACATCGGCCAGCTCAGCCGAATAGGAAAGCGGTTTATCCTTTAATTCATCCCATTCCCAGATACCCAGGTTGAGCATCTTGGACAATTCCTGACGACGATACTCGCGGAAATCGATTAACGCCTGCGCATCGGCCAGTTGCGCGCGCAAATCTTCGATTTCATCACGCAACGCCTGTTCGGTCGATGGAGTTTCCGCCAGTTGTTTTATTTTCGCTGTCAAGGCATTGATGGGTAGGCATTCACAGCTCTTAGTATAGGCATGAATGCGGACGAATTCTCACGCAATTTCAAGCATTTGTGACCTTAATCTCTTACTCAGGCACCCACATTCAGAAAAAATTCTGGTTTAAGTTTGATCAACTCATCACCGCATATTTTATTTACTGCGCTCGCTGGCTTAACCGTGACGGCGCATTGATAGTATAATCTCCCACTTTCTTTTTTAACGAGCATCCAAATGGCACAAACTCCATCGACCATGCTGAGCATTGGTACCCCGGCCCCCGCGTTTTCGTTGCCTGAGCCCGCCAGCGGCAACCAGGTGAGCCTCGCCGACTTTAGCGACAAGCCTTTGCTGGTTGTTTTTTCCTGTAATCACTGCCCTTACGTGCTGCATATCATCGAGTCTTTTACCGAATTTGCCAACCAGGCGCAGCATCGTGGGCTCGCGGTAGTCATGATCAATTCCAACGATGTTGCCGGATACCCGGCTGACAGTCCCGCGAAGATGATCGAACTGGCGCAACGGCAGGCTTTTGAATTCCCCTATCTTTATGACGAATCGCAACAGGTTGCAAGCGCTTACCGGGCCGCCTGCACTCCGGATTTCTTTTTGTTCGACAGCTCGCATCAGCTGGTCTATCGGGGGCAATACGATGGCTCGAGACCTGGCAACAATGTTGCGGTTAGTGGCAGTGATATGCGCAGCGCGGTTGACGCACTATTAGGTGGCAGCGACATTCCCGCCGACCAGATTCCCAGTGTGGGTTGCAATATCAAGTGGCGTGCGGGGAACGAGCCCGACTATTTCTGAGCCTTAAGTGGCTCCCCGGAGTCGTTGTCGGCTTTCATGGCATCTATCTTTTCGACCACTTCGTGCAAACTAAGCTGGTGATCCTTGCCGCCACCGAACATATCGCCAAATTCGGAAATCGTATCGCTCAGCTTGTTCTTAGCGACCGATAATTCGCCGCGCAAGGTTTCATTTTCAACCCGCAGAGAAACGATTTCCTGCACCGCTTCCAGCTCTTCCGGCGAGGTAGATTCACTTCGAGGCTGGAGACACTTATAGGATTCTATTAACTTGTCCATAGCAGTGTCGATGGTGTCGAGTTTTGCGCGACCACCCCGGTACAGGCTAGCCACTAAATGCTCGAAGAATTCGGTTTCATGGTGCCCGATGTCTGCCAGAGCGGCGCTGAGATCTTCCCCTTCAAGGTGATAGATCGTCTGCAGAAATGATTTGGTTTGTTCGTTTCGCCGCAGTGACCGACCCTTAAGCCGGGCTTTCAGCTCCGCTATACCCCTGCTTTTACGTCGCTTACTGATTAATGTTATCAAGGTCCAGACCAATAGTAGAATCAACAGCAGCACAAAGCCCTCGACCAGCAAGATAAAATAAATGGCATTGACTTCAAGCACTGAATTCCTCGTCGTCGACATCCAGCTCCAGGGCTTCCCGCTTCCGTTTCAGGAACCACCAACCTGACACCAGCAATAACAATAGCGTCAGGTTAACCACTACGATTACTACCCCTACCAGTTTCCAGTTGATTTTATTGGCAGTCGAATCCTGTTCTGCGGCTTCCTTATCCGGGGTCACAGTCGATCCTTCCTCGACGCCGGGAGCTGCACGGTAAACACCAAGCATGGAGAACCTGCCAAGATCTATATCTACTATTTCGGTTGCATGAGATTGCGCCGAGATTTTTATATGCGCGTGGTAAAGTCCATCCTGACTGGTTTCAACCAGGGTTCGTAGCCATCCTGACGAGGCTTCGAGGGCAAGACTGTCGCTGGATCCATCTGGCGCTTCAATATCGACATCGGCTACCAGGCCATCGGGTATGAGGTATTCTTCGCGCGCACGCAACTTCAGTTCATATACACCGGCTGCCTGCTGTGGCTCGATTTTCACCTCCACCGGCCACTGCACCCGCATATCGAAACGCTTGCTGCGGTTGAAGGTTGTGCTATCGGCCGCAACCACAAAACTATGCATGCCCTCGGCTAATTTCTGCTCCAGCCGGTAGAGATATTGTCCCTTGTCCTTGCGCTCGCTGGTATGTGTCAGCGCGTGCCGAGATTCATTACCATCGACATCAGTGTGGGTAAGGTCGAAAACGACAAAGCGTAAAAAACTGTTCTTGCTGATTTTTTTATCCCGGTTAAACAGTTCGGCGGCTATCTTGAATGCTTCACGCGGCGTGCCATAGGCGGGTATACCACTAACCTGCAATTTCAAATCGGTAACCACCATCAGACGATTGTCGGGGTCCAGCACGGCATCGATTCGCCAGGTACCCGCAGCGGGTTTTTTTATCGTAATCAAGTCATAGCCCTGACCGCTACGCCAGCGAGCTCCGCGTGGTTTCTGCACGCTGATCGCGGGGCTATCGGGAGGAATCAGTATCGTTGGCTGACTGCCCGGGCTACGGAAAATTAACAGGGTCATTTCCTTGATGCTGGTATCTATCGGAAATTCCTTGCCCCTCAATGCAACCGTGTCCAGGTCGCTGGCTCGCTCAAACATCTTGAAAAACACTTTTTGCAGTTCATCGGCACTTTGCGCGACCGCAAAAGATCCTCCCGTTTCAAGGGCAAGTTGTTTTAACAAAACCTCGTCGGTGCCACCTGACAGCGCTATGGTGTGAATTTGTGCGCCTGACGATTTGTATTTCGCCAGGCTCTGGTTTAAAACGCTGTCGCGAGATTTCGCATTCTTGCCAGGATCGCTGGAAATATCCACCTTGCCATCGGTCAGTAACAACAGAATACGCCTGGTTTTTGCATCCGGCTTATCCCAACCGACCCTGGCGCGCGCCAACGCGCTTTCAATATTGGTTAACAGGGCATTGGAATGGATTTTGTCGGCGCCCAGGTCTGCCCGCTTGCGCCAGGCGTCATCTACCTTACCCCATTTCACCGCCATATCGACATAGCGTCCGAAGGTCCAGACACCTGCCCGCGACCCGGTTGGTATCAGGCCATTGATCAATTTTAGGGCCGGCACGCGCAAATTCTGTGGATCGGTTTGCTTCATGCTGCCCGAAACATCGATCACAATACGAAAATCATAACGGGGTTCCGCCGCCGAAGCCTGGATATGGATCAGAGCCGCTATTAAAAACAGGTATAGACAAGTACGCTTGCGCATTGGTATAAGCAACAGTTATTACGTCCTGTTTATCGGCCGCAGGCGGAACTTCTAAACAATAATTTGAGCCTCAACTATATGATTCCTGCAATCACAGTAAACACAGGTAGAAAAGGTAGCTGACAGATGTCCGACACTCCGGATAATCCGCAAATCAACACCAGGGTCTATGATTTTTGTGTCAGGGCTTTTGGCACCACCAAAAAACTACTCAAACTCAATATCAAGTTGCACCAGGAAGGTAGTGGTGAAAACGATCCGGTGCACCAGGGTGATATATTTCTGTTCAATCATTTCGCGCGCTTCGAGACCTTCATCCCGCAGGTTTTGATAAAGGAGGCAACCGGCGCCTATTGTCGCTCGGTGGCTTCGGCTGAATTTTTTGAAGGCGACGAGCGATTTAGCCAGTTCCTTTATTCCATCGGTGTGGTGCCGAATGACCTGCCTGATCTGTTTCCGTTTCTGGCACATGAGATTCTGCACGGCCGTAAGCTGGTCGTTTTTCCCGAAGGTGGCATGGTCAAGGACAAGCGCGTGGTTGATCAAAAAGGGAAGTACAGTGTTTTCTCTCGTACCGCCAATGAGAGACGTAAACACCACCGCGGAGCGGCAGTCATCGCGCTGGCACTGGATGCGTTTAAAACCGCGCTGTTGCACGATTACGCAGCCGGCCAATACCAACGGGTCGAACGTTGGGCAGAACAGCTGGGTTTCGACGACGTCGAGAATTTGATGATGAAAGCGGTCAAACCTACTGTCATCGTACCCAGTCACATTACTTTCTATCCTATTCGGGTCAGTGACAATATTTTGCATCAGGTTGCGCGCCTGTTTAACAAGGGTATAAACAAGCGTTTCACCGAAGAGTTGATCATCGAGGGTAACCTGCTGTTCAAGCATACCGATATGGATATCCGCTTTTCACGACCAATAATCGCCGGCGACTACTGGAAATGGTGGGAAAAAAGAATGCTGCCCAATGTCGTGCATCGCTTTGAATCGCTGGATGAGTTATTCGCGCTCAAGTCCGATTCCGGCCACTGGGGCGGGCGCATTCATGCGATCGCCATGCGAGTCAAATCCAGTAAGGTGCGTGACGACTATATGCGTTCGATGTACGAGGCAGTCACCGTCAATCTCAGTCATATCGCCTCGATGATAATACTCAAGCTATATCAGCAAGGACTGCGGCAAATCAACTGCGCTCGCTTTCATAAAATGCTTTATCTCAGTATCA
>Ga0265303_10002900_pt1 | contig 10707 bp, 7 predicted proteins | sample Helome_2_FD_192494 | JGI IMG/M metagenome (GOLD analysis project Ga0265303, IMG submission 192494) | Marine sediment microbial communities from subtidal zone of North Sea - Hel_20160317 (Illumina Assembly) | ecosystem: Environmental > Aquatic > Marine > Subtidal zone > Sediment ... | reverse complement strand
CCTGACATCGTCCAGCGACCGGACGTTGGAGTACCTCGTAGGCGTGTATTACTCGGACGAGGACTACAAGACGCGCCTGCAGGCCACGCTCGACCTCAGCCAGTCGGCCCTCGCCGGCGTGTTCTGTTGCGATCGTCTCGGCCGCAACCAGCAGTTCTCCCAGGAGAACGACAGTTGGGCCGTGTTCGGCGAGGTGATCTGGAATCTCTCCGATATCTTCCGGATCAAGGTCGGCGCGCGGTATACCGAGGACGACAAGACTGCGGACAAGCGCCTGTGGTACTCGGACGCGTCCACACTCGACGACGCGGTGCCGGATCCGGATATCGCGGCCGCTTACAACGGTGTCATCGGCGTGGAGCACGATCTCATGGGCGTCGAGCGTTCGACGGACGACCTCTCACCCGCCATCACCTTTGAATGGGACGCAACACCCGATGTGATGACGTACTTCTCGTACACCGAGGGCTTCAAAGCCGGTGGCTTCGACGAAGACTTCACTTCCGGCGTCATCGAGGAATTCGAATACGAAGACGAGGAAGTCGAATCGTTCGCGCTCGGCGCCAAGTGGTCGCTCGCCGGCGGGCGCGCCTACATCAACGCCGAACTGTTCAATTCGAATTTCACGAATCTGCAGGTCTCGACGTTCTCGATCGCCAGTTTCCTCGTCGGCAACGCAGCCGAAGCCACATCCCAGGGGCTCGACATTGATGCTCTCTACCGGGTCAATGACAGTCTCACGCTGGGCGGCGCTTTGGTCTGGCTGGACGCCGAGTACGACAGCTACGAGACGGGCCCCTGCATCCTCGATGATGCCGGCAACGCCATTGCGCAGTTCTGCGACCTGTCGGGGCAACCACTGCAGTACGCGCCGGACGTGTCCGGCCGGCTGTACGCCGATTACGTCATCCCGGTCTTCGAGAACTGGGAACTCGGCCTGTATGGCGACCTGGCCTATACGGATGACTTCTTTATCGCCGGTGACCTGGATCCCGAGACGATCCAGGGGGCGTACACGAAGATCAACGCCCGAATCAGCCTGGGAAAGTCGGATGGCAGGATGCAATTCGCAATCGTCGGCAACAACCTTACCGACAAGCTCACGTCGCATCAGACAAACGACATACCGCTTGCCAATCTGTACGGCGGCAAAGGGGTGGATGCGATCGTCGATCCTCCGCGGATGATCAGTTTCCAGGCCGAGGTCGCGTTCTGACCGTCTGACCGTCTGACCGTCTTCAGATCGGCCTGACAGCCAGCGCATGCATGACCTTTGGCAGAACCACGGCACCGAACGGATCGCCGCCTTGCTTGCAGTGCTTGCGCTGTGCCTGCAAGGCTGCGGCGACCGGGCGCCGGAAACCGATGCACCATCGGGAGCGGTCGGAACGATCTCCGGTAACGTCACTGACGAGCGCATCGAGGCGGATGCCGAAGAGCCAGGTGCCTGGCTCGCACATGGACGTACTTATGACGAGCAACGATTCTCGCCACTCACCGAGATCAACCGAGGGAACGTCGACCGCCTGGGACTCGCCTGGTACTTGGACCTGGGTACGAAGCGAGCGCAGGAGTCGACGCCCATTGTCGTTGATGGGGTCATGTACTTCTCCAGCACGTGGAGCCGTGTCTACGCCGTCCAAGCAGCCACCGGCGAAATACTGTGGAAGTACGACCCGGAGGTCCCCGGCGAATGGGCACGTCGACTGTGTTGCGACGTCGTCAATCGGGGCGTCGCGGTGTATCGCGGACGCGTCTACGTCGGCACGCTCGACGGGCGCCTGGTCGCGATCGACGCCGGCACCGGAGAGAAGGTCTGGGAAGTCGACACGCTCATTGATCGCGACCGCTTCTACAGCATCACGGGAGCGCCGCGCCTCGCCAGGGGAAAAGTCTACATTGGCAACGGCGGTGCAGAGTTCGGCGTCCGCGGTTACGTCACCGCGTACGATGCGGATACCGGAGAGCAAGCCTGGCGTTTCTTCACCGTGCCTGGCGATCCGCAGCTCCCGTTCGAACATCCTGAACTCGAGGCCGCGGCGAAGACGTGGACAGGCGAGAACTGGTGGGAGATCGGCGGCGGCGGTACCGTTTGGAACAGTATCGTATACGATGCCGATCTGAATCAGCTCTATATCGGTACCGGCAACGGCTCGCCCTGGCCCCGCGCAATCCGCTCCCCCGGCGGCGGCGACAACCTGTTTCTGTCCTCGATCGTAGCGCTCGACGCCGATACGGGCCGAATGAAGTGGCACTATCAGACCACGCCCGGGGACAATTGGGACTACACGGCGACCCAGGATATGGCGCTCGCCGACATGGAAGTCGACGGCGAGCAGCGCAAGGTGCTGCTGCAGGCGCCAAAGAACGGGTTCTTCTATGTGCTCGACAGGACCGACGGCAGCTTGCTGCGGGCCCACCCGTACACAGTAGTGACGTGGGCCTCACACGTCGACATGGACACCGGCCGGCCGGCCGAGCGGCCCGGGATGGACTATGCCGAGGGTCCCAGATGGGTGCTGCCGGGTTCCGCCGGCGGGCATAACTGGCAGGCGATGGCCACCGATGTCAGAGCTGGCCTGGTGTACATCCCGACGCAACAGAGCCCCATGCTCTTCTCGCTTCCTGACGAATGGCGGCAGTCCGGTACGATAGACACCACGTTCGCTCGGTGGAAGCCTGGCATCGAACTCGAACGGCTCGCGCAGCTCTTCGTCAATTACACCGACCGATCGCCAGGCGCGAAAGGCGTGCTGAAAGCCTTCGATCCGCTTACCGGCGAAACGAGATGGGCCATTGAGCAGGACTACTACTGGAACGGCGGCGTCCTTGCTACTGCCGGCGGACTGGTCTTGCAGGGCGACTCACAGGGCAAGCTGTCCGCCTACGACAAGGCGTCTGGTGAAAAGCTCTGGGAGTTCGACACCTATGTGTCGATGCTCGCGCCACCGATAACCTACACAATCGATGGCGTTCAGTACGTGGCCATCATCACCGGCAGCGGTGGTTCCGACCTCTGGTCCCAGGGCGCCACGACGGCCTCCTATCAATACGGTAATCACGGCAGGCTCCTCGCCTTCCGGCTGGACGGCGACGCTGCTCTGCCGGCGCCGACGGTGATTGTTCGCGCAGTTCCCGAGCAAATCGACGTTCAAGGCAGCGATGAGGAGATCGTGCAAGGCGAGAGGCTGTACAACAACTTCTGCGCCTCCTGCCACGGACTGTTCGCACGGGCAAGCAGCGGAATCCACGATCTCCGCCTGGCCCCGACAGATCGCCAGGAGCTGTTCAACACCGTCGTGCTTGACGGCACGTTTGCAGCCGTGGGCATGGCGGCCTTCGACGACATACTCTCCGAGGCAGAGGTCTTGTTGATCCACCAGTACGTTCGTGCGCGTGCACGGGAAGACCGCCTGGCGGATCTTGGCCAAAAGGAAGCGCCTCGACTGACCTGGATAGAGAACCTGTGAGACAGAACGCCGACACGAGCTCGCTGGGCACCGGCGGGACCGAAAACAGACAACCGGTCGCGGCCGGGGCACCGCTAATCATACGGGACGTCCGTATTCACCGTCTGAGAGTCCTGGAGAACATCGGCGAACTTGAACTGGCCTGGAGTCCGGGTAGTCGGCTGATGTTCCAGCGCGGCGGCGGCGCGTTCATCGAGATCGAGACCGAGGACGGCCTGACCGGAATTGGGCCCGAGACCGACGACCGGTTCCTACCGGTAGTCCGCGAATGCCTGATCGGGAAGGATGCCTTTGACGTCGAGCGCCTCAGCGCGCAAATTCGGTATTACCTGCCGGCCGGAACCTATTATCAGCAGGCCGGATGTGTCGATATCGCTCTCTGGGACCTGATCGGCAAGGCCTGCGGGCAGCCGTTGTACCGCCTTTGGGGGTCCTCAAACCGCACCGTCACGCCCTATGCGGCGATGGTCCGTCTTTCGACGCCGGAGGAGCGGGCGGAAATGGCCGTTCGGCTGAAAGAACAGAACTGGCGTGCGATCAAACTGCGTCTGCACCACGAGGACATGTCAGAAGACATCCGTACCGTTCGGCTGGTGCGCGAAGCGGTCGGTAACGACATGGCGATCATGGTGGACGCCAACCAGGCCCAATCCAAGGGCGAGTGGCAGCCGGGCGTCATCTGGGACTACCGCCGTGCGGCAGAAACTGCGAGGGCGCTGCAGGAACTCGGCTGCGTGTGGCTCGAGGAGCCACGTCCGCGCTACGCATTCGACGAGCTGGCCAGACTGTCTGCCGCCGTCGAGATTCCGATCGCCGGTGGCGAGAGTAATGCCGACCTTCACGAATTCGTGCAGATGTGCGAGCAGAACACCTACAGCATCCTGCAACCGGAATGCCTGGTGATGAACGGCATTACGGCATTGCGCAAGGTGGGAGTGCTCGCGGAACTCTACGGCAAGAAGATCGTACCCCACAACGGCTATGGCAAGCTCGCGATGATCGCGCATATGCATCTCATCGCAAGCTGGCGTCATGCCCCCTATCTCGAAGTCGTCCACGATCCGCCGGTGGGCGACTACCGTCATTTCCTGTCCATCTTTACCGAACCGCCCCTGGTCGACGACAACGGCCTGATCACGTTACCCGACGCTCCGGGGCTGGGCGTAACGATCGACAAGGATCTCATCGTAAAGTGAAGCAGACGTCCGGGAGGTCTGGAAACCATGCCTGAAATGATAGATGTTGCTGTTGCGCTGAGCCCGAAGGAGCCCTTTGAGTTCCGGAAAGTCGAGCTGCTCCCGCCGCGCCCTGACGAAGTTCGGGTTCGTATCAAAGCGACCGGTATCTGCCACACCGATGTCGCCGTCAAGGATCAGTACTTTGCGCTGCCGTTGCCGATGGTCCTCGGCCACGAGGGCGCAGGCGTCGTCGAGGAAGTCGGTGATGCGGTCACCCATCTCGCCGTGGGAGACCACGTCGTTCTGTGCGGCGATTCCTGCGGGCACTGCAAGCGCTGCAACCAGGGACTGAATTTCTACTGTGACGAATTCGTGGAACGCAACCTGACGGGGTTGCGGCCGGACGGCAGCACTTCGCTGTCTGACGGCGGGGAGGAGCTACGCGGACGCTTCGTGAGCCAGTCATCGTTCGCGACGCAGGTCATCGCGTCGAGTCGGGGAGCGATCAAAATACCCAAGGACCTGCCGCTGGAACTGATGGGTCCGCTTGGCTGCGGCCTTACCACCGGTGTCGGGACCGTGCTCAATGCGCTCAAACCGCAGCCCGGCTCGAACATTGCCATATTCGGGGCCGGGACCGTCGGGCTCGCGGCGGTGATGGGCTCGGGGCTTGCAGGCTGCGAGAAGATCATCGCCGTCGACGTGCTGCCGGCGCGACTGGAGACGGCCAAGGAACTCGGTGCAACCCATTGCATCAATGCGAAAGAGGAAGACGTCGTTGAAGCTATACTCTCGATTACCGGCGGCGGTGCCGACTATTCGCTGGAATGCACGGGCGTTCCCGAGGTCGTCATCCAGGCGGTGAACTGCCTCGGTCGACCGGGCTGGTGTGCACAGGTAGGTGTCACTCCATCGGGCATCACAGTACCGATGGAAATGGACCAGATTCTGTACGGCCGCGGTATCCGTGGCGTCGTGATGGGTGAGGCGCAGGTCGCCAATTTCGTCCCTTATCTCGCGGAGCTCTATCGAGACGGACGCCTGCCCTACGACCGCTTCGTCCAGTTCTACGACTTCACCGACATCGACAAGGCAGTGCATGACAGCGCGGTTACCGGAGACGTCATAAAGCCCATCCTGCGCATGCCATAGGGCTGGAATGACCTCGTGCCGACAGCGATAACATCGTCCCGTTACGTGCCGCGGCGATTCATTGTCGTCGGGCTCTGCTGCGCGGCGATATTCGTCTGCTACCTCGACCGGGTCAATATCTCGGTCGCGATTATCCCGATGGCGGAATCAATGGGCTGGGCGCCGGACAAGCAAGGGCTCGTCCTGTCGTCGTTCTTTATCGGCTACATCGCGACTCAGATTCTCGGCGGCCGGCTCGCCGACAAGCACGGTGGCAAGGGCGTCTTAGGCGTAGGCGTGTTGGTCTGGTCCGCCGCGACCCTCCTGACACCCCCCGCTGCGGCGGCCGGGTTCGCGATGCTGATCGTTGCCCGGATCCTGATGGGCGTAGGCGAAGGCGTCGCGTTCCCGGCCGTCTACAGCCTTTACGGGCGCTGGACCCCGAGGAACGAGAACGCCCGGGCCATTGGCCTGACCTACGCGGCTATCCCCCTCGGCAGCGTGATGGCGCTGCTCGTTACCCCCTGGATCATCCTGCAGTTCGGATGGGAGTGGGCGTTCTACTCCTTCGGGCTGCTCGGCGTGGTCTGGTACCTGTTCTGGCGGCGTCTCGTCACTTCGCACCCGGCGGAGCATCCGTCGATCAGCCCAGAGGAGCGCGAGATGATTTCGCGAGACATGGTGTCGGCCGATACGCACGAATCGCCACCTTGGCGCGACCTGTTGTCGTCCACCGCTGTCTGGGCGATCATCGTAGCTCACTTCTGCGCCAACTGGGGCACGTACGTCATGCTCGCCTGGCTCCCGACCTATGTCAATCGGGGCCTCGGCGTCGACTTCTCGGCCATCGGCTTGCTCTCGGCGATTCCATATGCAGTCGCTTTCGTAGCCTTCAGCCTGACCGGCGCGTTGGCAGATCGTCTGTTGAGGATTGGCTGGAAGCCGATACGGGTACGCAAGTTCATGCAGACGATCGGTTTCGGCGGGCCCTGCCTGATGCTGATGCTGGTCGGCTATGTCGAAACGGCGCCGACCGCGATCCTTCTGATGTCCCTCAGCAACCTGTTCCTGGCATTTTCGGCGGGTGGTTACGCCGTGAACCACCTCGACGTGGCTCCCCGTTACGCGGGAACGCTGATGGGGCTGTCGAATACCGCCGGTACGGTGCCCGGCATTGTCGGGGTCGCCGTCAGCGGCTTCATCCTCGCCTGGACAGATTCATGGCTTCTGGTTTTTCAGACAGCGGCCGCCGTGTATCTGTTCGGCATGGTGTTCTACCTGAGATTCGCCTCGGGGGATCGACTGTTCAACTGATGACCTGGCCGCATCAATAACTGGAGGAAGATTCCCATGCTTTTGGAATGGCAGATTGGCGATGTAAAGATCACGAGCATTCACGAACTGAGAGTATCCGGTAACAACGAGTTCGTGCTTCCCGATGCGAGCAATGCCGAGTGCAAGAGGATCCGCTGGCTGGAACCGCATTTCATGGATTCCGACGGCTACCTCATCTTCGTGATCCAGGCATTCGTCATCGACACCGGCAAGAGAAAGATCATCGTCGATACCTGTATCGGCAACGACAAGAAAACCGGTGTGGAGCCGTGGGACAATCTGCAGACCTCGTTTCTCGAGGATCTTGCCGCGGCCGGTTATCCGCCCAAGGAGATCGACACCGTCATGTGCACTCATCTACACGTGGATCATGTCGGCTGGAACACCAGACTCGTCAACGGCGAATGGGTGCCGACATTCCCGAACGCACGTTATCTCGCTGCGCGCACAGAATGGGAATTCTGGTCACAGAACGACGACGAGCACGGATTCGAACTGGTACGGAAGCAGTCGATTCAGCCGGTGGTCGACGCCGGCCTGATGGACCTGATCGAATGGGATCACGAAGTCGCCTCGGAAGTTCATCTCGAACCGACACCGGGGCATACGCCGGGTCATGTCAGCGTCGTCGTTGAGTCAAAGGGCGACAAAGCGATCATCACCGGCGACTGCATCCACCATCCAGTCCAATTGACGAAACCGGAGTGGTGTTCCAGCGCGGACAACGATCCGAAGCGCGCACTTGCGACGCGAAGGGCGCTGATCGAGAAGTACGTAAACAGCGGCATTGTTTTCATTGGCAGTCACTTCCCCCCGCCAACCGGCGGACAAATCAAGCCACTGGAAGATGAAGAGGGCCGGTACTGGCTGGAGTGCTCCTGACCATGTCACGAGTCGAGTCTGTACAAATAACGGAGTTCAAGTTCTCGGTGGAGAACATCGGGTTGGAGACCGCGTCCGCCGGCGTAGGCAACATGGCTTACGTCAAGGGGGCGGTCTTTGAGCCGAAGCGCTTCGCTGTGAAGATCACCGACAGCGACGGTGCGACCGGCGAGTACGTTGCCAACTGGGTCGGCACGCCGTCCAGCCTGGGTCAGGCGACTATGCTCGCACCGCTGTTACTCGGCCGGAACCCCGAGCATCGGGAACAGATCTACGACGACCTGAAGCGAGAAGTCCGAGCCTACGATCATATGGGCCATGGTGTCCTGGATATCGCCCTGTGGGACCTCAACGGAAAGATCCACGACGCGTCGGTGAAATCCATGCTGGGAGGCTACCGTGACTCGCTCCCGACCTACGCCAGCACTTACGGGGGCCAGGAATCGGCCGGGGGCCTCAATTCACCCGAGGCATTCGCCGACTATGCACAGGCGTGCAAGGACGCTGGGTTTCACGGCTTCAAAATCCACGGCTGGCTGGACGGCAATGTGAAAAGAGAGATCGAGAACCTGTTCGGGATACGCAAACGTGTGGGAGACGACTGGCACGTGATGCTCGACCCCGCCTGCATGCTGCGTACCTGGAACGATGCGCTCACCGTCGGCAGGGCATGTGACGATGCGATTTGCTACTGGTACGAAGATCCCTATCGAGACTCGTCGGTTTCAGCCTACGGCCACCAGCGCCTGCGCGAGCGCCTGAAGACCCCGCTGCTGATCAGCGAGCATGTGCGCGGCCTCGAACAGAAGGCATCGTTCCTGCTCGCCGGCGGTTGCGACATGATCCACGCCGATCCAGAGTACGACCTTGGAATCACGGGCGTGATGAAGATCGCTCATTTCTGCGAGAGCCTGGGACTGGACCTGCAGCTACACGCAGTCGGTCCTGCCCATCGACTTTGCATGTCGGCGATCCGAAACACGATGATGTACGAGATGGCCTTAGTCGGCCCCGACATGCCAAACATGACGCCGCCTGTCTATGCGTGCGATTACTCCGATCAGCCCAAGGACCTGCCGAGTGACGGTTGTGTTCCTGTTCCGGATGGCCCCGGCCTCGGGGTCGACTATGACTGGGACTTTATCGAGGCCAACAAGACTAATATTTTCGAATTCCGATAAGAATCCGGTTGAGCCCGAAATCGGCTCAATTGACTGATCAGTCTAGGGTTAGGATCGCAGTTTCGGATGAGTTAGTGGAGGGTACGAGATGCGGGATATTTGCGTGAATGAGCTATGCATCGTTGTGCACAGTGATGCAATTCACGCAACGAACGTCCCGGTAACTTATTGAAATTTGACAACGGGCGCTGACGCCGCGCGACGGAAAATCCGCGTGCCGGTGGTTCGATTCGACGTGCAGGACGTACTAGTGTCGCGAAGGGCATGGATGCCCGAGAGCCACCCTCCCGACAGTTATTTTTCTGCCTCCTGATTTTTCCGTCTGAGCTCTGATTCCCGATGCGCGAATTCCGCTTCCGTGTACCGGCGCGTGATGTGTTGCGGGCAATTCCAATCGAACGCGACAACGTCGATAAACGCGACACGCTCAATTCGTGCCTGGTAATCCGGCAATTCGATCTTCGCAATGACCTCCGATGAAACGGTCCGCGCGTCCTCGACACGAATGTGGCCAAGGAGCTTCAAGCGGCGGCGGTTTGGGTAATCCATCAAGATCAATGAGCAACGATCGTTTTTCGAAATATTGCCGACGCTGATCAACTGAGTGTTCCCACGAAAATCAGCGTAGGCCAGTTGATTGGGGCTCAATACCTTTAGGAACCCAGGCGGGCCACCTCGGTGCTGCACGTAAGGCCAGTCCGTCTCGCTAACCGTTGCCACGTAAAAGGTGTCACGCTGCATAATAAAGTCGGTTTCTCTCGGAGTGAGCTGGTCGTTCGGGCCAAAGTTTTCCCGCAGGCGTTTGTTATGTAGGCGCGACCCATAGTGTTCCTGAGCTGCTCTTACGCCGTCTGTAAATGTAAGGTCTGCGAATCGATGAGTCATGATTGCGTTCTCTTTTTTGCAAGAGGTGCGGCCGTACGAATACGGCCGCACAAGCAGCGGCCCTAGTTCGCCGCCAAGGGGGTGCTGCCAACCTTCCGATTAAGGAAGTCGCGCATCAGGTCGGCGATCTCCTGGCCATGCGTTTCCAAAGCGAAGTGCCCTGTGTCAATCAGGTGGTACTCGAGGTCTTTCAGATCCCGTTTGTACGGCTCAGCTCCCGCCGCCGGAAAGATCTCGTCGTTCTTTCCCCAAACAATCAACGTCGGTGGCTGATTGTTGCGAAGGTACTGTTGCCAGGCGGGATACAGCGGCGGGTTTGACCCGTAGCTGTAGAACATCTGCAGTTGAATTTCCTGGTTGCCTTCACGATCCAAGAGCGGCTGAACGTGTCCCCAGGTATCCGGGCTAACCGCCTCGACGTTTGATACGCCGTTCGTGTACTGCCACTTTGTGGCTCCAAGCGTTGTTAGAAACCTCAGTGCATCGTCGTTGGACATCTCAGGCTGTTTATAAGCCGCTTTGACATTCTTCCACCAGTCATTGTCGAGACCCTTGTTGACGGATTTCCGATCTTTCCAGTACGCCTGAATCGGCTCCCAGAAATCATTATCGATGCCTTCCTGATACGCATTGCCGTTTTGCACG
>Ga0265303_10002899_pt1 | contig 10707 bp, 8 predicted proteins | sample Helome_2_FD_192494 | JGI IMG/M metagenome (GOLD analysis project Ga0265303, IMG submission 192494) | Marine sediment microbial communities from subtidal zone of North Sea - Hel_20160317 (Illumina Assembly) | ecosystem: Environmental > Aquatic > Marine > Subtidal zone > Sediment ... | reverse complement strand
TTCGTGTCAGCGCGACTATCCTGGTTGGAAGGTTATGACTAGCAACGAAAGGGGGATGGCGCTATCCCATAGCAGACACTGCAAAGCCCTTCTGGTGGGTCAAAGAACGGCCAGAAACGGACGCTCGCTCCATATGATATGATCCCTTTTCACCGCTTGTTTTTGTTCGTTGAGCATAAATTCACATTTGTATAAAGGTGGATGTTATGAAAAGCATCAAGCAGTTAGGATTGAGTTACGGACAAGTCAATTTAAAAGTAATACTAATCTATTTTGTAGTTCTCAGCACCGGTCTTGTAATTGGTTTTGCCAATGGAAGCTCTCACAGACAGCCCCCCGCAGAGCATGAAGGTGTTAGCGTAGTTCCACTTGGTCAACTAAAAGAATCATCGCTTAAAATGCAAATTGGATTGAGTGGATACGAGATGAAATTAAGAGAGATCACGGTTGAGCCGGGAGGCGCTATCAAAGAACATAGTCATGCCACGCGTCCTGGGCTTGTAAAAACTATTTCTGGCTCCTGGATTGAAGTTCGAAATGGTATAGAAAAAAGCTACCCTGCCACGAAAAAAGAGGCCCTGGTAGAGGATGAGAATACCGTCCATTGGCTATATAACGATGGAGATGTCCCAGCTGTAGCATTGGTTTGTGGTCTATCGAAAGTAACTCAGTAGCAACCGTCAATTTGGGCGGGACATTAGATCTTCCGAAGGTATTTGTGCCAGGTGCGCGGCAGGTTTCTCAAAAACAGACGCTCGTAATAGCCTCTGGTGGGGAAATCTACGGCCAACAGTAGATACTCGCGTCTCAGCCCGGTCGGCATAACATTTAATCACCACGTCCCTGCAAGAGGACCGATGGTTTGGCCGATATTGATAGGTGCTCAACCAGTACACCGCTTGTAACTTCTTCAATGCCTCTAATACAAATCCAATAGGCATCTCTATCAGTTAAACCGTTTCTTCGGGGATCATATCTAGGTGTCCCGCGCTACCTCAACTGTGTTCAGGTTACTGGAGGTCATGGTTGCTTTAGTCCTGTACTGATCAGCGGTTCCGCTCAAGATTTTTCGGACTATGTCTTTCGCCATCTCGTCACTATAACCGCCTAACCCCTGGAAGAAATTCTCGGCCAACAGTAACGCGTTTTCTTCAGTGACAAAATCTTGAGCAATCAATCGCTGCCAGAAAAACCCCAACCGTTTGCTTTCTTCGTTGGCGGCATGGATGTATTTCATGTGGCGAGGCGCGTCGTTATGTAGATGTTGACGCCATGCGTTCTGTACCCGTGCCCAGTCCTTAGCCGGGATTTCATCACAGATGTGCTGCCACCCATCGTCGTCGATATTCAATGGTACGGTGACCTTCAGGCGGTCTCGAAGATATCGCCGTAACCAACTACGCCCCAAGGGTACTTGTCGTTTATTCATCATCCCTCCAATTCAACCCGTTATATAAAAGGAGTTAGCTCACAAGCGCATCCAGGAGGTTTTTAGGCATTTCAGTGCAACCATCGAAAAGCACCATGGACATGTGCTTGAAATTCGCGGCGATACCCTATTTGCTTCATTTTAGTGACCTTTAGGTAGGCACGCGTTGTTGGATTCGCCGATCGACATACCTGCTACGGCGATCTGTCACAGTGATCCGACGCGATTCATCGGACAGGTTGGGTAAAATGATGGAACGCCGATCTCCGAAGAGACGCCGATCGCGCGTAAAAACACGTCGATCGACCATTTTGTTGGCATAAGACAATTCCGAGAACCTCCCCAGTTATCCAATCAAATTGAATAAATAAGTTATTTAAATTTAGTAAGTTATGTCCGATTTATAAAGTATATTATGAAGTTTTAAGAAAAGTCAATATAGACAACAATCTATGATGCGACCTTTATTCAGCCTTCCGACAGCTGGGGAACTGGGAGACACCAGTTGATAAACAATATCAAATCAAACGGGTCTAATGTGTTTAAGGCTGAGTGATTACTCCAAAGCCGACACTGAAAATCTCTCTACCAGTGGCGACCTTCGGCCATATTCAGACATTTGGCTTGAGAAATATCAAAGGATTGAATCTTCGATAGTACACCTCTTTGCGGCTACCCCAATTTTTCCGAGATAGTGCATTTGTCGAGACCGGTGAGATAAAGAATATTCAGGCCCCACTTTATATCTAGCGACTGATGCAACAGGGACTGAACTGTTTCCCCAGGCTATTGCTAGCTGGACTCGAACTACCAATTCATTTAATTTACCTGCAAGGTTTAGCAGAATTGATATATTTTTATGACCTGCCCGTGGAGGTATCGTGATGAAATTGCTACTTGTAATGATGATCTCACTTGCTGTCGCGTTGCCAGTCGGTACTTCTGTTGCCGTCGATGACAAATCTATCAAGGTTAAACGCCAGGAGGCGCAGAAATTGCGCCAACAGCAGAAAAATGAACGTAACAAAGAAATCCGGGAAGCAAGTCGGTCACTTCGTGAATTTACGCGCGACTTGAAAAAAGAATATCAGGAAAGTGCACGAGATCTGGATACTGATTTCAAACTGCAGCAGGTAGATATGAGGGCGGAGCGAAATGCGAAAATCGTGGAGACGGAAGCTGAAATGCAACAAAAAACTACTCAGTTATTTCTCAATCCAGGTGGATCGAACGACGATGCCGCGCTCGATCGACTCAAAGCAGATATGAAATCCTATTCCGACCAACTTTTCGAAATTAAAAAACAGGCTGCAATAGAAGAACATAGCGAAAACATGAAGAACGAGCTAGAGAAACACCGTTTGATGGATGAGCGCGATGCGGCTGCATTGGATATGGCAAGCGATTTAGGATTGCGCGGTAAGTACGAGCCTATTCTCGCGATGCCAATCGGAAACGGATTAACTAAACAGGAAGAAAACTGGAACCTGCGAGAGAAGAAGGAAGTCGAGAAACTTTTCAAGAGTAATCAGAGGTTGCTGGGTGAATTTCTCTATGGGAAGAAATTACGCGGGTGGGAGCTAGACAACAAGCGCGCAGATTTCGATCTGGAGTGGCAAAAAAAATCGGAGCTACATACCTTGAATCTAGAGCAAAATTATTTCAATTCGTTGTTTATGCAGTCTTCAACCGACGGCGAATTCGATCAAAAGGCCTTTTCTGAGCGTATGTCAGAATTCCAAAAGCAAAATCGGCTAATCAATATTAAGCACAAAAAGATTCACGATAAAAACAGGATCAAACGAACGGAACAAAGAAGGGATATAATGGCGTTTAAGTAGCGTTAGAGAAGTGAAACTGCCAACGACGGACTCTCGCGTCTAAACCTGACGGGAAATATACAAAGTACGGTATGTGATAGTATCTGGTGACCTAAATTCCATTTGGGCTATCAATGGCAAAGGACCGTCTATCTGGCAAACTTGCTGTCATCTTGCACGCAGATGTCGCTGGTTCAACCCAGTTAGTACAACAAGATGAACAACTTGCTCACGAGCGTATCCAGAATGCCTTTCGGCGCTTCAGTGACACCATCGGGAAATACCATGGTCGCGTCCAGGAGCTGCGCGGTGATGCACTACTGGCCGAGTTCGAGCGTGCTTCCGATGCGGTAACGGCCGCACTCTCATTCCAATCCGATCACCATGATCACCTCGACAAATACAAAGATGATATCCAACCAAAGATAAGAGTGGGTATCGCCCTGGGTGAAGTCGTCATTGCTGACAGTACGGTAACCGGCGCAGGCGTCGTATTGGCCCAACGGGTTGAACAACTGGCAGAGCCTGGCGGATTGTGCATTACCTCGGCGATTCACGAGGCACTACCAAATCGCATGCCGTTTTCGATAGAAAGCCTGGGTGAGCAAGCACTAAAGGGATTTGAAGAACATGTGCGAGTTTACCGGGTACAGCTAAGTACAGGTGAATCAGTTCCATCACCGCAACAAAAAAGCCATCGCCAGGCTTCGCCTGGTAATTGGCAGCAGATGACGCTCATAGCGGTTGTTGTCGTGCTGGTAGCGGTAGCAATTGGCTACTGGTTTAAATCCTCCCTGCCACAGGAAGAACCGGCATCGATAGAGAATATGGCATTCCCGCTTCCCGACAAGCCATCGATCGCCGTGCTGCCATTTACCAACATGAGCGACGACCCGCAACAGGAGTACTTCGCCGACGGCATGACCGAAGACCTGATCACGGATCTGTCCAAGATCTCAGGCCTTTTCGTCATTGCCCGTAACTCGTCTTTCTCGTACAAGGGTCAACAGGTGAAAGTGCGGCAGGTTGCAGAAGACCTGGGTGTGCGCTACGTGCTGGAGGGCAGTGTTCGGCGCGTCGGCGACCAGGTGCGCATCAACGCCCAGTTGATCGACGCCACCACCGGTGGGCATCTCTGGGCCGAACGCTATGATGGCTCACTCGCCGATGTTTTCGCGCTGCAAGACCAGGTAACCGCACAGATCATGGAGGCCATGTCGGTGACCCTGACACAACGGGAACTTGAAGATCTTGGATCGATTGGGACATCGAACACCGCCGCCCATGACGCTTACTTGCAGGGTTTATCTTTTTATTTTCGTAACACGCCCGCGGACAATGCAAAGGCAGAATCGCATTTCAAGCTCGCCATTGAACTCGATCCCGGTTTCAAACGCGCTTACTCGGCGCTGGCCAAAGCCTATTACAAGGGCAAAGAGTCGGAGTACGCCAATGCGATGGTGCTTTTTTGGCGCAAGGCTATCTTTCGGGCACACCAAGCCCTGGCCAAAAGCGAAGCTGAAAATATTTCCGATACTCACGTCGTCCGCTCCGAGATGGCCCTGTATAAGCATCAGCTCGAGGTTGCATTGCGGGAGGCAGAGCAGGCTTTGACGCTCAATGCAAACGATGTGGACGCACTGAAAGCCAAAGCACGAGCGTTGATCTATTCCGGCCAATATGAGGAAGGGCGAAAACTAACCAATCAAGTTATCCGACTAGATCCTGCCGTGATTGCTGAGCCTCTATACCTGATCGGTCTCTCGCATTTTGCGACGGGGGATTACGAACAAGCCGCAGATTTCGTCGAACGGGCGATAGAAAATGATCCCACGACAGCGATCTATGTGCGTCTTTTGGCAGCGACTTACGGCAAGCTGGGCACGAACAACGAAGCGAACAAGGTGTGGCGCAAGTATCGGAAATCCTGGAAACGAAGAGATGGGCAGTTCTGGATCGCAGCCGCGGTCCAGTTTTATCCATTTCAAGACCGTGAAATATTGAAACATTTGGCCGATGGTTTTGAGGCAGCCGGCGGGGTTGAACGGCCTCCGTCGCGCTTTTTAAAACTCTATCGTGAAACCCGATTATCCGGGGAGGAGATTAAGGCACTGGCGTTTGGAAACAGATTAAGGGGACGAGATTATTGGCAAGACGATGATTGGATTCAGCAACGCACGCTGGACGGCAAGGTATTGAATTCCGGTGTATCGGCCTACACGGGTAAGCTCGAACTCGTGGGCGAGGAAGTGGGTGAAAGCTGGGTTGAGGATAACCGGCTTTGCGATCGTTGGTCCCTGGTGGAAGGTGATATTACTAAATGCGTGCTGATCTTCCGGGATCCGGATAGCGGCCCTAACAATTATTACATGGTGACGGATACCGGCCCGCACCCTTTCTCTGTTGTAAAGTAATGCTTCAGGGCAAAAGGGGTAGATTGTTTCCTACACCGGAGTCTGCTTTGGGTCGTAAGCAGCCCCTCGTTATAAATTTCTCAGTGTCTGCTTTCGGCTGAATTTCGAAAAATCTCCACCTGGATAATGTTTACCAAAGACGGTACTGCTATTAATTCAAGAGCCCGTCGAATTCCAGTGCAGTTGATCTTTCGATTCAATCTGCTCAAAGTCAGCTGAGATTTTGACTGGCTGCTGATTGATCCAGGCTGGGTAGGTTGGACCGTGTTCCGTTATTGCCTGTCGAGATTCGAATTGTGCATGCCGTGCCAGGCCGTCAATCGAAAATAGTATCTCAAAGCAACAATCGACATTATCGAGCAACTCTCGCCAATGTGATTGGGGATGCTGCGAGATAATTTCCGCGATCTCAGCAATCAGATCTTGCTGTGGCATAACTTCAAACTGTCGCGATATCCATTCAGGTTTCTGTAATGCGGCGCAAAAATTTTTCCAGAACATGGTTTCGATGGCGCCGAGACTGATGAAGCGTTCGTCGGCACATTGATAAAGGTTGTAACAGGCCGCACCACCGTTGAGTATCGACGCGGCGCGTTCGTTTGCATGGGATAACATTGGCAGGTACTGCCAGGACAAGATCGATTCGGTCATGCTGATATCGATATAAATACTGCCGGGGCTACTATCTCTTGCATGCAGGGCAGCGAGCATGGCGATACTCGCCTGCATCGCGGCAGCGTGATCCGCGATAGGGGGGTAGCCGATAACCGGTCGTTCCGTGGTGCCGCTGACGATCGATTGTGAGCTCAGCGCGCAATAGTTGATGTCGTGACCGGCGCGCTGCGCGTAAGGTCCTGTCTGGCCATAACCCGAAAGTGCACAGTGAATCAGCTTCGGGTTAATTTGATCAAGCTTGTCACGATCAAGGCCGAGCCGCGCCAGCACCCCCGGTCTAAAGGATTCAAGCAGAATGTCAGCATCGGCGATCAGCTCGCGTAACGCCTGCTGGTCGGGATCGCTTTTCAGGTCCAGTCGGCAGATACGCTTGCCACGGTTGAGGTGTCGATAAACCGGAGATATCTCGTTCACATCAGTGTGCATGAAAAGTCGCATGGGATCACCACTCGGGGGCTCGATCTTTATTACCTCGGCGCCAAGGTCCGCAAGCTGGCGAGTCGCAAATGGGCCGGGGATATACTGCGACATATCGATGATGCGAACGTTTTCCAGAAAGCGATTAGTCTGCATTGATTTGCAATGCGCCTGATTATTCGTACTGGCGGATATCGTCGATAACCTTGCCATCGTTCGGCAGCGTGTCCGGGGCGACAATCTCGACATCACCGCGAAGTTTGCAAATCGATCGGATACTTTCGGCAATCACGTCTGACAGGGATGCGTCCATGGTTTCAGATTCGCATTGCAGCGTTATCTGGTCGGCCTGTTCGACCCAGTCGACAACCAGCCGTGCTTTAGATATTTCCGGGTGGCGTTTGATGACCTTGTCGACCTGTTCCGGGTGAATGAACATGCCACGCACCTTTGCGGTTTGGTCGGCGCGTCCCATCCATCCCCGGATGCGCTGGTTGGTGCGCCCGCAGGGACTGGCGCCCGGCAGGTAGGCCGACAAATCACCGGTTGCGAAGCGTATCAGCGGATATTCCTGCCCGAGGTTGGTCACCACAACCTCGCCAACTTCACCTTCGGTAACCAGTTCTCCGGTTCCCGGACGCACGATTTCGAGGTAGACGCCCTCGTCGATAATCAAGCCTTCCTGGGCGCTGGATTCGTAAGCGATCAGGCCGAGGTCGGCGGTGCCATAGCATTGCTGTACGCGTATTCCACGCTCGACAAAGCCGTCGCGCAGTGGTGGTGGTAGGGCTTCACCACTCATCATCGCCTTGGTGATCGAGCTGACATCGCTGCCGAGTTCGTCAGCCTGTTCAAGAATGATTTTAAGGAAAGAGGGTGTACCGACGTAACCATTGGGAGACAGATCGGTAATCGTTTGAACCTGTAACTCGGTTTGCCCGACTCCGGCAGGAATAACACTGCAACCCAGCGCCAGGGCCGCGCTATCAAACATCTGTCCCGCGGGGGTAAAATGGTAGCTGAAGCAATTGTGCACCAGGTCACCGCTGCGAAAACCGCTTGCGTAGAGCGAACGTGCGAAGCGCCAGAAGTCGGCGACTGCAAAACCTGGCTCATAAATTGGTCCGGGAGATGCAAATACGTGCGAATGGAACGAAGCGTTACTCGTGGTGTAGCCACCGAAGGGACGTTGCGCCTGCTGTAATTCGATGAGTTCTGATTTTCGGGTTAGCGGTAATGTGCTGAATGACGTGGCATCGGTGATTGCATTGGCATCGATATCCTTAAGCGACTCCGAGTAAGCCACGGTATTGTTCTGCACATGTCTTATCTGTTCCCGAATCGCTTCGAGCTGTGCCTTCGTGCGTTCGTCTGCACTGCGTGTTTCCAGACTGTCGTAAAATTCTGACATGATTATCCCTTGTCATGCCGGCCCCCGAGCCGGCATCCATAAAAAATATCTGACAAAGCCGATCCTGCCCTGCAGGCAAAAATCTTGATTGGCCAGCAACTGATCTCGGAAGGCACATCCAAATGGGCCCCGGCTCGGAGGCCGGGGCGACAAAATATGGGGTCTAGGTCAACCATCTCTTGCGGCGTCGATAGTGTTTTACATCACGGAAATTAATTCGTTCACCTTCACTGATGCCCAGGTAAAATTCCCTGACGTCGGTATTTTCACGCAGCTCCGCGGCGGTGCCATCGAGCACCACGCGACCGTTTTCTAGAATATAGCCATGGTCTGCATAGCGCAGTGCGATATTGGTATTTTGCTCGGCGAGCAGAAATGTGACACCTTCATCTTTATTCAGGCGTTCGACATTTTCGAAAATCTCTTCCACCAGTTGCGGGGCGAGCCCCATCGATGGCTCATCGAGCAGAATCATTTTCGGGCGTGACATCAGCGCGCGACCGATGGCAACCATTTGTTGTTCCCCACCAGAAGTGTAACCCGCTTGTGCCCGGCTACGATTTTTGAGGCGCGGAAAATAACTGTATACCAGTTCGAGATCACGCTGGATCGCGCCTCTGCCATCGCGACGCGTGTAGGCGCCGGTTAGCAAATTCTCCTCGACCGTGAGATGTTCGAAACAATGGCGTCCTTCCATGACCTGGATAACGCCCTGTTGTACCAGTTGGGCCGGGGTGAGCGCATCGATGCGCTCACCCCGGAACTCGATACTGCCCTTGGTGATATCGCCGCGTTCGGCGCGCAGCAGGTTGGAAACCGCTTTCAGCGTGGTAGTTTTACCCGCGCCATTGGCGCCGAGCAGGGCGACGATGCCCTGCTCGGGTACCTCGAGCGAGACGCCTTTCAATACCAGGATGACATGATCATAAATGACCTCGATGTTGTTCACCGACAACATCGGCCTGGTACTAACTGCGGCGGCGGTTTCGTTCACGACACTTTATTAATTACAGATACGCGGGACAACGCTGTTTTCCTTGGCATACTGGGCTGAGTCCGCGGCAATCAGTGGACCTGTAATATCACGCAAGGGCTCGTAAAAGCCGCTTACCAGGCTCCATTTCTTGGCCTTGGCATCCCACTGCTGCAACGCAACCTTTCCGGGACCTTCGTGGTTTTCGCAAGTGATCTTGACCGGGATGGTAAATCCGGGCAGGCCCAGTTCCTTCAACCGTGCTTCGTCGACGTCGAGCGCCTCGAAGCCATCACGCACGTGTATACCCTTGACTTTATTGGTGCCATGGATTTCCATCGCCTTGCGAATTGCTTCGGAGGTCCACATTGCTGCGACCAGGCCTCGGTTGTAGAGCACTTCACCGATGCGGTCACGATCACCCAGGCCCTCGCCCTTGTCGTAAACATGTTTCTTGATGTCATCGTGTGCGGGAAAGTTGTCACCCGGTTGATGGAAAGCGCCCGATAGATAACCGTGGGCGCCATCACCGGCTGGCAGTACGTCGTTTTCAGATCCTGACCACCAAACGCCGATAAAATGATCCATCGGGTAACGAATCGATGAGGCTTCCTTGATCGCGACCTGGTTCATAACACCCCAGCCCCACATCAGGACCCAGTCGGGACGCTCCTTGCGGATTTGCAGCCAGGTGGCTTTCTGTTCCTGACCGGGGTGGTCAACAGGAAACTGCATGAACTCGAAGCCGTACTTTGCGGCCGCACTTTCGAGGGTGCGAATCGGTTCCTTGCCGTAGGCCGAGTTGTGGTAGACAAGCGCAATCTTCTTGCCTTTCAGTTGGTCCATGCCGCCTTCTTTTTCGGCAATGTACCGTACGAACACGGTTGCCTGGCTCCAGTAGGTTGCCGGAAAGTTGAATACCCACGGAAATATCTTGCCGTTGGCGGCCGAGGTCCGACCATAGCCCATCGAAAATATCGGGATGCGATCGACGCTTGACTTGGGGATCAGCTGGTAGGTGATTCCGGTAGACAATGGCTGGATTGCGATTGCGCCGGACTCGCCTTCATTCTTGACGTTTTCGTAACACTCGACGCCGCGCTTGGTGTTATACGCCGTCTCACAGGGCGTTAGCTTTAGCCGGGTACCATTGATGCCACCATCGCGCTGGTTCAACATCAGCATGTAATCGCCATAACCGTTCGCAAATGGAATGCCATTGGGTGCATAGGGCCCGGTGCGATAATCGAACGACGGAATCGTCAGTTCGTATGCGCTGACCGTGCTGCATAAAAGTGGAACCGCCAACAGGGTTGCCACTATGGTTTTAGATAAACTTCTGGTTTTCATTACTTCCTCCGGTTTTTGTGTTTAATCAACATTTTAATGAAAGCGGGTGCAAACATTCCACTGGTTTGATGGTTCAGCTAGTGTGGAAATGGCCACAGGCGCATTTTTTCCTTGGCGATCCGCCACAGACGTGCCAGCCCGTGCGGTTCGACAATCAGAAATCCAATAATCAGCACGCCGACGGTGATGATTTCAATATGAGCGGCAAGTGCGGCATC
>Ga0265303_10002898_pt1 | contig 10709 bp, 9 predicted proteins | sample Helome_2_FD_192494 | JGI IMG/M metagenome (GOLD analysis project Ga0265303, IMG submission 192494) | Marine sediment microbial communities from subtidal zone of North Sea - Hel_20160317 (Illumina Assembly) | ecosystem: Environmental > Aquatic > Marine > Subtidal zone > Sediment ... | reverse complement strand
TGGGATTCCTCCTGTCGGAGATCGCCTTGTTGTAATCGAAGCGATCGCGCGGCACGCTCTTTGGGCCAATGGAGGTGCAGCCCGCCAGGAGGAATCCCATCAGGACCGCTAAAACTGCATGCTTTCTCATGATGTTGCTAACCCCCGGTCGAGACTCTCGAAATACCTGTTTAGTATCGCCACTCCTGCGCACTCGGCGCTCAGTGACCGACATTCACCGCAGCAAACTCCTGCTCAGCACCCATCTTCAACTTCTCGAAATGGTTTAGCGAGGAAGGTGTCAGGAGTATAAGAGCCAGATTTTCATATTACAATTTTTGTTGCTGAGTGATTGCATTTGTTCTAATTTAACGCCTGAGAATAACTGGTAAAGGAATACCCATGGCAATCTCAGACTGGCCCAGTGCCGAAAGGCCCCGTGAAAAGCTCATTAGCCGAGGCGCAAGCTCGCTCTCCGATGCAGAACTGCTGGCGATATTTCTACGCACCGGTGTGGCCGGTAGCTCCGCGGTCGACCTCGCCCGGCAACTTTTGCTCGACTATGGCTCGTTACGCAACATCCTCGATGCCGACGTAAAAAGTTTCTGTGCGGGTAAAGGTCTGGGCCTCGCCAAGTTCGTGCAATTACAGGCGGCGCTCGAAATTTCAGGGCGTCATCTGGCGGAAAATCTAGGGCGCGAGGATTGCCTGACCAACCCGGCACAAACCAGGAGTTACCTGCGTGCACGTCTGCGCGACTATGACTACGAGGTATTCGCCTGCCTGATGCTCGATAATCGTAATCGCGTGATTGCGTTCCGGGAATTATTTCGTGGCACTATTGACGGTGCCAGCGTCTATCCGCGCGAAGTAGTCAAACAGGCACTTGCCGATAATGCCGCGGCAGTCATACTCGCGCATAACCACCCATCAGGGATTTGCGAACCCAGTCAGGCTGACATCCAGATTACCGAACGTCTGCGAAAAGCACTCGAACTGGTCGATATTCGCCTACTCGATCACGTCATCGTGGGCGATAGAGTTACCTGCCTTTCTGAGCAAGGTCTGGTCTAACGGAGGTTTCGAACCAGCCAGCGACCTGCTCAACCTCAAGCGGGCGGCTAATGTAGTAACCCTGTACATGATCACAATTCATTTCAGCGAGCAAATCGAAAACTGCAAGCGATTCGACGCCTTCGGCAACTACTTTCAAATCAAGAGTATGCGCAAGCTCGATGGTCGCCTTGACGATCAACTGATCATCCGGATTGCTGACGATATCGTGCACGAATGACTGGTCGATCTTGAGCTTTTCGACAGGTAACTCTTTCAGGTATGTCAGCGAGGCCTGGCCGGTTCCGAAATCATCTATCGACAATGACAGACCCATAACGCCGAGATGCGAGAGAACTTCGATCACCTCCCCGGGCTCCTGCATGATCTGCCCCTCGGTGATCTCAATAACGATCTGTGCGGGTTTGATCTGGTACTGCTTTAAATAAGTGTCGATGCGTTCAGGCAGGCGACGGTCATGCAAATCAATCATCGATAAATTGATACCAACCGCTATATCACCCAGGTCGGATTGGCTGACAAACTGGCAGGCGGATTCGAAAATCCAGTTGGTTAGCGGTTTGATTAACTGATTCTGTTCGGCCAGACGAATGGTTTGTTCGATCGAGACATCGTGCTTGTCCGGGTCCTTCCAGCGCAACAGGGCTTCGAGGTAAATAGTGGCATAGCTCTGCAGATCGACGACCGGCTGAAAAACCAGCTTGAGTTCATCGTGGTCGATCGCACGACGCAATGCCTGAATCATCGTAAATCCAGAGGTATCGGCTGCTTCACCGGCGTCGCGAAAGAACTGGATGGGCCACTCGCTGCTTTCAGCCGCAACCAGCGCGCTACTGGCATTCTGGTACAGGCGCGCCGCGTCAACCGCATGATCAGGATAAAGCGCAATACCGAAAAACGCTTTTAACACGAACTCACGCCCGTGAATCTGGTAGTGACGCGTGATCGCCAGGTAAATTTTTTCAACCAGTGAATTGAGTTGATCCCGCTGCTGTACTTCCAGCAATATCGCAAACAGGTTCCTTTCGAAACGGGCAACCTGATCGATCTGGCGCAAAGATTCACGCAGGCCCTCGCCAACCTGTCTGAGCAGCGCATCTACAATGTACTGACCGCGTTGTTGCGCAAATTCGTCCAGTCCGCGAATATTGATCATGACCAGCGCGTATTTTCGCGCATTGCGTTTGCCTTCGAGTATCGCCTGCGACAACCGATCCTCGAATATGACCCGGTTGTTAAGGCCAGTTACCGGGTCACGCTTGGCCATTTTCTGAAGCACCTTGAAGTACTCGCCCATTACTTTCAATCCAGGCCTTATTTCGCAGGCAGTACCGGTATCGCTGACCTGTTGGTTTTTCGCGGCACGACGCATTTTCTCCGCCAGTTCCTGCAACGGCCTGACCAGGTTCAGATGTAATAACACCAGTACCAGGACTGCGGCACATAGCAGTATCAACAACACAATCGCAGCCTGGCGTTCGAAAAGATCCCAGAACGAAATCGGGTTCAGTTGCAGATGCAACTCACCAAACACGCCCTCTTCTCCGACCGGGATAGTCATCTGCCTGCCTCGATTGCCACTAGCACTGAACTCCCGGTACTGGATACCTTGCTTGGTATCAGCGGCATGTTGCAATCTGCGTCCCGACAGGAATGAAAATTCGTTGAGAAAATTAAAATAGTCCATGCTTACGAGCAGCACTACCGCGTTGTCGTCGGTCGAAACCGGCCCGGCAATCTCGAGCAAGGCCTTATCGTCAATACGACAACTCGATATCCGTGGTACCAGGTAATCATCAAAATCATCCCGATGCATTTGTCTGGGTTGCAGGCAACCGGGTTTTTTCGATCTGGAAACAGGACGACCCTGTTGGTCAAACCGCACCAGATTGACCGCCCAGATACTGGGGTTACGCTGGTAATAATCCCAAAGAAAAGACTGGAAATTCTGCTCGTCAGCCGGCGATTTAGCCAGCGTGTTGAGCAGGTAATACTGTGATTGCAGCCATAGCTGCTGTTTTTGCTGGAGCTGTAATACCTGCGCATGCAGATTCTGTTGCACGGTTGTCGTAGTTTGCTGATTCTGCCGATCGACCAGAACCAGTAGCGACAGGCTCCACAGAACGAACATCAGCAGGCTGAGGCCTGTTACCAGGATCACGCTGAAATTCGAGATATTGAGTTTCATAGGTCGCGGCTCGCGTTTTACTCGATGTTCTGCACCTGTTCGCGCATTTGCTCGATCAGCACCTTGAGATCGACTGCGAGCTGGGTTGTCAGGCTATCCTGCGATTTTGATCCCAGCGTGTTGGCTTCGCGATTGAGTTCCTGCATCAGAAAGTCGAGCCTGCGGCCAACCGCTTCATTGCGACCGAGTACGTTTAAAACCTCGGCTACATGAGTATCGAGTCGATCCAGCTCCTCTTCAACATCCAGTTTTTGCGCCAGCATAACCAGTTCCTGCTCGAGGCGATTTTCATTCGCGGTTTCACGCCACTGCTTCAGTTTTTCATCGAGGCTGGATTCCCATTTTTCACGCAAGGCAGCCACAATTTCCGGGCGGTGCTTGCGCACTTCACCAACAATTTCACTGACCTGCGCACAACGGCTGCGGATCAATTCATCGAGCGCCTTACCCTCGGTTTCGCGGCCTTGCTGTAACTGTTTGAGTGCTGCCTTGAGGCAGGATATCGCGAGCTCATCGAGAGCAGACAAATCACGCTCGACGTCGGTTATCACCCCGGGCCAGCCGAGGATATCGGAGACCGACAACTTGCTGCCATCATGGACGATATCCAGTATCTGCTGTTCTACCTTGCGCAGGCTTAACACGATTTCGGGATTCAGGGCAATGTCGGCCTGCGGTTGCTGATCAAGCTTGTAGCGCAGACCCAGATCGACTTTACCACGTGTCAGGTACTTAGCCGTCAGCTTGCGTACCTCGGCTTCGAGTTGTCTGAAGTCTTCCGGCAGTTTAATGCTAGTCTCCAGGTAACGATGATTCACCGAGCGCAGCTCCCAGGTTATCGACCCGGCATCATTGCTTTCCTGTACCCGGGCAAAGCCGGTCATGCTTCGTATCACAGCGTCTTTCTCGAAAGTAGTAACAACCGGCATAATAGCCTATTTTGCAGATTCACTGTAAGCCGCGTCTGCTTTCAGGCATCAATTCTTACGGACGGCATTCTCCCTGACGAGTATAATTGCCGCTCATTTTTATGGAGACAACCAATAATGCGACCCAGTGCTCGTGCAGTGGATGAGTTAAGACCCGTCACAATTACGCGTGACTACATTAAAAACGCCGATGGCTCGGTGTTGATCGAGTTCGGTGATACCCGTGTCATTTGCACCGCTTCGATTGAAAATTCGGTGCCCGGATTTTTACGCGGCAAGGGTAGCGGTTGGGTGACCGCCGAGTATGGAATGCTGCCGCGTTCGACGGGCAAACGCATGCGCCGCGAAGCCAGCAGTGGGCGCCAGGGAGGACGCACCATGGAAATCCAGCGCCTGATCGGTAGAGCGCTACGGGCCAGTATCAATACTGAAAAACTGGGAGAACGCACCATTACCGTGGATTGCGACGTAATCCAGGCCGACGGCGGCACCCGCACCGCCTCAATTTCAGGCGCCTGGGTGGCGCTTGCCGATGCGATCCAGGGGTTGATCGATGCAGGCGACCTCAAGCAGAACCCGATCGAATGCCAGGTAGCCGCTATTTCAGTAGGCATTTACCAGGGTGAACCGGTTCTCGATCTCGACTATGCCGAAGACTCCGCCGCGGACACCGACATGAATGTAGTGATGAACAATCAGGGTGGATTTATCGAAGTCCAGGGGACCGCCGAAGCCGCGGCTTTTACAGACCTCGAATTAAATAGCATGCTGGTACTGGCGCGCACTGGAATAACCCGCATCTTCGATCTCCAGACTAACGCATGAAACAACTGGTGCTGGCATCGGGAAACCCCGGCAAATTGCGCGAGTTATCGGCAATACTCGACGAACTCGGCTACCAGTTGCATGCCCAGTCTGAATTCGATGTGGAGGAGGTCGCCGAGACCGGCACCACTTTCGTCGAAAACGCTATCATCAAGGCCCGTCATGCCGCCGCGCTTACCGGTTTACCGGCGCTGGCCGACGATTCCGGTATCGAGGTCGATGCGCTCGACGGGGCACCGGGGGTATACAGCGCTCGTTTTGCCGGTGCCGATGCTGACGACGCTGCCAACAATGCCTTGCTGGTGGATAAATTGCGCCATATCCCGGCAATGCAGCGCACTGCACGTTATCGTGCGGTAATCGTATTGATGCGCCATGCAGCAGACCCGTCACCGTTGATCTGCGAGGGTAGCTGGGAGGGCACGATCCAGCTGGAACCGGCCGGAGAGGGAGGTTTCGGCTACGATCCTTACTTCTACCTGCCCGGCCGGGGATGCACCAGCGCGCAACTGAGCGCCAGTGAGAAGAATCGGCTCAGCCATCGTGGCGCGGCGCTGAAGGAGTTGAAACGCAAACTGAACGAGCAGAATGTTTAGCAGCAATCCCCCGCTTGGTCTTTACATCCATCTGCCCTGGTGCGAACAAAAATGTCCCTACTGCGATTTTAATTCCCACCAGGCCGACGTAATTCCCGAACAGGCCTATATCGAGGCATTGCTCGAAGATCTCGAGCAGGAATTGCCACTGATATGGGGTCGCGGCATCGATTCGATATTCATTGGTGGCGGTACGCCTTCACTATTCTCGGCTGCCGCCATCGAGCAGCTGTTTTCGGGATTGCGTTCATTACTGAATTTTGCCCCTGCGATCGAAATTACGATGGAGTCAAATCCGGGTAGCGCCGATGCAGAAAATTACCGGGGCTACCGTGAAGCTGGCGTCAATCGCCTGTCTATCGGGGTACAGAGTTTCAACGATCAAAACCTGAAAACGCTCGGTCGCGTGCACAATGGTGCGCAAGCCGCACACGCATTTGCAATCGCGCGCAGGGCCGGGTTCGACAACATCAACCTCGACCTGATGTTTGGCCTGCCGGCGCAAAGCCCGGCCGCAGCAAGTGCCGACCTCGAGCAAGCGATAGCGCTCGGGCCAGAACATCTATCGCTCTATCAATTGACGCTTGAACCCAACACACTGTTTCATCACCAGCCACCAGCGGATATGCCGGACGATGATCTATGCTGGGAGCAACAAAACGCCTGCCAGGCGTTGCTGGCCGAGCATGGTTATGGTCAATACGAAGTTTCAGCCTACAGCCTGGACAAGCATGAATGCAGGCACAATTTGAACTACTGGCACTTCGGTGATTACCTCGGCATCGGTGCGGGTGCACATGGCAAGATTACCCTTGGCGGCGAAAACCGGGTGCTACGCCGGGTACGCCGGCGCCAACCCCGTGCCTACCTCGAACGGGTCGGCCCTGACCGCATCTCAAGTGAGACCACCCTGGATCAAGATGATCTACTGTTTGAATTCATGCTCAATGCGTTGCGGCTCAAACATGGGTTCGATACCAGCCTGTTCCGCGACAACACCGGATTATCATTAAATTTCCTGCTACCCGGGCTGGAACAGGCGCGTGATAAGGGTTTAGTCGAATTTAATGGAGTAAAAATAGTTCCAACAGAGCTTGGATTTTGTCATTTAAACGACTTGCAGGGGCTCTTTTTACAACCACACAATGCAAAAAGAAGGCCATTTTTTGAATCTTCTGGAAAAATTACTCACAACTGAATTATCCGCTTTAAAAATGTCAAGCGCTTTCTAAATTTTTTTTGCAGTTAAAAATCAAATTTCTTAAGTTATTGATTATTATGAGTTTATTAAGTTGGTTAAAAAATGAGTAATCTAACAGAAACCCAACGTTTTACAGGCTTTGCGTAATCCCCGATTGAGTTATGCACAAAGTTATCCACAGTTTTTGTGGATAAAATTAGCGCTCACAATCGGCTCAAGGCATTATGAGATTTTGGTTATAAAATACTTTAAGTTTCATTCCTAAATGGGTTCTCAAAATGACTAAAATCTACTAAAAAACACTTGCACTTTGTTCACTAAAAGGTGAAAATTCGCGCCCTTTAGCGCTCGACCCATAGATTCAGCATCATGAAACAAGACATTCATCCCGATTATAGAGACGTTGTATTCCAGGATATCTCATCCGAGTTTGCGATCCTGACCAAGTCCACCGTGCCCACCAGAGAAACTATTACCTGGGAAGACGGTAACGAATATCCGTTGCTGAAACTTGAAATTTCGAGCCAGTCGCACCCCTTCTACACCGGTAAGCAACACATCCTGCAAACCGCAAAACAGGTCGACAAGTTCCGTCAACGTTACGGCAAATAATTTATCGCGATATCCAAAAAAGGGTGCCCTGGCACCCTTTTTTTTGCCTTGAATAAAGCGCAGCATCGCCCAATAATTAAACCATGAAATTCGCCAGTACCCTGTTTCTCATACTGAGTCTCACACTCAGCGCCTGTGCGACCAACCCCGTGACCGGTAAAAGCGATTTCGCGCTGGTCTCGGAAAACGAGGAAATCAGTCAGGGACGCAGTTTTCACCAACAGATTATTACCAGCTATGGTGTCTATGATGACCCCGTGTTGCAACAGTATGTGAATGGTATCGGTCAGGAGCTGGCTGCCAGGAGCCATCGCGCGAACCTTAATTTTACCTTCACGGTGCTGGACTCTCCGGAGATCAATGCATTTGCCTTACCGGGTGGTTATGTCTACATCACGCGCGGCATCATGGCCTATCTCGACTCAAGGGCCGAACTTGCCGGTGTGCTGGGACATGAAATCGGGCATGTAACCGCACGCCACTCGGTACGCCAGCAATCAGGCCAGATGGCGTCGACCCTGCTTGGCGTGTTGATTACCGCCACCACCGGTCAGTCCGGACTGGGGAATCTCAGCAACCAGCTAAGTACCGGGATAATACGCGGTTACGGCCGCGAGCATGAACTTGAAGCCGATCGCCTCGGTGCCGAGTATCTGCACCTGAGCGGTTACGATCCCGAAATCATGCTTGAAGTCATTGGCGTCCTCAAGGACCAGGAGGTTTACGAACAGGCGCTGGCAAAGAAAGAAAATCGCGACCCGAATATTTATCATGGCGTATATTCTACCCACCCGCGTAACGATGACCGTCTCAAGACCGTGGTACGCGCCGCCAAAAATCTATCCGTACAAACCTATCGCGATAGTGACCAGTCAGGTTACTACAGCAAGATCGACGGTATGATGTGGGGCCCCAGCATCAAGCAGGGCATCCTCGCTAACAATCTGTTCACCCACCCCGATCTTGCTTTTTCGTTGCAGCTACCCGATACCTGGGAAGTCAACAACTACCCCGAATTTCTGCAGGCCAGAAATCCACAAACCGCTGCGATAGTGCAGATCGGAGTGACCAGCCTTAAAAAAGACGAGTCGCTGGGCGCTTTGCTAAAGCGAATGAGTAACAATCAAGAGCTCAAGGTCAGCAATAACAAAAACGGCGTCACCGCCAAAATCATGGCTAAACCCCGCGATGGCGACGAGCAACCGGCCCGGATTAGCGTGATCGCACTCGATAATTCTCTGGCCCTCACCCTGCTGGGTACCTCAGAGGCGAATAACTTCGCCGGGACCGAAAAGGCTATGCTGGGGATCAATCAGAGTTTTCGTCGGCTCAGCCGGGAGCAAATCGATGCTATCGAAGTGCCTCGACTACAGATAGTTAGCAGCAAAGTCCAGAGCTTTGAAACCCTGGCAGAGCAAAGCGCCATCGAGTATGAGGCGGTAGATATCTTGCGTTTGCTCAATCGGGCCTACCCCGACGGCGATATAACCAGAATCAAAAACCTTAAAACAGTAATCTTTGATGACTAGTCTGCGCATCGGAATGTTGCTCGCAGCTACGCTGTTTAGCTGTCTCGTTGCGGCGTCTGAAGCAGCAGATTCTGCCTGCCGGAAAATCTCCAGCAAACTCGCAAGCATTGATTACCGGGAATGCCTGGATCTCGGCATGAAGTCGAGTGGCCATACCTCGGTCGACGGCTTCCCGTTGCTGATCAAGGAATACCCACCCCGCAAAGAACGCGAACCACAGGGACGTATACTTCTCGTCGGCGGTACGCATGGAGACGAACTCTCATCGATCAGCATCGTATTCAAATGGATGCATACCCTCGAGAAACACCATTCCGGGTTGTTTCACTGGCGCATCAATCCGTTGATGAATCCTGATGGTGCGCTGCGCCCAGGACAGCGCCGCACTAATGCTAACGGGGTCGACCTGAACCGTAACTTTGCGACGCCCGACAGCCATAATGGGGCAGCGCTCGCTTACTGGAGGGAGAAAACCTATGAAAACAAACGCCGCTACCCGGGACCCTACCCGCTCAGTGAGCCCGAAACTAACTGGTTGTCCGAGGAAATCAACAATTTCAAACCGGATGTCGTAATCGCCGTGCATGCGCCCTATTCGCTGGTCGACTACGATGCACCTGACCGCAACAACGCTCCCCGACGCATCGGCTATCTGCATAAAAATCTAATGGGCACCTACCCGGGATCGCTCGGCAACTACGCCGGGATTTATCTGGGCGTTCCGGTAGTAACCCTGGAGTTGCCACACGCCGGGATCATGCCCACCAATCGCCAGATCAGCCATCTGTGGACCGACCTGATTCGCTGGCTGGTGCGCAATGTGTAATTCATCACTACTCCCTTTCGCGTCACTACGACTATCCGGCGCCGACCTGTCCCCTGGGTGTGATTTGTGCGATATTTGGGGTAATCAACCGCAACCGAGACAATAGCGTGTCCATATACCCCTATACCCGCAAACGACGCATGCGCCGAAACGAATTTTCCAGGCGCCTGATGCGTGAGCATAGTTTAAGCGCCAGCGACTTAATCTATCCGATGTTCGTCGTCGATGGAGAGCAACAACGTCAGGCGGTCGAATCGATGCCCGGCATCGAACGCGTCAGTATCGACCTGTTGCTCGAAGAGGCGAACGAAATTTGCCGCCTCGGGATACCGGCGATAGCCCTGTTCCCGGTAGTGGGTGAGTCAGGCAAGAGCGACAGCGCCGATGAAGCATGGAATCCACAAGGTCTGATCCAGCGCGCGGTGCGCGCACTTAAAGCGGCTCAACCCGAACTTGGAGTAATTACCGATGTCGCGCTAGACCCCTACACCAGCCATGGCCAGGATGGACTGCTGGACGACACCGGTTATGTCGCCAACGATTCAACCATCGAGGTACTGGTCAAGCAGGCGCTGTCGCATGCGGCTGCCGGGGCCGATGTGGTGGCACCCTCCGACATGATGGATGGCCGTATCGGCGCAATTCGCGAAGCACTGGAATCAAACGGTCATCAGAACACGCTAATCCTCGCCTACGCGGCCAAGTATGCCTCCAGTTTCTATGGCCCGTTTCGTGATGCCGTGGGATCGGCCGGCAATCTCGCCGGCGGTAACAAATATACATACCAGATGGATCCGGGCAATAGCAACGAAGCGCTGCACGAAGTCGCACTCGATATCGACGAAGGCGCCGATATGATCATGATCAAACCCGGTCTTCCCTACCTCGATATCGTGCGACGGGTCAGCGAAGAACTGCAGTTCCCGACTTTCGTCTACCAGGTCAGCGGC
>Ga0265303_10002897_pt1 | contig 10711 bp, 8 predicted proteins | sample Helome_2_FD_192494 | JGI IMG/M metagenome (GOLD analysis project Ga0265303, IMG submission 192494) | Marine sediment microbial communities from subtidal zone of North Sea - Hel_20160317 (Illumina Assembly) | ecosystem: Environmental > Aquatic > Marine > Subtidal zone > Sediment ... | reverse complement strand
CGCATGAATGGCGATCTGGGTCTCCATCCCTGGATCGTCGTCTTGGCCAAGTATCCTGGCGATCCGCCCAATGGGCTGACTGTGCCGGGTGGGTGGCTCCAGGATCTTTGCCAGAACGATCTCTCCATGCTTGGCCCCCGCCGTATCCTGGGGCGCCACGGTAATGTGCTGGGTGATTCTGGAGTTGTCCGGCACCACGAAACCGAGCCCGCTCTCCTTGAAAAAGCGCCCGACGATCTCCTCGGTCTTGCGTTCGAGCACCTCCACCAGCGACCCCTCCGGCCGCCCGCGCTTGTCTCTGCCCTTGATGCGGACCGCGACACGGTCGCCATGAAACAGCTCCTGCATCTGCCGCGGAGCAAGGTAGACGTCTGACGTCCCATCGTCGGGCACCACGAATCCGAACCCGTCCCTATGACCGATTACTCGGCCGGCGATAATGGGGATATGGTTCATCAAGCAGTATTCTTCCTTGCGGTTCTTGATGAGTTGCCCATCGCGCACCATAGCCTCGAGCCGTCTGAGCACGGCGTTACGCTCCGCACCCTTTAGGCTCAAGGTCTTTGCAAGCTCACGGAAATTAATTGGCTCTCCCCAGTCCTCCAGCACCCCAAGTACGAAACCTCGGCTCGGAATGCGAAAGGCATGACGAGCGTCGTCACGCTCGTGATAGGGATCCCTGCGTCGCCAGGAAGCGTTCTTGTTCATGTTTTTTCTTCGCAATCAGTGCGATCCAGCGCAAGCTTACATCGATTGACAACGCCTATACACTGTGGGTACAGTTTCGCGCCTCCTCAGGGAGGTCGGTCCCCAGCTTGCCCAGGTGGCGGAATTGGTAGACGCGCAGGCTTCAGGTGCCTGGAGACCTAGGCAGCTCGGGGCAATATTTAACCGGTATATCACGCGGTTACAAATGGTGGTTGACCATGGACGAGTCTACCGGGTTAACTTTTGTGACACATGCGGTTTCACCGCTAGAATGATATTTTGGATTGTTTGATTAAGCCCAGGTGGCGGAATTGGTAGACGCGCGGCGTTCAGGTCGCCGTGTCCTTGCGGATGTGCGAGTTCGAGTCTCGCCCTGGGCACCACCCAAATAAAAACGGACCCCCGAAGGAGTCTGCCAACTCATTTAAAGACCGTTGTTACGGACCAACTGTAGTCCTCAAGTCTCGCGAATACTTGTTCAAGTAGTCGCCAGTCCAGAGTTTCCATAGTCAGCTAGTCTCTGACCAGATGCTCCTAAAATGGGAGCCCCTCACTAGTGGAAAAACTCACACTTGAGATCCTCTGGCTGGTGGGGGCAAGGTCATAGATCCTGGGGCGAACGAAAACCCTCGAAGTTGAAGCGCTTGCATGGGTGGTTCAACTGATCTCGCGAGCTATTGCAGCGAGCTAGTATTGGGCTCGCGCTCCGACATGGCCGCCACGGTGGCGTTTCAGCCAATTCTTCCGAGCGCGATCTAGATCAGTTCTTGGGATTCTGTTGAGAGTTCGTCCGTCGGTTTTGGTAGTCGCGAAATGCTGCTGCCCAACTGGTTCCACCAAATTTGGCAGTACCTGCTTTGGAGTTCGCAGATGCGTCGGCCTTTTCAATGCGCTCCCAAGTACGTGGCATGATGGGATCACCATGCTCGGGACAGTGCGTCGGAAGTTCTTCTTCGCCAGTGATGGCCTGTGCCAAGCATCCGCAATAGTAAGCGACCTGGTCTATGCTCTCAGTCATTCACATGATCTCAATGCGAGAGACTCGGGCAACCTATCAAGAAGCGTGCTCCCAAACTGAGAGTTATGTCACAAAAGCCCGCACAAACTGCCGATTTCCCCCTATCAGTAGGCCAATTGACGTTCAGGGAATTTCAACTGCGCCGTGTTCGCAGACTGACACGGCGCGGCGGCCCGCGCATGCCGCTTAACGACCAAGCTGAGCGACACGCCTCGGCCAGAACAAACAAAAACCACGATTTAGTACATGCGTTCGCATAGACCGCTGCCTCATATGTCGTGTTCGCTCCAGCGCAAATGTTAGGCATGGCGCGACCCGAGCATGATGATAGCCATGCCAAGCAAGCAAATGGCGACACCAACTAGATCCCATACCGTCGGGCGAATCGCATCTACCAGCCATAACCATAGAATAGCTACGCTCACGTATACACCACCGTAAGCGGCATACACCCGTCCGGCGGCGGTAGGGTGTAATGACAGCAACCAAGCGAACAATGCCAGACTGAGCGCCGCCGGCACCAGAAGCCAGACCGACGCACCTTTCTTCAACCACAGATAAGGCAGATAACACCCCAAAACCTCCGCAATGGCTGTCACGAAGAACAACCCCAAGGTCTTAGCGAGATAAAATGGCATGCCTAACTCCAAATATACGTCAGAAGTAACGTAATAAAATACGAAAAAAATGGCGGATAATCTGCCGAGACTCCCGTAACTTGATGTTTTTCGCACTGGATAAGTAACTGTGATGCAACAGTTGAGGACGTCATAAGACTAGTTGACGTTAGGCAGAATCTAGGCAGTGAGTGCACCACAGAACCGCGCTGAAATCGCGTGATTGACCGTCAAACCGGTACGACTTCGGTATGGCGCGGTACAGCCCGCCTCACTGAACCCGAGTATCCTTGAGCAGCGCCCGTATGTGTGTCGCCGGCATGGGAGCAGCGAAGTAAGGGCCTTGCGCGACCTCACATTCTTCCCATTTCAGAAACTCCAGCTGCTCCTTGGTCTCGACGCCATCGGCGATTACCGACATTCCCAGAGTATGCGCAAGGGCAATGATCGCCCGCGTGATGGCGGCGCTATCCGGATCGTCGGTCACTCCTTGAATGAAGGAGCGGTCAATCTTCAGGCAGTCCGGGTGGAGTCGCCTGAGCTGGGAAAGAGACGTCGGCCCGATGCCAAATTTGTCGACGGCGATACCGACCCCCAGCGCCTGTAGCGCATGAAAGGCTTCCCCAGCGGCATGCACGTCTTCTGACAGACTCCCCTCGGCGACTTGGAGCTCCAGGCAGGCGGGAGACAGGCCGGTTTCTTCCAAACATCGCGTGACCACCGCCACCAGCCTGCCCCGTATCAGCTGGGTCGATGAGATTTGCACGGCAATCCGGAACGGACTGAGTCCCGAGTCTTGCCAGGTCTTGTTCATTCGGCAAGCCTGACCCAGTATCCATTCTGCCAACGGCATCGCTAGACCAGCCCGATGTGCAATGGCCGCAAGTTCTTCGGAAGGCAGCCCGACCTGCTCGGGTGTGGGCCAGCGTAGGAGCGCTTCAACACCGACTACAGAGCCGCTCTTGAGGTCGATCTGAGGTTGCGCGATAAGATCCAGCTCGGCTTTTTCGATTGCAGCCCGCAACTTCTTGCCGGTTCCCGGACGAGACTCCGCCGTCCTTGCGTGAGTTTTTCTGCGCTGGCCTTCCCTATATTTTTTGAGTGTCCTAATGTAACTGTAGTTTCGCAGCGAAGAAATCAAAATAGAATGCAGCTTCTGCGCGGTAATCTCCGTCTTCAAAAAATAACCATTGATATCGTAGTCGAGCATGACGTCTTTCTCGGGCGCCTGCCCTGGTTGGCCGGTCCGCAAGACGATTTGCACATCAGCGTTATGAAGCTCCTCGCGCACGTAGCGGCAAAACTGCAAGCCCGCATCGTCCGTCTCCATCACAACGTCCAGAATGATGAGTGCGATCTCTCTTTCTTCCTCCAGGAAGGCTCGCGCTTCGGCGTTGGAGTATGCGCTGTGCAGTTCTACGCCGGCCCCACCGAATTCGGTTCGCCACAGCGTCATGCGGGTCACTTCGTGGACGTCCGGCTCATCGTCTACGATCAGCACCACCCACGGTGGTGGTGATGCCTCCAGAACCTCCGGTGAATGAGAGGTAGATTCCCGAACCGCCGCTTCTTTACTCATTGACACGACCTTCCATATCTTGACGTGGAACCCCTCTGGCTCCTTTATCATATTGCCGGGGTAAACGTAACCTAAACGTCGTACCCCGGCCTTCGACACTCTGGACTTTAATGGTCCCACCGAGTTTGGCTGTAACAATATTGTAGACCACGTGAAGCCCTAAGCCACTCCCGCCCTCTCCTCGTTTCGTCGTGAAGAAGGGCTCAAAGATCTTGGGCAGCAGCTCCGCTGGAATTCCCTGACCGTTGTCGGAGCATGAAATCTCCAGGATATCATCCTCGACTTCCCGCACTTCGAGCCGAATACTTCCGACCTCAGCGTCCGAGTACCCATGATGCAGGCTATTCAAGAGAAGATTCATCAGCGCCTGACTCAGCGGGCCGGGATAACTATCCATGCGGATGCCGTTCGGACACAGCACACTCACACTGTGAGGCGTATGTTTCAGTTTGGGCCGCAGGCTGGTCACGGTCTCTTCCAGGAACTCGCGAAGTGAGAAGGTCCGACGCTCGTCGCTCGCCCGGTCTACTGCAACCTGCTTGAAGCTTTGAATGAGGGCGCCGGCTCGATTGGCATTCGATAGCAGCAGTCGCGCAGACTCCTCCGCGTCGTCTAGAAGGGCGGCAACATCGGCATGGCTAAGACTCCCGTCTTCCATGCGCTGGCGTGCGATCTTGGTTTGGTCTTGCAAAAAGGAGGCGGCGCTGACGGCGATGCCTACAGGAGTATTGATCTCATGCGCCACGCCCGCTACCAACCCTCCCAAGGAGGCCAGCTTCTCCGACTGCACCAACTCCTCTCGCGTCATCTCCAGGTAGCGAAGCGAATTCAAAAGCTCGCTCTCGGCCAACTCGCGACTCTCGTGATTAAGGACGATCAACCATACTCCAACGGCGATGAGCACAAGCGACGCGGCATAGAGTCGTATGAATATCCCAGGCAAGTCGACGTCGACCTGGTCCGGATCGAGGCCCAGCAACTGATACGACAATAGGAATAGAGCTCCTGTGACGAGCGCTACGGTAGCGAACAACGCCAAGAACCGGCCAATCCTGCGCTTGAAGCTGGGTTCAAAGATCGGCCTTGCCAGCTGGGTCGTGCCTCGGAGCGAGTATAAGCTTAGTAGCTCCTCCGGTGCCTTGCATACATCATGGCAGTGCGTATCAAGACTGCAGCACAAAGAGCATATTGGGCCCTTATAGAACGGACAATGCGCCATATCTTCGGATTCATATTCCTGCTCGCAGATCGAACACCGTACGGACGCTTGTTGGCCTGTCCTGTAGTGATTGTCCTCGCGAGCAAGATAGTACTTTCCTTTTGTGACGACACCAATGATTACTGCACAGACAAAGGAGATACCGAGAGAAAGGAACGCCGAATAGACTTCCGCTCCCCGACCGAGAGCCCCGGAATAGGCCACAATGGAGAGTAGCGATGCCAGCGACATCGCGCCGCAACCAACAGGATTTACGTTGTACAAATGGGCTCGCTTAAACTCAATGTAAGGCGGGCTGATGCCAAGCGGTTTGAGTACCACTAGATCGGCGACAATCGCACCAATCCAGGCGATCGCTACGATAGCGTAGATGCTGAGGACCGCTTCCAGCGTTTCAAATATCCCCAGCAGCATCATCAACAGCGCGATCAGCACATTGAAAATGAGCCACACGACGCGCCCGGGATGAAAGTGCGCTACCCGGGAAAAGAAGTTCGCCCACGCGAGAGATCCGGCATAGGCATTGGTCACATTGATCTTCACTTGAGAAATAACGACGAACAGTGTTGCGACACCCAGCACGACCGCGGGACTGTCAAAGACAAAACTGTACGCTTCGATATACATGTGAATTGGCTCTATGGCGTCGGTGTAGCTCAGGCCTGCCCTCAAGCCTATGAATGCCAAAAGCCCGCCCGCCAGAATTTTCAAGCCTCCAATGATGATCCAGCCTGGGCCGGCAGCAAAGAGAGAGATCCACCACCCGCGCCTATTCCCGTCCCGTCTCTCCGGAAGAAAACGCAGATAGTCGACTTGCTCGCCTATCTGGACAACTAGAGCAAGGAGAACACCTGAGGCCGCACCGAACAGAAAGACATCGAATCCACCCCCGTGCTCCGACCTGCCATCGAAGTTCGACCATTGACTCAATATGCCCGGCTCCTTCCAGAAGATGAAGAGAAAGGGCAACACCAGGAGGACTATCCAAAGCGGCTGGGTCCAGAGCTGCAGTTTGTTGATCAGTGTGACCCCGAAAAAAGCTATGGGAATGATAATCAGGGAACATAGGATATATCCGACGACAATGGGCAAGCCGAAATAGAGTTCGAGTGCCTGCGCCATGATGGCGGCTTCCAGGGCGAAGAAAATAAACGTGAAGGAGGCGTAGATCAGCGATGTGATCGTCGACCCGAAGTAGCCGAATCCGGCGCCCCGGGTAAGCAGGTCCATATCGATGTTGTAGCGACTTGCGTAATAGGTGATAGGCAATCCGGTAAGAAAGATCAAGAGCGATGCCACTAGGATTGCCGGGAAGGCGTTGGCAAAACCGTAGCTGAGGGTAATGGCACCTCCGATCGCTTCCAATGCTAAAAACGAGATGCCACCCAGGGCGGTATTCGCCAATAGTGCGGAGGGCCACTTGCGATACGCCTTTGCCGCATATCTCAGCGAGTAGTCTTCGAGGGTCTCGTTAGCAACCCAGTTCTGATAGTTTCGCTTGACCCTGATCACGGCGGTGCGCCAGGCTTTTGATCGTTTTTTGGAGTTAAAGCACGCTATGTTTCGATCAGATATTGGGCTATGCCCTTTTCCCAGTCAACGAAACGAGGATGCAGCGCCTCATGCACTAGATAATTGTAGTGCCAAGCACTAGTCTTAGTAGGATACCTAGGGTGTGTCTCGGAGTTAGGCCATGGCCGCCGCGTCGAGTCCAAAGCTGGACCCAGTCATTAGACAAATCCATTCCTCGGTGGGCAACGACTCCTGCTGGGGGGAGGTCGTAGACCGCGTGCGGGGGCTTTTGCGTGGCCGCTCAGCTGCGCTCGCCAAGCATGACTTCTTCACGGGCCGCGGCGAACAGCTTTTTGAATCGCCACCGAACCCTTCTTTGTGGGCGGCCTACGCGAGAGAGCACGCAGTAGGAAACCCCTGGTTCATGTCCAGCATGGACTATCCAGCGGGTCGCGTGATGACCGGCGATGAACTGTTGGCCCCTTCGGACCTGATGCGCACGGATTTCTACCAGCGATTCTTGAAAAAACATCGCCTGTTGCACTGGCTCTGTGGCGTGGCGGCCAGGACCGACGAAGTCATCCACTACCTGGCTGTATACCGCGCCAGGACTCAGCCGGCCTTCAACGAGGATGACAAGCGTCTAATGAAACTGGTCTTAGATCACTTGACTATATCCCTTAAGAATCATTGGGTTTTGCTCGGCGAGCGCAGTGCTAACACCATACTCGAGCAGGTATCGAACCACCTCGCGCAGGCGGTGTTCATTGTCGATCCCGAGGGCACTGTCCTACTCGGTAACGACGGCTCCGAAGATTTTCTGAGCCGGTGCGAGGCGCTACGTATAGCGGATTCGCGGCTTTCCGCGCTATCGAAACGCGAAAACAACACCCTGAGTAGAGCAATCGCCGAGGTTGCGACACAAAATCCCACAGACAAAACCCATGCCACGAGAGTCGTGACCATCGATGGCTCTTCCGCTGCACACCCCATCATGGTATCGATGCGTCCGGCCGGGAAACTCTTTTGCAGCAAAACACGTGAATATCGCGATGTAGCAATTGTCTCTGCAAAGAACCCTGAGAACTCTGGGGAGTCTCAAGTCTGTGCGTTCTCCAAGCTATACCAGCTCACACCTGCCCAAGCTCGCTTGACCGGTTTGATCTTGTCGGGACACACTCGCATAGATGCGGCGCGCCAGCTCAAGGTCTCTGAGAACACGGTTCGCAGCCATCTGAAGCAGATTTTCCTGAAAACCAACACCCATGGGCAGATGGACCTCGTTCAACTCCACGCGAGAATCTGTACCGATCATTACTGAGTGCGCACGCAGCTCGGATTCAATACGATCATTCTCACCCATACGGGTTACAAGTAGTTCACCCGATCGACGTATAGCAATCCACTCTATTTGGGTTAGTCGGCGCCAACTGAATGGGTGAAGACGATCCCCACATCTGGGTAATTCCTTATTCCTAGTCTCCTTAGTATGGTGGGTGGGTCACACAAAATGAGCGACGTCGCTACAAAAAATAGTGAAACCATAGACGTAATCAACTCCCCGCAATGCTGTCAGGACCTCGGCGCTGATGACTCTTGCATCGTAACTCCAACAACAAAGCAGGCGGGTTGAAAGCGTAGGAGGAAGTATCATGGCAAAAAACGTATTCAGAGCCGAGATGGACAAATGGCCGGAGGACCAGGAAGTCAAAACGCATAACCGCTGGCATCCTGATATCCCCTTCGTGGAGAGCTTCAAGCCCGGCGACGAGTTTCGAGTCCAGTGTTATGACTGGACCGGAGGGCAAATCAAGAACGACGACTCCGCCAACGACATCAGGGACGTCGACTTATCCAAGGTTCACTATTTGAGTGGTCCGTTCAAATGCGAAGGCGCGAAACCCGGCGATCTGCTGGTCGTAGACATCAACGATATCGGCTGGCTCGAGGATTCCCAGTGGGGATTCACGGGTATTTTCGCCCTGGAGAACGGCGGCGGGTTCCTGGATAAGCACTTTCCGGCAGCCCGAAAAGCCTGCTGGGACTTCAGTGGCGTATACGCCAGCTCACGCCATATTCCCGGCGTCCGCTTCCCCGGCCTGATTCATCCGGGCCTGATCGGCACCCTTCCATCGGCCGAGTTGCTGGCAACCTGGAACAAGCGTGAGTCCAAGCTGTTTAAGACTGATCCCGAGCGAGTGCCTCCCTTGTGCACTTTGCCGGACGGCTTGGCTGGGACTACGACGGCACTCATGGGCCAAATGAGCGGGGCCGCTGGGCAGAAGGCCGGTGCGGAGGCAGCGCGAACCGTGCCGGGACGTGAACACGGCGGCAACTGCGATATCAAGAACCTCTCCCGTGGTTCGAAGGTGTACTTCCCCGTCTATGTGGACGGCGGCGGTCTCTCCATGGGCGACATCCACTGGTCCCAGGGTGATGGCGAAATCACGTTCTGCGGGGCCATCGAGATGGCCGGCTGGATAGACATTGGCGTTGATCTCATCAAGGGCGGCGTCGAGAAATACGGCATCACCAACCCGATCTTCAGGCCCAGCCCGGTGGAACCAAATTACTCAGACTACCTCATCTTCGAAGGCGTCTCTGTAGATGAGCACACCGGTGAGCAGCATTATCTGGATGCTACCGTCGCCTATCGGCGCGCCTGTCTGAATGCCGTCGAATACCTGAAGAAATTCGGCTATACCGGCGAGCAGGCCTACATGATCCTCGGAACAGCGCCTGTCGAAGGCCGCATCAGCGGCATCGTCGACATCCCGAATGCCTGTTGTACGGTCGCCATTCCTACTGGAATCTTCGACTTCGATATCAGGCCCAACAAATCTGGTCCGACTCGATCGGTTCCTCGAGGCGTCGACGCTGCATCATGCAGCTAGGACCGGCGGGAGGTGGAGGCGCGGCTTAGCCGCGCCTTCGACATGCGTAAATGGCTCAATAACAACAATGTCCCTGCTACCCCAGCCTATGGCGGCCCAAAGCCATAGGTCGGGATGCTGGGAAAAACGGAGGGCTAGATCATGCTGCTGGGATTCGCGTTGCTTTATGTGGGTGCCGTCCTCTTCCTGAACGGCATTTGGCTAATGGGTCACATCGGCGATCGCGAGATCGCGGTGATCAATATCTTCGTCGGCGGGCTAACCTTAGCGGTGGCCCTTTACATGGCCTTCGGCCCTGGTGCCGACCTGGCCTCTGTCAAAGGCGCTGCATTGACGCTGCTATTCACTTTCACCTACCTGTGGGTCGCCTACAACCGCTTCCACGACGTAGATGGCCGCGGACTGGGCTGGTACAGTCTGTTCGTCGCCATCACCGTCGTGCCCGTCGCCATCGACACCTTGAGCGGCGCGACGACGACGTGGGGCATCTGGTTTGGCTTGTGCTGGGCGGCATGGGCGGTGCTGTGGTTCATGTATTTCCTGTTGTTGGCTATGCAGAAACCCATCGCCAAGCTGACAGGAGCCGTGACCAGTATCCAGGGCGTGCTGACAGGCTGGCTGCCGGGATATCTACTGCTCGACGGTGTGCTGGCCTGAGACACACCAAAGTCCTGGGAGACGAGAGATGGTTTTGTACGACTACTGCTGTGAAGAATGCGGGATGTTCGAGGCGTGGCAGAGCATGAGCCGGTCGGCGGAGCCGGCGTCATGCCCGGGCTGCGGACGGGAATCGAGGCGCGTACTTAGCGCCCCCTTCCTCGCCGACATGGATCCGTATTCGCGCATCGCTCATCAGCGCAACGAAAAAAGCGCCCATGAGCCTCAACTCGAGAGCAGGGTAGGCCAACACCATGCGTCGGCTTCCTGCTCACACGGGCACACTCACGGGTCCTCGCGGCGCAGCCCTGGACACGGACCCTCGCGGCCCTGGATGATCGGCCACTAGACCGGCTCGTTCTGCCCTGACTTTAGTCGGCCGCCCCAGGTCGGCCCTGCCCAGCCTCGCCGTGGAGACAGGTAGCGATGGTGAAGGATTTGCTCATCGTGAGCGCCGGAGGTGCACTCGGCGCTGCGAGCCGATATCTGGTGTTCGTCTCAGCCACC
>Ga0265303_10002895_pt1 | contig 10711 bp, 7 predicted proteins | sample Helome_2_FD_192494 | JGI IMG/M metagenome (GOLD analysis project Ga0265303, IMG submission 192494) | Marine sediment microbial communities from subtidal zone of North Sea - Hel_20160317 (Illumina Assembly) | ecosystem: Environmental > Aquatic > Marine > Subtidal zone > Sediment ... | reverse complement strand
CGTCCATCGACGAGGTGGTGCACACCTTCTTCGAGGCCCTGGTGCTGGTGGTGCTGGTGGTGTTCGTGTTCCTGGGGAGCATCCGGCTGACTATCATCCCGACAATCGCAGTACCGGTATCCATTCTCGGCGCCATGATCGGCATGCTGGCCTTCGGCTTCTCGGTCAACATGCTCACCCTGTTCGGCATGATCCTCGCCATCGGTATCGTGGTCGATGATGCCATCGTCGTCATCGAGAATACCGAACGCAACATGACCCAGTTCGGGCTCTCGCCCAAGGAAGCCGCCAAGCGCGCCATGAGCGAGGTGTCCGGGGCCTTGATTGCAATCGTGCTGGTATTGAACGCGGTGTTCCTCCCGGTGGCCTTCCTGGGCGGCATGACCGGGCAGCTCTACAAACAGTTCGCGGTCACCATCGCCATCTCCGTGGTGTTCTCCGGGCTGGTGGCGCTCACCCTGTCACCGGCGCTGGCGGCCATCCTGATAAAGCCCGCTCACGGTGAGAAGCGCGGCTTTTTCAAGTGGTTTGACAAGACACTGGAGCGCGCTACCAATGCTTATGTCTCCGGTTCGCGCTGGATCATGCGCCACACGATGGTGGCTTTCGGTGCATTTGGCGCGGTCGTCGCCGCGGCCGTGTGGCTGTTCTCAATATGGCCGGGGGCTTTTGTGCCCCAGGAAGACCAGGGCTATCTGTTCGTCCCCTACGTGCTGCCCGATGCCGCCAGCCTGGACCGGACCGAGGTCGTGGGCGGGCAGGCCGCGCAGTTCTTGATGCAACACCCGGCGGTGGCCAATGTGACCCAGATCGACGGTTACAGCCTGATCGACCAGCAGAACAAGACCAACCGTGGCGCGCTGTTCGTCTCGCTGAAGGATTTCGATGAGCGCAAGGGTGCCGACCTGGCCGCGCCGGCTGTCATCCACGGCGCCGCGAAACACTTCGCGGGCATTCGCGACGGTTTGGTGATTCCGATCAACCCGCCCGCCATCCCGGGGCTCGGGGTGACGGCCGGTTTCGAGATGTGGGTGCAACAGCGCGGCGGCGGCGACTACGCCCAGCTTGCCGACAATGTGCGTAAGATTGTCGCAAAGGCAAACCAGAACCCGCAACTGGCGCATGTCAGGACCACGGTGAGCGCCAAAAACCGCCAGTTGCTTACCGACCTGGATCGCGAGAAGGCCGAGACCCTGAAGGTGCCGGTCTCGGATGTGTACGACACGCTGCAGACCCTGTTCGGTTCGCTGTATGTCAACCAGTTCCCGAAGAATTCGCGGCTCTGGCAGGTGATCCTGCAGGCCGAGCCCGAGTACCGGCTTGATCCGAAGGACATCGACCAGATCTACGTGCGCAGTGATAGCGGCAGCATGGTGCCGCTCTCGGCGCTGGTGAAAACCCGCTGGGCGACCGGCCCGGATCTCGTGACCCGCTTCAACAACTATCCGGCTGCCAAGATCACCGGAGGTCCGGCACCCGGTGTGAGTTCCGGCCAGGCCCTGGTGATCATGGAACAGATTGCCAACGAGGTGCTGACGGGCGATTACGGCTTTGCCTGGGCCGGGGAGGCGCGCGAGGAGAAACAGGCCGGCGGCACGTCCGCCATTGCCTTCATCTTCGGCCTGATCTTCGTGTTCCTGATCCTCGCCGCCCAGTACGAGAGCTGGACGCTGCCGTTCGGGGTCATCATGGCGGTGCCCTTCGCGCTGCTGGGTGCGCTGATCGCGATCGCGCTGCGCGGCATCCCGAACGACGTGTACTTCCAGATCGGACTGCTCACCCTGATCGCGCTGGCGGCAAAGAACGCCATCCTCATTGTCGAGTTCGCGGTGGAACAGCACCGCGACGGCAAGTCGCTGTACGATGCGGCGGTCGAAGCGGCGCAGCTGCGTTTCCGGCCGATCGTGATGACATCCTTTGCCTTCATCCTCGGTGTGGTTCCGCTCGCCATCGCCACCGGTGCCTCCGCCAACAGCCGCCACTCTATCGGCACCGGCGTGATTGGCGGCATGCTGGGCGCCACGGCCATCGCGATCTTTTTCGTGCCGATGTTCTTCCTGGTACTGGAAAAGCTCGGTGCCGGACGGTCCGGCGACACGGCAGCCGAAACCGGTGCCGGGGAATCCGAAGAGCCGGGTGGCGGTGCACTGCAACCCCGGGCGCCCGCGGCCCCTGAAGGCAAGTCGGGACATGAATAACCTGGCTCGCATCGGAGCACTTTCACTCGTGCTGTTTTCGCTGGCCGGATGTACCGTGGGCCAGGACTATGTGCGTCCGGCGGTGGACAGCCCCGAGGCCTGGCGCGTTGACTACGAGGCCGCGGCCGAAACCGCCAACACCCGCTGGTGGGAGCTATTTGACGACCCGGTGCTCAACGCGCTGATCGATACGGCGTTGCGGGAAAACAAGGATGTGCGCATCGCCGCTGCACGGGTCGAGGAGTTTGCCGCGCGCGTGGATATCTTCCGCTCCGGGTTCTATCCGCAGCTCGGCTATGACGGCGAGGGCAGCCGCAACCGCGCCTCGCGGGAAGAGTTTGGCGGGGTCCCGACAGGTGACCGGAGCTACAACGACTACAGCATTGCAGCGAATCTCAGCTGGGAACTCGATCTGTGGGGTCGCATCCGCCGTGCTACCGAGGCGGCGCGTGCCGAGTTGCTGGCCCAGGAAGAGAACCGGCGCGCCGTGATCCTGTCGCTGGTCTCGGCCGTGGCGACTTCTTATGTGACATTGCGTCAACTCGACCGGCAGCTGGAAGTCTCCCGGGAAACGCTGGAAACCCGCGGCAAATCACTGGACCTGTTTAAACTCAAATTCAAGGGTGGGGTGGTCTCCGAACTGGAAGTCGCCCAGGTGAAAACCGAGTACGAGCAGGCCGCCGCGGCCATCCCTCCGCTGGAGCGCAGCATCGCCCTGACAGAAAACGCACTCTCCATTCTGCTGGGACACAACCCGGAGGCAATGCCGCGCGGCAAGACCATCGACGAACTGGTCCTGCCGGCCGTACCCGCCGGGGTTCCCGCGCAGCTGCTCGAGCGCCGGCCTGATATTCGTTCGGCTGAACAGAACCTGATTGCCGCCGATGCCCGGATCGATGTCGCCCGCGCACAATACTTCCCGACGATCTCACTGACCGGCCTGTTCGGGTATGCCAGCGATGCGCTTTCCGATCTGCTGCAGAACTCGGCGAATGTCTGGAGTATCGGTGGCTCCGCACTTGGCCCGATATTTACCGGTGGCCGGATCTCGGCGCAAGTGCGCGCCAGCGAGGCGGTGCAGCGCCAGGCGCTGGTCGGCTACCTGCAAACCATCCAGACGTCATTTCGCGAAGTGGATGACGCGCTCGTCAGTGTGCAGAAGTCGCGCGAGCAACTGGTCGCAGAGGGCCGGCGCGTCGAGGCGCTCAGCGACTACGCACGTCTGGCCAGGTTACGCTACGATGAGGGCTATGCCTCCTATATCGAGGTGCTGGATGCACAGCGTTTCCTGTTCGATGCAGAACTGCAATACGTGGCAGTGCAGGGCGATGTCTATGCCTCGCTGGTCGGCGCCTACAAGGCCATGGGTGGTGGCTGGGTCGTCGAGGCACAGCGCAGCGCTGACGAGACCGACTTTCCACGCGGGCAGACTGACAGTGAACCACGGCTCGCTTTTCCCAAACCGACACGCCCGTCCGGTCCCGAGACCGATCCCGGTTATCAGTAGCGGTGTCGGGCTTTGTCCTGTCTGCGCCCATGACGCGAACACGGATGTGCAGGAATCCGGATTCGACACCTATGAAAAGGGCGAACTCTTGGTATGGTTGCAGGAACATGACTTGTAGCAGATTTTCAGATTCTACAGAGTAAGAACCCGCCCGTATTCAAGGGCCAGGCAGTGATGAAATTCAATTCCACTATGTACGGAGGATGTGAAATGAAAATCAATTTTCTTGTTAAAGCGCTGGTAGGTGGACTCTTCCTGCTGGTTACCGGGATGAACACAGTCAATGCAGAAGATCAGGCGCCTGAGCAGCGCTATATAGACTTTGACAAAGAAACTCCGTCGGGCACCGTGGAGCTCGAAGGAAAGCAAATTGCGCTGATTGTTGGCGGTGGCTGGGGTAAAGGTGTACTCCATTTCAAGGGCAAGGACTATCCCTTCAAGATTGCCGGGCTGAAAGCTGGCGGTATCGGCTATGTTAAACTGGATGCTGTCGGTGATGTCTATTTCCTGAATAAACTTGAAGACTTCGCAGGGAAGTATGGCACGTCCGCAATTGGTGCCACCGCGGTCAAGGGTAGCGTTGTTGCAACTGTCGAAAACAGCAAGGGGGTTATCCTGCGCCTGAAGGCGAAATCAGAAGGGGCTGCACTCAACCTGGGAGTTGGTGGGATGTCTATCAAATTTGAAGAGTAAAGCGTGAGTCTGATGACAGACTGATAAGACGGTTTTTATTATGAATCATGTGATGCCTTCTCACGGTGCGCGCCACACCCAGGCAAAAAAATGCATGATAGCGCTGATAAGTATGTAAGGAGATCGATATGCACTCACCTGTCTATGTTGCCATTCTGGTATTCTTCCTTGCCGAAGCTGCTGCTGCCGGCACCATCAGGTGCAATGGGCAGGTGATAGAGGACGACACGGTTGATCCTGTGATGCTGAGCGAGGTTCTCGAAAAATGCGGTGAACCCAGAAGCCGGGAGGGCAGTGTTCTGATCTATGACCAGCCCGGCGACATGCAGGGTGTCCTGCGTTTCAACGACTCTGATGAACTGGAAAGATTGGAGGTAGAGAGACGTCCGTGATGGTCTAACAGGCGGGGTCCGGGCAATTTTTCAAAGCTTGCTGATATGAGATGGAACAAAGCACATTCCTGCGCGTTCTTCTCGTGAACAACACAGTGGACGAGTACTGGCCACTTACGGAAGTCCATTATGGTGCTGGTTTGATAATTGGCTAAACTATCACGCCAGGATGACAATCCCACAAAATATCAGGAGAAAATTGTATGCTTTCTGGTTTAAATAAAATCAGTATCCCACTAACTCTGGCCATGTTGTTTTCCCTCTCTTCTCACGCCGAGCAGGCTGGCAAGCCGCTTGCTGAAAAACTACAGGAAGGAGATGTCGTTATCACCTCATCAGTCAGTGGTTGTGATGAGGATATAAAACAGCACTGTGATGGTCTGGCCGGCAATGCGAATAAGATCTTCATGTGTCTTGCTGCCTATGAGGAACACCTCAGCACAGAGTGCAAGCAGGGTATTCTGGAGGCGGCCCTGTCAGTAAAGATGGGTGCTGCAGCCCTTGATTATTCAATCAGTGCCTGTGAGGCAGATGCTGATACGCATTGTCTTGATGTGCAGCCAGGAGAGGGGCGTATTGTGAGCTGTATCAAGGCCAATGAGTCCAGGGTCAGCAAAGAATGCATAACTGCTCTAAAAGAAACTGGCCTATGGGAGCTTGGCAAGTAGTAATGTAGACAAGAGCACAAGAAGCTATCCATTTATATTGCGATTATGGCCCCTTCGGGGGCCATTTTCATTGAAGACCCTTACATAAGGGCGTTTGTTGTGTCTGCAAACGAATTGCAGCAGTCCTTTAGCAACTCAGGATTCTTCCACCGGCACATCCTGCGGTAATGCGAATGGCGATGTCAGGGGCAATGTGGCTTGCCAGATCACTCCGCCCTGCGGACGACCGATATTCGCTTTGTCATAGATATAGTCATACAGTTCATCAGCCTTGTCTTCAGGCACTACCACATCGATTTTTCTCATCAGGGTGGGTTCAGGAAGTTTACCGAACTTCGTCCTCGCTTCGGCCGGTCCTGTCAGACCGAGACAACTGACGCTGTTTGCACGGATGATATGTTTCTCATCTCGCAGGGCGCGGAACAGTTTCTTTTCGGTGCCATCATCGGGTAAAACACAGGTGATGAGTTTGCAGGCCTCATGCGGTACAGCTTGATCGCCGGACAGTTTATCGCTCATACCGGCTCGTCGCCTTTGTCCAGGCCCTTCATTATGCTTTGTGGAATATAAGTTGAGAACTTCTCCAGGGCCATGCAGTAAATAAAACCGCGTCCGGGCACATTCAGTTCAGCAGCCCGATAGATCGTGTCATAAACCAGGTCGCGTTGTTCCGACGACACGATAATGCTGATAACTTCCTTTTCAGTCTCTACGGCAATACCCAGTACCCCCAGGCGCTCGCGCGCACCGGTGCCGCGCGCCAGATGGCTGGTGGCACCGGTTCTGGCCCCTACATCGCGTGCCGCCCTGAGGATAACTTCGCTGAGACCGCTTTGTACCACACAGGTGAGCAGGAACACATCGGTCAGGTAGGTAATGTCATGATCGCTCATAAGATGGCCTCGGCCTCCTGTTCTGGTGTCACGGGTACGATCCGGGTTACCGCGCGGGTTTGTGTCTTCACCTTGTAGCGTGCCCACAAGCCGGTGATCATGACCGTGATAATGGGCCCGATGGAGGCCATGCAGAGAATCCCGAACCCTTCCACCGCATGTGTGGCATCGCCCAAACCCAGGCCCATGGCCAGTACCAGGGGTACGGTGATAGGCCCGGTTGTGACACCGGCACTGTCCCAGGCCACGTTCACGAACTCCTCGCTGGAGAAAAAGGTCAGTAACATGGCCAGCAGATAGCCGGGCAGAATCAGCCAGGCCAGCGGCAGGTCGAATATCAGTTTGGCTACGCCGATTGCGATACCGAAAGCAACGCCAATAGAGACTGCGTTGATCAGGGTCTTCTTCTTGAAGACCCCGTTGGTCAGTTTCTCGGTGGTGATTCCCAGTGCGTTTAGCGCCGGTTCTGCCAGCGTGGCGCCGAAACCCAGGAACCAGGCAAACGCCAGCGCCAGGGCCAGACCTACGGCATAAATATAGAGTGGCGATGCCTCGTATCCGGCCACCTCCATGAAGGCCGTGGGTACCAGGCCGCCCGCGCTGGCGCCGAGTTTCGACAGGCCGTAAGTGAGACCAAGGTTAAAGATGCACATGCCGATGATGGCGAGCGTGATGCCATAAAAGATGTCACCCTGCCGTTCGAGTTTTTCCTTCAGCACCAGTTTGAGGACCACAAACAGAAATAGCACCAGCGGGAGAATGGCGCGCACCCCGAGCACGATCTCCTGGCCCGGACTGCTTTCGTACCAGGCAGGTTGCGTCAGCCGGGCTGCCGCTGCTGTCTGTTTGGCGGCAGTAATGATTTCTTCCGGTGTCAGGGTGTATGACACATACAGGGACAGCAGCAGCACGCCGATGATCGGAAACAAAGAGGCCAGGGTCACGATCCCGAAGCCTGACAACCCGGAATCGCCTTTACCGGCCGCGGCCGCGATACCGATACCCAGTGATAGAACCAGGGGCACGGTGACGGGGCCGGTGGTGACCGCACCGCAGTCCCAGGCCAGCCCGATAATTTTCTGCAATTCCGGATCAAACGCCGCCACGACGGTGAGGGCCAATAGCGGCAGGATCGACGCATAGATCAGTGGCTTGAGGCTCCAGCCATAGAGGAAACGCAAGGTTCCCACCACGGCGGCCAGGCCGACACTGGCACCCACCACCAGCACCAGCACATCCGACCAGTCGTTAAGCATGACGTACAGGTAGGGTGCGCGCTCAACCACGACATTCCCGCCAGCGGCTTTCAATGCGCCGATGGCCGGTTCGGCAAAGGTCACGCCGATACCCAGCAGGAGTGTAATTAACAGCACCAGCGGCAGTGGCGATTTGCGCGGCAGCTGGCTGCCGATCACCGTACCGAAAGGCATCAGTCCAAGCGCAAGACCCTCCATGAAGAACATCAGCCCGACAATGACGGCAAACAGCCCACCGGTGATTACCCAGGAGTCTTCCACGACGTGCTGCAGGAACAGGATCTGAAACAGCGCCAGATACAGTGCCAGCGGGACAACCGCCTTGACCTGCTCCATAAAACGCACCGAGACATAGGGCTGTAACAGCTTGACTGTTTCGACGGTATTCAGTTTGATACGCGTTTCCGGCACGGGGATGATGCGCCCCTCGGTATCGCGTTCGATTTTGGGCTTAAAGACATTCAGGCTGATTTCATTGCTGACTGCGGTCAGCAGACGCTGGTAATCGCCAAAGCGTCGGGTTTTATGACTCATGAATCAGTATCCGGCTCGGTCGTGTTGTTAGTATGGGAGTTATAGCGGCCAGCATACCATCCACCGGCATCGGGAATATAGTTTTCATCGAACTTGCCGGCCGCGTGTTCAAATGACCGGTAGTCGATGAGTGCACCCGATCAAAGGCGCGTCCAAATGGGTTTACAGTTTCGCCAGGTTGCCATCGATCCCACAGCTCAGTTTCTTTGGGGAACAACCGGGCTTACTATGCGGTAGAGCGTAATACGATGAATCCAAAGGAATTACAATTCACACTATTGCACATATGTTTGATGTGAACTATCCATATCGCGTCAGATATTGACCAATTCCAGGTCTTTATGGATCATGCAGTTACGATCAGCCGGGCTTGGGCTAATTGCAAACTGGTAATGTAGATAAATGCCTCCATGGGTGTCAGATCGAGATTCTTAAAACCAGTGAACTACCAAGCCTTCTCATCAGATCTACCGCCCCATCATTCGGCTAATTTCACGTCTGTGGAATTACTCGAAGAAACATTCCGGTAATAACGCTGGTATCTATAACAAAATACAATGTCCTTCATAAGAACGCTTACACTCTGCCTGTTATCGGTGCTGCTCATCGTGTCATCCGGCTGTGGCACATCACCGGAGAAGACCTCACAGGCCCCTGACGAGCAACAGCCAGTCTCCGCACCAGCCGCCAAACCGCTGTTTCCGCGTGTGCATGATCTCGGCGACTCAGAACTGACGGTGTATGAACCGCAGGTCCTCAGCCATGTAGGTTACACACAGGTGACCTTCTGGGTGGCGGCCGTCGATGAGGCCAAGTCGGGTGGGAAACAGTCGGTTGGTGCAATCAAGGGCACGGCTGATATGGTCGCCAATTTCGAAGCGCGCACCATCACGCTCTATAACCGCCGCCTGGATGAAATCTTTTTCCCGGAGCTGAGCGATAAGGAACGCAACCGGCTGACCGGCAAGATCAAGTCCCTGGTGCGCAACGAGCCGGAAACCATGCCGCTGGACGTGGTGCTGGCCTACATTGCGCAGGGTGACTCTCATGAACAACGGGCAGCCAGGCTGTCGATGGAGCCGCCGGCCATATTCTATGCCAGCAAGCCGGCCGTGCTCGTGCAGTTCGGGGGCGAACCGGTCTTCAAACCGCTTGGCAAAGACACTGACACAAGCTATGCGGTCAATACCAACTGGGATGTCGTGCAAAGCGACGGGCGCTACTACCTGCTGCTCGGCAGCAAATGGATCTCGTCGGCGAGCCTGCAGGGTCCATGGCAGGCCGCAAGGGCACCGGTGAGGGCGGATGAACTGCCTGACACACAGCAGTTTGCGCGTGTACGGCAGGCCATTCCCGGCGAGGCCATCGCGGCCGCCGGGATCCCGCAGGTGCGGGTGGTGACAAAACCCGCCGAACTGATTGTCACGGACGGTGACCCGGTGCTCGAAGACGTCGCGGGCACCGGGCTTGCCTTCGTCTCCAATACTTCGCATGACATCATCTACCAGAATTCCAGTGGCAAGTATTACCTGCTGCTGTCCGGCCGCTGGTTTGAGGCCAAACAGCTGAAGGGGCCCTGGTCTGCCGTGGAATCTCTGCCGCAGGCCTTCAGCAGCATCCCGCCGGATCATGACCGTGCCCATGTACGTGTCGCCATACCGGGCACCGACGAGGCGAAAATGGCGGTGATCGAGAGCAATATCCCGAATACCGCCTCGGTCCCGCGCGGGCTCAAGGCGCCTGAAGTGCGCTATTCCGGTGATCCGAAGTTCGAGACCATCAAGGGCACGTCGGTGTCCCGTGCGGTCAACACACCATTCGATATACTGCGTGTCGATAATCGCTACTATCTGTGCCACGAGGCCGTGTGGTTCGAGAGCGACCGACCGGAGGGTCCCTGGATTGTCGCTGATCGTGTACCCAAGGCGATCTATACAATCCCGGCCGATTCTCCGGCCTACCATGTCACCTTTGTCAAGATATACGAAGCCGATGAGGAGGAGGTGGTGGTCGGCTACACCAGCGGTTACCAGTCGACCTACGTGTCAGGGTACACGGTGGTGTATGGCACAGGGTATTACTGGCCGCCATACTGGGCATACTACCCCTGGTACGATGACTATAATTACTGGTACGACCCCTATCCCTACTACTGGTACAACCCCTATCCATATAGCTATGGATCGGCCAGTTACTACAATCCGGTGACGGGATCCTACCGCCACGGCGATTATGTCTATGGCCCGTATGGCGGCTACGGCACAGGTGAAAGCTATAACGAACGCACCGGACGCCGCTCACAGAGTGAATACAGCTGGGACTACAACTCGGTCGAATACAGCAGCAACGCCTACAACCCGAAGCGCGGCACGACTTCCGAGACCAGCCAGCAGTATCAGTACGACAATCCCGGATCGTATGAATCATGGGGTGAGAGCACCATCAAAAAGGGCGATGACTGGATCAATACACGGCATTACTCGAACCAGGATGGACGCACCTTCGCCTACGAGACCTCGGCCGGCGGTAAGGGGGTGCGCGTGGTCAAGGACGACAAGAGCCTTGGTGTC
>Ga0265303_10002894_pt1 | contig 10712 bp, 9 predicted proteins | sample Helome_2_FD_192494 | JGI IMG/M metagenome (GOLD analysis project Ga0265303, IMG submission 192494) | Marine sediment microbial communities from subtidal zone of North Sea - Hel_20160317 (Illumina Assembly) | ecosystem: Environmental > Aquatic > Marine > Subtidal zone > Sediment ... | reverse complement strand
AGTCGGCTCCATGATCGCAGACGACGTGGGCGCAGCGGGGCTACTGTGCCTCGGCTATCCGTTTCATCCACCCGGTAAACCCGAGCGGCTCCGAACCGCACATCTCGAGACCCTCAGGACCCCCGGCCTCATCGTTCAGGGCACCCGCGACCGGCTTGGCAGCGAGGAAGAAGTCTCGAAGTACGCGCTCTCTCCGGCGATCGAGCTCGCCTGGATGGAAGACGGCGACCATTCATTCGAGCCGCGGAAGAAGAGCGGCAGGACGATCGAACAGAATCTCGAAGCCGCTGCTGCGGCCGCCCTGCGCTTCATTCAGGCGCTTGGGTGAGGCGACGGACGTCTTCGAAGCTCGTCTGTGACGGGGGTCCGTCCGAAAACCAATACTGCTCGACGCGCCCGGGGCTCACCGCCGCGATCGTGGACGAGACAGTGCCGTACACCGCGGTCTTGACGCATATCGCTTGAAGGTAGCGCGCCACTTCCTGGTTGTAAGGCGCATCTGGCGGAATAGGAGGGACTTCCGAAGGGTCCGGTAACGATCCATCCGAAAGCACGTCGACGAGCTGCCGTTTGATTCTCGGCCACGTGTCTGAAGTAACCGCCATGACTCGTGCCCGTGCCTTCTCGGCCTTGGGGAACTCGGGTGAGCCAAGTCGATCATTGCAAAGAACATGTACACCGTCAGCCAGTGTTTCGATCTCGAGCTCTCGCGCATCCCTCCTCCCGTACGCAGCGCGCAGCTCTTCGCCGTCGCCGAAGATCAGGTTGAACTCATTGTAGGCCGCTGGGTCGACGCTTCTGAGGTACTGCTCGATGCCGTCGAGCGAGCCGTCCGCCAGCGCGTCGAGCACGAGCCCGCCTCGCGAGCGAAGTGAGGCGTCTCGCGCGCCGAAGCTTCGTTGATTGGTGAGCCCTACGAAAACGCCATCCCGACTCAGACCGAACCAAGTCCCACCTTCGCGCTCGTCGCGCCCTCCAACCACGAGCGGGTCGGTACGCAGCACCCGGGGACCGGAAGCCGCCCGGTCATAGAACTCGTCCCGGTTCGAGGCAATGATCGTCGAGCAGAAGTCATCCATCCGGTGGCGAACGATGATTGTGCACATCGCTCAGCCCCGCCTCTTCACGACCGCGAGGCGCTCCGACAAAAAGCTGCGGGAAGCATTCGCGGTTGAGCCGGTTAGTTTTCGCCATCCGCGCGAGTCTTCATCGAAGGTTACCTCCCAATCGGAGGCGACGGCCGATGCGAGCTCATGGGGCTGAAGGGTCGCCTTGAGCGGCTCGCCGGCTGCCGCGAAAACTGCAGGGATCGCAACACGCCCCAACGACCCGTACGGAAGCAGGCCCGGCACGCGATACGTCATGGCGAGCTCGCTCCCCGCAGCCGAGAGCGACGTCAGCTGCACAAGTGTGTCGTGAACGGTGTCGAGCGGCAGATACATCGCGACTCCTTCCCAGATCCACGCGCTGGGCGCGCCAGAGCGAAACCCCGCTCCTTCGAGGGCGCTCGAGAATCGCTCCGTCTCGAAATCGACCGACACGTAGCGAATGTCCCCTGGCGGGCGCTTCTGCGACATCCGCTTGCGTTTGTAACGTTGCGTCGCCGGGTGATCCACCTCGTAGACGGTGACATCGTTCAGAGCTTGGAGTCTCCAGGCTCGCGCGTCGAGCCCGGCGCCCAGAATGACGAGCTGGTCGATGCCGGATTGCAGGGCGGAATCGAGATGTGCGTCGATCGCCTGGGTCCTCAGCACCATGTGATCGATCAGCCCGAAGGTCGTTGCACGCACGGCAGTCCGGTACAGCCCGGCGAGCCCTCCGAGATGGCGAGGCGCAACAGCGAGTTGCGCGAGCACCGGGGGCAAAAGCTCGGACGCAAGCGGGTCGATCTCTCGCTTGTCCACACCCAGTCCGCGCGCAAAGGAGACCAAGAGCGACGTCCCACTTGGTAGGCCGGGTCGCATCGCTCAATCCCAGGGCGCCACGAGGGCCTTGCCGTCGCCCTGCGCGAGACCACGAACGCTCGTCGCATCGGCCGCAGGCCCTCGATCCGTTTCTAAGTGGTGCTTCAGCACGACCGCATCCGTTCCGATTCGGCCGACGCGTTTGCTTCGGACGGTCACACGCTCGCCCGGCAAAACGGCGCTGCGAAAGGTGACTTGCTCGGCGATGGGACGCAGCAGTACGGGATCGAGGCCGACGGCAAGCATCCTTCGACTCGTCGCTTCGTCGCACCAGTCGATGTACGCGGGGTGATTGGCGTGCGCGAGCGGGTCGGACCAGATCTGCCACATGTCAAATTGAAAGTCCTCTTCCGCACCGGGCAGCGCGTCGAACGAAGGTATCTTAATCGATGGCTCAACCTCGATTTCGCCAAAAGCCGAAGCCACTTCGAGCGAGCCCTGCCTGGGCTTGAGCGTCTCGAAATCGACGTGAACCCACTCTTGGGTCGCGGCAGCAACTCGTTGCCCGCCGCTTCGAACCCGCACCTCCCGCGTGCACAGCGTGCGGCGTCGGAGGCGTGACACCCAAGTCTGCGCGTCGAGCACCTCGCCATAAGGCGACTGGGCATCGTGCAGTAGCGTCATTTTGTAGACGACGAAGGCCACGTTCTCGACGCGGAAACGAGAGGGCGGCCAACCTGCGCGAATCGAGGCGAGCGTCGCCACGTCTTGACAAAGTCTCCAAATGTCACCCGCCCGTGGAACCTCATGCGAGGTAAAAGCGTTGCGAGGCAAGGTGAGCGGGAATTCGCAAACCGCGGTCATGACGAGCGTCCAATAGCATCTCCGGGGGTTTGTGCGACTGCACAACTCAGTCGGACGCGCGGGGGCGCTCCTGACGGCACCACTCACTCCAAGATCCGACGTAGAGCTGCGCGCCATGAAGGCCGCAAGCCTCCATGGCCAACAGGATGTGGCACGCCGTGACGCCGGAACCGCAGTAGCAGACGACCTGTTCGGGCGGCACGTCCGCGAGGATCTTGGCGAACCGAGCGCGCAGCGTGTCGACCGATTCGAACAAACCGCTGCTGTCGAGCTGCGACCGCCAGTAGAGGTTGCACGCTCCCGGAATGTGTCCCGGTACAGGATCGAGAGGCTCCGTCGCGCCGACGTATCTCTCGGGAGCTCGCGCATCGATCAGACGCCACCTCGGGTCACTGCGAACGCGTTCGACGAAACCCGCATCGACGGTCGGCCAACAATTGGCCTTGCTCGGATACGGGCCAACGGAGCTGGCGCGCGAGACACCGGCTTCCGTGGGAGCACCCGCGTCACGCAGCGCTCGCCAACCACCGTCGACTACGGCAAGACGCGGGTGGCCAATCGCCCGCAGCATCCACCAGGCGCGAGCAGCCGCCATCCCGCCGCCCGCATCGTCGTAAAGGATGACTTGATGCGATGGGGTAACGCCCCAGTCTCCGAGACGCGAAAGCCAGAGGTGGAGGGGCGGGAGGGGGTGACGGCCACCGGCCGCTGGGTCCGCGAGGGCCGAAAGACCGGATTCCAGGTCGATGCGAAGAGCGCCCGGCAGATGGGCCGTTTCATAGGCCTCAGCGGTCCCGGGTCCGGCGCGAGCGTCGAGAAAAATGGCGCCGCGCAGGGACGAAATGGCCTCCGAGGCCGCGATGAGTGGAGGCGAATTCATTGGTTTTAGTCACTCTACCTACAATGTGAGTCAAGTGTCTAGTCACACTTGACACTTGGCCGCAGCTTCGGCACTCTGCTGGCCATGGAGGGCAAGCAACGCCGCCGTACGGGCCGCTTCGATGCCGCGATGTCGCTCGCAGCACGCGCGATGCCAAGTGGGCTCACGCCGTGGATCGAGCAGGCTCGTCTCGACGCCACGATGATCCTGGACCGGGCGAGTGGGCGATCACCGACGCCGCTCACCAACGAGGTCGAGTCGCCGACGCCACTCGACGAGATTGATCCTTTGAATCTGCTTCCGCGCAGCGTCGCAGAGCGAGTTCGCGCCACGCAGCGCGACGTGCGGATTCTGCGCGACCGTTTGATCCTAGGAAAGACACCTCCCCCGTTGATCGAGCGTCCACGGCCCTCCGCTGGTTCGGTGGTTTCGCTGCCGCGCAAGACGCCGAACATGGCAAGGCCGCTCGAAGTCGTCGACGTCGTTCGCGAAACCGAGGATGCCGTTTCGATCTATTTGACCGAGGCGGATGGATCACCATTGGAGTTCAGGCCGGGTCAGTTTCTCAGCGTCGACGTGGTCATCGATGGGGAGCGCCTACGACGCGCCTATTCCTTGGCGAGCGCTTGCCTCCCCGGCGTTCCGCGGCACATCACCGTGAAGCGCATCCACGACGGACGCGCCAGCAACCACTTGAACGAAACGATTGCAGTTGGCGACCAGCTCGCCGTGCTGGGTCCCTCTGGCAACTTCACCGTCGAGCCCCGTTCGGTCAATGAACGACGCTTGGTGATGGTCGCAGGCGGCAGCGGGATCACTCCAATCATGAGTATCCTCGAAACCGTGCTGCGCGTGGAGGCCGGAAGCCGCGTGACCTTGATCTATGGGAACCGCGGTTGGGACGATGTGATCTTTCGGGACCGACTCGAGGCGCTTTGCCGCGAGTTTGGCGATCGGTTGGTCGTCGATCACGTGCTCGAACATCCGCCCGAATGGTGGACCGGAGAGCATGGGCTTCTCGGGAGCGAGGTCCTCGACTCTCGCCTGCAAGCCTTGGGCGTCATCGACGACGGCATGCTGCGGTACTTCGTATGTGGGCCGACGCCCATGATGGAACAGACCCACGAAGCCCTGCAACGGCGTGGGGTGGAACCCAGTCGAATTGCCGAAGAACGGTTCACGAGCCCCGAAGCCCGTTCTCGAAATGCCGGCAGCGACACGACCGAGCTGGTTCAGGTCTCCAAAGGTGGTCACGAGCACGGCATTCAAGTAGAGCCGGGGCAATCGATCTTAGAAGCTGCGTTGGCCGCCGGAATCGACATGCCGTTTTCATGCGCCATGGGTGGTTGCGGAGCCTGCCGCGTTCGCCGCATTGCGGGCGACGTGCAGATGGAAGAGCCAAACTGCCTCAGTCGTGGCGAACGGGAACAAGGCTACGTCTTGACCTGCGTGGGCCGCCCGCTGAGCCAATGCCAGATCGAAGTGGAGGGTCCATGACGGCGGGCTCACAAGCCATCGACCTCGACGAAGCGCGATGGACCTACCGCATGAAGGATCTCTGCGAGGCCACCGGCTTACCCCGTCAGGCGATCCACTTCTACATCCAACAGGGATTACTCCCACCAGGACGCAAGACCGGCCGGAACATGGCCTGGTACAGCGAGGAGCACCTCGAGCGCCTTCACCTGGTCAAAAAGCTCCAACACGAGCGATTCCTTCCCTTGAAGGCGATCAAAGCGCTGTTCGACGGCGAAGACGGTGTGTTTTCTCCGCGGCAACATGCGTTTCTAGCCGGTGTCAAAGAGCGTCTCGCCGAATCGCTCAAGACCAGCGAAGACCGCAGCCCCACCCTCACACCGGGAGAAATCGCCAAAGAAACGGGAGTCGACCCCGAGGACGTCGAACGCGCCTTCGAGCTCGGCCTGGTCGGCGGCGCGCGCTCGAACGGTACGCTCCGAATCGCAGCGGCCGACGTTTGGGTCTTCGAAGTCTTTGGCAAGATTCGCTCGCTGGGCTTCACCCCGGACCTAGGGTTCCGAGTGGAGGACATGGCGCTCTATCAGGACGCAATTACCAAGCTCTTGAACGAAGAGGTTCGCTTGGTTTCTTCGCGGCTTTCGGAGCTCCCGCCGGAAAAAGTCGCCCTCATGATCGAGGAGGTCGTCCCCATCCTCGATCGTTACATCATGCGTTTACATTCAACGAAGATTCGGGAATTCTTCGCCAACGTGCTCTAATAGAAGGAACTGGCCATGCTCAGTGACAAAGTCCTCGACAATCTGCCCCACGAAATCCGCCGCCGCATCGAGCCGTACGTCGAAGCCGTGCAGCTGATGACCGCAACCAAGAACGCCAAGGTCTTGAAGTCGATGGCGCCCTCTGGCGTGCGCGGCTTGATTCTTCAGCGTGGCAAGCAGGGCGTTCCGACGAAGATGCCTTCAAACCACGAGGTCTACTTCGACTGGACGTACCCGAACGACCAGCCCGAAATGCGCGAGCTCTACACGAGGGCGAAAGAGCAGCAGTGGAACGGCGACGACCTCCCCTGGCACATCGACGTCGACCCGGAGAATCCCGAAAAGCCGATCATTCCGCGCCACTTCATGGACTACGACGCTTTGCGTGGAAAAGGAATCAAGCTCACCGACCTCGAAGAACGGCGGCTCAACTCGAGCGTCGCCTCCTGGATGCTCAGTCAGTTCTTGCACGGCGAGCAAGGAGCGCTGTTCGCCGCGGCGCAGGTGACCGAAGCGGTGCAGTTCTTCGATGGCAAGCTCTATGGGGCGACCCAGGTCGTCGACGAAGGCCGACACGTCGAGGTGTTCCACCGCTATCTCGACTCCAAGATGAACAAGCTCTACCAGATCAACGACAACCTCTTCGTGATCATCGACGCCCTCATCCAGGACTCGCGATGGGACGTGAAGTTCTTGGGCATGCAGATCATGGTCGAGGGTCTGGCCCTCGGCGCGTTCGGAACGCTGTATCAAATGACCGGTGAGCCGATGCTCAAGCAGCTGCTGAAGATGGTCATTCAGGACGAGGCCAGGCACGTGCACTATGGGGTGATCGCGCTGCGCGACCATTTCCGGCAGGAGCTGAGCGACCGGGAGCGGCGGGAACGAGAGGACTGGGCCTTCGAGGTGGCGCTCCTGATGCGCAATCGCTTTCTCTCCTTCGAAGTGTACGAGGAGTGGTTCGAGCACAAGCTGACCCGCAAAGAGTGGGCGCAGTTCGTGACCGACTCGCCCGGCTTCGCGATTTTCCGCCAAGTGATGTTCAAGCGTCTGGTCCCGAACCTGCGCGAGATCGGGCTCCTCAGTGACCGAATCAGGCCGCACTACGAGCGCGCGGGGCTCATGCAGTATGCCGATGGCGCCTCCGCAACGCAGCTGAGCGGCGACCAGATGATCGCAGAGCTGGACGCCGCCTGACCGGCGCGATCAGGATTCGGCGACGACGATGAGTAAGGCATCGGCGTCGACCTGATCACCAGCCACCACCGAGACCTGAGCCACGGTGCCGTCCTGCGGCGCAGTGACGGTGTGCTCCATCTTCATCGCTTCCATGATCAAGAGCACCTGACCCGCCGTGACCGAATCGCCCTCTGCAACGCGGAGCTCGACGACTTTTCCGGGCATTGGCGCAATGCAGCCGCCGGCTGGAATCTCCTTCGACTTGTCGGGGAAGCGTGGCTTGCGCTGAAGGCCAATGCTGAAATGCGAGCTGTGGACGTAGGTCCGGTCGCCGTCGAAGCTGACCCGTGCGCGCCAGCGATGTGAGCCCTCCTCGATAGTGAGCATCGGGGCCTCCCAGGAAGCGACTCGGACACTGCGCTCTTCTTCGCCGACCCAGACGTTGAACTGATTGTCTCCCAGATGCCGGTAGCTCACCCGCAGGTCTCTGTCGCCGACGACGTATTCGACCCACTGCGGAGTGTGGTAGTTGTTTCGCCAACCGGATGGAATTCCGGGGAGGAGAACCCTGCGGCCATCGCGCCTTTGCTGTTCGGCTAGTGCTGCTGCGATGGCCGCGCGCTGTTCATCGGGTTCTAAAACGCGGTCGCCGAGCTCGTCTTGCAGGTGACGGTCGATGAAGTGTGTGTCGATCTCGCCCGCGATGAACGCCGGATGGTCGAGCACTTGGAGCAAGAAATCCCGATTGGTGGTCACGCCCTGCACGCTCAGAGAGCGTAACGCACGGCGCATCCTCTGAAGAGCGACAGGGCGGCTCTCTGCGGAGGTGATGATCTTCGCGAGCATCGGATCATAGTGGATCCCGACCTCGCTGCCGGCCTCGACCCCGCTGTCGACCCGCAGGCCCTCTGCCGCAGGCAGGTCCCAATCGACCACGCGTCCGCTCTGAGGAAGGAAGCCGGCAGCCGGGTCTTCCGCGTAGAGGCGCACCTCGATGGCGGCGCCTTCGAAGCGGACCGCCTCTTGTGCGGTGCGAAGCACTTCGCCCTGGGCAACCAGGATCTGCTCTTCGACCAGATCGAGCCCCGTCACGCACTCGGTGATCGGATGCTCCACCTGAAGGCGCGTGTTCACTTCGAGAAAATAGAAGCTCCGGTCGGGAGCCAGGATGAACTCGACCGTGCCGGCGTTCGTGTAGCCGATCGCCTTGCCACAGCGTACCGCCGCGTCCCCCATGCGGTTTCGAAGTGCCGGATCGAGCGCCGTAGACGGGGTTTCTTCGATGATCTTCTGGTGCCTGCGCTGGATCGAGCACTCGCGCTCGTTGAGATGAATCAGGTTGCCGTGGCCATCGCCGAGGATCTGGATCTCGACGTGCCGTGGATCCTCGATGTACTTCTCGACCAACAGCGTCCCATCTCCGAAAGAGCTCTGACCCTCCCTTGTCGCCGAAGCTATCGCATCGGGCAACTCGCTCGCCTGGCGAACGCGCTTCATCCCCTTGCCACCGCCACCCGCGCTTGCCTTGAGCAGAACCGGAAAGCCGATTTTGATCGCTTCTTCCGCCAAAACCTTCGGGTCCTGGTTCGATCCGTCGTAGCCGGGGATCACGGGAACGCCGGCCTTTTCGACCAAGGCCTTGGCCTCGCGCTTTGATCCCATCGAGCGAATGGCGTCAGGGGTCGGCCCGATGAAGATGAAACCCGCCTGGCCACAAGCCTCCGCAAAGCCTGCGTTCTCCGAGAGAAAGCCGTAGCCAGGGTGAATGGCGTCGCTATTCGTGAACGCCGCAGCTTCGAGAATCCTGTCGACGCGAAGGTAGCTTTCTGCACTTGGGGCAGGACCGAGGCGAAACGCTTCGTCGGCCTCGCCTACGAAGGGCATATCCGCGTCCGCGTCGGAATAGACCGCCACCGTTGCGATGCCCATCTTGCGGCAAGTGCGCATGATCCGACGCGCGATTTCGCCACGGTTGGCGACGAGGATCTTCTGAATCGTCGTGGTCACCGCTCCTTCTCTCCTTAGTGGCGAAACACGCCCCATGAAGTGGTCCCTTCGACGGGAGCGTTGTACGCGGACGACAGGCAAATCGCGATCACGGAGCGCGTGTCCCTCGGGTCGATGATGCCGTCATCCCAGACCCGAGCCGTGGCGTAAAGGGCAGTCGACTGATCCTCGATCTGCTTCTCGGTCATCATCTTGGCGACCTCGAGCATCTTCTCGTCGACCTCGATACCTTTCTTCGCCGCAGCACCGCGTTGAATGATGTCGAGCACCCCGGCAAGCTGCTTGCCGCCCATGACCGCGATCTTGTGGTTGGGCCAAGTAAAGAGAAAACGCGGACGATAGGAACGACCCATCATCGCGTAGTTGCCGGCGCCATAGCTGGAGCCGGTCATGATGGTGATCGCTGGGACCGTGCTGTTGGACACCGCGTTGATCATCTTGGCGCCGTGCTTGATGATCCCATTCTGCTCGTACTGCTTCCCAACCATGAATCCGGTGGTGTTCTGTAGAAACACGAGCGGGATGTCGCTTTGATTGCAGAGCTGGATGAACTGCGCTCCCTTGTTGGCGCTGTCACTGAAGATGGTTCCGTTGTTGGCGACGATGCCGACGGGGAAGCCGTGAATGTGAGCCCAGCCGCAGAGCATGGTTTTGCCATAAAGTGGCTTGAATTCGCTGAACCGGGAGCCGTCGACGATTCGCGCAATGACCTCACGTTGATCAAAGGGAACGCGGACGTCGGAAGAAGCGATGCCTAGCAGTTCCTCGGCGTCGTGAATCGGCGCCTCGACCGGGCGAGGCCGAAACTGGCCGCGCTTCTGCCACTGGAAGTGCGCCACGATTTCACGCCCGAGACGAATTGCATCGACTTCATCCTCGGCGAGGTAGTCGGAAACGCCGCTGATGACGGAGTGCATTTCCGCCCCGCCGAGCTCTTCATGTTCGGTTTCTTCGCCGGTTGCCATCTTCACCAGAGGTGGACCTGCGAGGTAGACCTGCGCTTGCTCTTTCACCATCACCACGTAGTCGCTCATGCCCGGCATGTACGCCCCGCCGGCGGTCGAGCTTCCAAAGACCAAACAAATGGTCGGAATCTTGTTTTCCGATCGCTGCGTGAGATGGCGAAAGCCGGCGCCGCCGGGAACGAAGATCTGATCCTGTTTGGGCAAATCTGCACCGGCGGACTCGATGCACGCAATGCCCGGCAAGCGGTTCTGCTCGCAGATCTCGGCAAGCCTCCCGCTCTTCAACATGCTGATGGGCGTAATCGCGCCGCCCTTCACGGTCGCCTCGCTTGCAGTGATACAGCACTCGACGCCACTCACTAGGCCTACGCCGCCGACGACGGACGAGCCGCTCACCTCCCCTTTCATGCCGTGACCGGCCAGAGCAGCGATCTCCAGGAAGTAGCTGTCTCGGTCGAGGAGCATCTCGATGCGCTGGCGCGGAAGGATTCGACCGCGCGCGAGATGGCGCTTCACGTACTTCTCGCCGCCACCGCCGTTGGCGATGGCCAGTGCCTCCCCGACGGCGGCGAGCGCAGAGAGATTCCCCTCGCGGTTGGCCTGGTAGGTCTCCGACTTCGTATCGGCCTTCGAACGCAAGACTGGGTAGCGCTGCTCGGACATCCCCGCGAATCCT